>Ga0070658_10000661_pt1 | contig 29761 bp, 24 predicted proteins | sample KBSC13metaG_FD_64664 | JGI IMG/M metagenome (GOLD analysis project Ga0070658, IMG submission 64664) | Corn rhizosphere microbial communities from Kellogg Biological Station, Michigan, USA - KBS C1-3 metaG | ecosystem: Host-associated > Plants > Roots > Rhizosphere > Soil ... | reverse complement strand
GTGGTGTTGCGGTTGACGTCGAGGTTCGCGGCGAGCAGCCGGCTGCTGGGCAGCCGGTCGCCGTCCTGCAGCTCGCCGGCCTCGATCATGAAGACGATCTGGTCGATGACCTGCCGGAAGACCGGCACGCCGGATGCCCGGTTCAGGTGGATGCGCTGCACGACCGGGATCCTAAGCGCTTGGGGCACAGTCTGCCCCTCTCGGCGCGCTAGACCTTGACGCGCACCTTCGACTCGATGAAGGAGATGATCTCGCCGGTCGGGGTGCCGGGCCCGAAGACCTCGGACACGCCCACGGCACGCAGCTCCTCAGCGTCCTCGGCCGGGATCGTGCCGCCGACGAGGAAGACCACGTCCTCGGCGCCGTTCTTCTTGAGCAGGTCGGAGATCTCGATGGCGTACTCGAGGTGCGCGCCGGACAGGCTCGACAGGCCCAGCACGTCGGCGTCCTCCTGGATGACCGAGCGCAGGATCGACTCAGGCGTCTGGAAGATGCCGGTGTAGACGACCTCCATGCCGGCGTCACGCAGCGCGCGGGCGACGACCTTGGCGCCGCGGTCGTGACCGTCGAGGCCGGGCTTGGCGATGATGACCTTGATGCGGGAACGCTCTGCAGACATCGGTTCTTGCTCCTTCTAGAAGACGGTCGACGGGGAGTGCTCGCCCCACTGGCCACGCAGCACGTCGCAGATCTCGCCACCCGTGGCGCGAGCCCGCACGGCCGTCTCGATCAGCGGCATGAGGTTGGTCTTGAGGTTGGGCGCGGCCTTCTCGATCGCGGTGAGAGCTTCCGCGACGTCGCGCTGCGAGCGCTCGCGCTTGACCTGGTTGAGGCGCGCGACCTGGCGCTCCTGCACACCGGGGATCGGCTTGTGCAGCTCGATGCCCCCGATGCTGTAGTCGTCGTCGACGAAGTCGTTGACGCCCACGATCGTGCGCTCCTTCGACTCGATCTTGACCTGCTGCTCCCAGGCCGAGTCGGCGATGAGCTGGTTGGCATAGCCGGTGATGACGGCCTGCACCATGCCGCCCATCGCGTCGAGGCGCTCGATGAGCGCGAGGGCCTCGTCCTCGATCTGCTTGGTCAGCGTCTCGACGTAGTACGAGCCGGCGAGTGGGTCGACGACGTCGCCGGCACCGGTCTCGGCGAGCAGGATCTGCTGCGTCCGGACGGCGACCTTGATGGCCTCCTCCGACGGGATCGCGAAGGCCTCGTCGAAGGAGTTCGTGTGCAGCGACTGCGTACCGCCGAGCACGGCTGCGAGGGCCTGGACGGCCGTGCGCGCGATGTTGTTGAGCGGCTGCTGCGCGGTCAGCGAGACGCCCGCCGTCTGGCAGTGGGCGCGCATGAGCCAGGACCGCTGGTCCTTGCACTTCAGGCGCTCCTTCATGAGCCGCGCCCAGAGGCGACGAGCCGCGCGCAGCTTGGCGATCTCCTCGAAGAAGTCGTTGTGCACGTCCCAGAAGAACGACACGCGAGGCGCGATCTTGTCGGGATCGATGCCGCGCTCGACACCGAGCTCCAGGTAGCAGAGCGCGCCGGCGATCGTCAGCCCGACCTCCTGCGCGGCGGTGCAGCCGGCCTCGCGGACGTGGTAGCCGCTCATGCTCACCGGGTTGAACCGCGGCATGACCTCGGCGCAGTACTCCATCGTGTCGACGACGAGCTCGACCGAGGCCTCGGGCGGGAAGATGAACTCGTTCTGGGCCGTGTACTCCTTGAGGATGTCGTTCTGCGTCGTCCCCGTGAGCAGGTTGCCGGCGATGCCGCGCTCGTCCCCGACGACGCGGTACATGGCCATCAGCACACCGGCCGGCGCGTTGATGGTCAGCGACGTCGAGACCTCCTCGAGCGGGATGCCCTCGAAGAGCGCGTGCGCGTCGACGACGGTGTCGACCGCGACACCGATCTTGCCGACCTCACGGCCGTAGATCGGATGGTCGGAGTCGTAGCCCAGCAGCGTCGGCAGGTCGAAGTCGGTCGACAGGCCGGTCTCGCCGTGGGCCAGCAGGTACTTGTAGCGGCCGTTGGTGTCCTCGGCCTGGCCGAAGCCCGCGACCTGGCGGATGGTCCACGGGCGGCCGCGGTGCATGGAGGCGTGGACGCCGCGGGTGTACGGGTACTCCCCCGGCAGCGCGATGTCGGCCTTCTCGTCGATGTCGGCGAGGTCCGCGCTGGTGTAGACGTCCTTGATCGGGAGGCCCGACAGGGTCGTGAACTCCTTGGCGCGCGGCGGGATCCGCTCGTAGTCCTTCGCGAGCCGACCGTTGCGCCAGGCCTCGACCTCTGCGTCGGTCAACCCGGTCGTCAGATCTGCCATCGTGCTGCTGCCTCTTCCAGGATCCGCTTGACTGCCTTCTCGAAGCCCTCGGCCGCCTCGATGGGGACGTCGACCGCGCAGGCCTTCGTCCATGCCTCGGCAAGCATGCTGGCCTCTTCGACGAACTTGCCGGCCCGCAGCTCGGCGAGGTCGGTGCCCGCCGTGACCTTCGCCCACCGCGCGTCGAGGGCGGCCTTGAGCTCGGCCACGCCGGTGAGGTCCGTCGCGACGGTCTGCAGGATCTCGGTGCCGGTCGCCAGGTTCATCCGCAGGTGCCGCACCGTCTCGGGCGCGTCCGGCCGATCGGACTTGTTCACGACGACGAGGTCGGCGATCTCGAGGAAGCCGGCCTTGATGGCCTGCACGGCGTCGCCGAGGCCCGGCACCGTGACGAGCACGACGCTGTCGGCGAGCTCGGCGATCGCGACCTCGGTCTGACCCGCGCCGACGGTCTCGATGATGATGACGTCGAAGGCCTGGCTGAGCTCGCACAGCCGGGCGACGTTGCGCGTCGCCGGGGCGATCGCGCCGTGCGCGCCACGGCTGGCGAGGCTGCGGACGTACACGTTGGTGCGTCCCAGGAGCGCCTTCTCCATCCGGAGCCGGTCACCCAGGACGGCGCCGCCGGTGATGGGGCTGGACGGGTCGATCGCCAGGACGCAAACCCGCAGACCCGCATCGGCGTAGGTCGTGATGAGCGCCGCCGTCAGTGTGCTCTTGCCGGCGCCGGGCGGGCCCGTGATGCCGATGACGTGCGTCGGGTGCTCCACCGTCGGCAGGGCCGTCGTCCACGGCGGCGCCTCCTCGACGCGGGTGATCGCGCGCGCGAGCGACAGCCACTTGCCGTCGGCGCACGCCTCCCGGAGCGCGCCCAGCTCAGCTGGCGTGAACAAGGGCGATCTCACCTCGCACGATCTGGTCCCGCAGGAGGTTCTTGGCGATCTTGCCGATGCCGGTGCTGGGCAGGATGTCGACGACCGCCGCAGCGGAGGGCCGCTTGAAGCCCTTGAGGCTCTGCCGGCAGTGCGACAGCAGGACGTCCGGGGTGAGGCCCGTCGCGTCTCGCGCGACCCCGACGACGACAGGCGTCTCGCCCCAGCGCGGGTCCGGGATGCCGACCACCGCGGCGGCACCGACCTGCGGGTGGTGGCACGCGATGGCCTCGATCTCGGCTGGCGCCACGTTGAGGCCGCCCGTGATGATGAGGTCCTTGAGGCGGCCGGTGAGGTAGACCCAGCCGCGCTCGTCGATGCGTCCGAGGTCGCCGGTCTTGATGGACCGGTTCTCGGTGAGGGCGGCGGCCGAGGCCTGCCGGTTGTTGTAGTAGCCGCGCATCTGGGCCGGGCTGCGGCAGAGCAGCTGCCCGGTCGTGGTGTCCTGCGCGACGAGCGTCGTCGGGAACGGCAGGCCGACCGTCGTCGGGTCCTCCAGCAGCATCCGGTGCGAGGCCGTCGTCGCCGGCACGAGCTCCGTCATGCCGTAGAACTGGTGGGCCTCGACCCCTGGCAGTGCCTCGTGCCAGCGGCGCAGCGTGGCGGGCGGCATCGGCTCGGACGCGAAGGAGACCCAACGCAGGTTCGCCAGGGAGTCGAGCGGCGCCTCGTCGAGCAGCCTGGCCATGATGGTCGGGATCGCGTCGAAGCAGGTCGACCGCGCGCACGCCTCGGCGACCCTGCCGATGTCGAAGCGCGGCACCGTCTCGAGCGAGCCGCCGTTGCACAGGATCGGCAGGACCTGCTCGGGGATCGAGGCGAAGAACGGCAGGAACGCGACGCTGCGGTCGTCGGGCCGGATCGGCAGTGCGGCCGACAGCTGCTGCGCGCAGTGCAGGAGCGTCGCCTGGGTGTGCAGCACACCGCGCGGGGCGCCGGTGCTGCCGCTCGTCGGGATGATCGCCGCCGCCGACTGCGGGCGGACGCGCGGCAGTCCGGCTCGCCCGACCAGCGGCGTCGCACGCTCGCGCAGCGCGCGCAGGGGCACGGTCCGCACGCTGCTCGTCAGCCCCTCGGCGATGTCGGCGCTGACATCGCCGAGGACGACGAGGCTGGCCTCGACCAGGTCGGTCTGGGCCAGGAGCGAAGCGACGTCGAGCATGGGGTTCAGCGGCACCGCCACCAGCCCGGCCCGCAGGATGGCGAGGAAGACCTCGATGTACGCGGGCTCGTTGGCACCGATGACGGCGACGCGGCTGCCGGCGGGCAGTGCCTCGTCCTCGAGGAGCGAGCGGCCCATGCCGCCGGCTCGGGACCACATCTCGGCGTAGCTCGTCTCCGTGCCGTCGCCGAAGAGCGCCGGACGGCTGCTGTGCGCAGCGGCGACCGCCGCCAGCCAGCCGACGAGCGTCTGCGAGGGGGGCGTCGTCACGCCGGGACGCCCGCCGTCTTGCCCACGACGATCGTGACGGTCGCCCGCGCGAGCAGCACCGGCTCGTCGTCGGCGACCCGGCAGCCGCGCTCGTCCACGCTGATGACACGGCGGATCTCGCACTCGACGAGGCGGCTGCTGCGGCCACGCGCGACGACGCGACCGGTGGCCTCCACGTAGTCACCGACATGCAGCGGTGCGAGGAACTCGACCTTGTCGTAGCCCGCGCAGAGGCCCTCGTCGCCACCCTCGAGCAGCGACAGCTCGGTCTCGAGATCTGCGAACACCTCGAGGATCTTGGAACCGGCCACGAGACCGCCCGCATAACGGGCGTCGGCCGGGGCAAGGCGGAAGCGGATGGACGCCACCGATCCGTCCTCGACCTGCGTCATCGACCGTGTCACGTCGTCTGCCCCGTCTCCCGCGCAGTTATTGGCCCAAGTTGCTAGGGAGATTACGGGGCGGCGCGAGACAAGCGCAAGAGACTCGTGCGAAATTGTCCTAACGGATGTGCCGATCTGTCCTGCCCCGCTAGGACAGCGGCTAGGCCATGGACGGCATCGCCGTGTCCGCCACGCGATACGACGGCGGGGTCTCTCCCATGAGGTGCTGGACGAGGTAGTCCCAGCGCCGGCGGACCCAGTATCCGCTGAGCAGCACGCCGGCGTGCACGGCATTGGGGACGATCAGCAGGTCGAAGTCCTTGTTGGCCTTGATGAGGGCGTCGACGGTGCGCATCGTGCCGTGCGGCACGGCGTTGTCGTCCATCTCGCCGTGGATGAGCAGCAGCCTTCCCTCGAGCTGGTCCGCGAGCGCGGCGTTGGACTGGGCCGCGTAGTCGAAGTCCTCGGGGAGGCCGTAGAACTTCTCGCCCCACCAGGTGTGGGAGAGGAAGTTGTCGTGACTGCCGCAGGAGGAGACGGCGACGGAGAAGACGTCTGGGCGCTTGAGGATCGCCCTCGTCGAGGCCCAGCCGCCCGCCGAGTGGCCCATGATGCCGACGCGGTCCAGGTCCATCCACGGCCGGTCGGCGGCGAGCTGCTGGATGGCCGCGGCGTGGTCGTCGACGAAGGCCGCGCCGTCCCCGACCCGGCAGACGTCCTGGAAGGGCTTGTCCCGCATCGCGCCGCCACGGCCGTCGACGGTGACGACCACGAAGCCGAGCGCCGCGAACACCTGAGCCTCGCTCGTCCCCAGCATCGGGCCGCCCGACTGCGGGAAGCGCAAGGCCGCGCTGCTGTTCTGCGGCCCGGCGTAGATGTCGTCGAGCACGGCGTACTTCTGGGCGGGATCGAAGCCGTGCGGCCTGTGCACCGTGCAGTAGACGTCGGTCACACCGTCGGCACTCTTCACGACCAGCCGCTCGGGCGCTGTCCATCCCCCTGCGTAGAGCCGGGAGGCGTCGGCGCGCGACAGCTCCAGCACTACATCACCTTCCCGGTTGCGCAGCACGGAGACGGTCGGCACGTCGTAGCGGGAGATGACGTCGACGAAGAAGCGGCCGGACGGCGAAGGCGCCGCGTCGTGGTCCAGGCCGTCCGAGGTGATGGTCGTGATCTCACCGCCGTCGAGGGACACCGACGCGAGCTCCTGCAGGTACAGGTCGCTGCCGGGGAGCCGGCCGGCCGCGGTGAAGACGACACGTCGTGCTTCCTCGTCGACAGACACGACCTTGCGGACCATCCAGTCGCCCTGCGTGAGCGTGCGGACCGAGCCGTCGGTGCCGTAGAGGTAGAGGTGTCCCCATCCGCTGCGCTGGGACCACCAGAGCACCTCGCCGGTGCTCAGCGTGCGGGCGTTGCACTCGTGGTGCTGGGGGCCGAAGGTGATGTGCGAGTCGGCCGACTCCTCGAGCACGACCCGGGTCGCGCCGGTCACGGCGTCGATCTCGACGAGCTCGACGTGCGTCTCGCCGCGGTTGCCGGAGATGACGTAGGCGCGGGTGCCGTCGGCGCTCCACCAGACCCGCTGGTAGCCGACCATCGGCATGAACGGAGTGAGGTCGGCGGGGCGGTCCGCCTTCGTCGCCGTCCCCGTCTCGAGGTCGAAGACGAAGTACTCCGACGTCGCCTGCTGCTCGACGGTGTCGCCGACCAGACCCAGGTGGTAGCTGAGCAGCTGCGGGCGCCCGCCGCCGGGCGGCGAGGACTGCACGAGGTGCATCAGCGGGACCCGGCGCTGGTCGTAGCGGGCGGTGATGAGGCGCTTGGAGTCTGCCGAGAAGGCGACGAGCGGAGGGAAGGAGATGCCGAGGGCCTTCTCCATCTGCACCGTCGCGAACTCCGGCAGCCCGCCGTAGACCAGGCCGGGCTCACCGTCCGTCGTCAGCTGGCGCACCTCGTCGGTCGCGATGTTGCGTACGAACAGGTTGTGCTCCTGCGTGAACACCGACCACCGGCCGTCCGGCGACAGCATGTCGAAGGGGCTCGACGTGCCGAGCACTTTCACCGTGTAGTCGTCGAGGATCAGCTCGACGCGCTTGCCCTGCGCGGTCAGGAGGAGCCCGCCGTCGACCACGTCGATCGCTGTGATCGGCAGGGTGGCCGGGTCGACGTCGCCGTCGAGCACGCCCTTCAGGGCCTCGGCGAGGCGCGCATGGTCGAAAGCGGGCGCCTGGGTGCCCGCCGCGGCGTCGACCAGCCGGAACTCGGCCGCGCCAGCACGCTGGTCGCGGTACCAGAACTGCTCGGTGTCGCGGATCCAGGCGGGCCGGGCCTGCGCCGAGTCGACGAGGTCCTTCAGCTTGGCGGGAGACAACGCCTCGGCGGCGGCGTAGCGCGCGGTGAGGTCGGACACGGTCAGGCTCCCATCAGCATGGCGAGGTACTCGGGGTCGGCAGGGACGTCGGCGATGCGGTAGGGGGGAGGCGTCTCCCCCATGAGGTGGCGCACGAAGAAGTCCCAGCGCCGGCGGACCCAGTAGGCGTTGTGGTGCAGCAGGCTGTGGTCGGCGTTCGGGACGATGAGCAGGTCGAAGTCCTTGTTCGCCGCTATGAGAGCGTCGACGAGCCGCATCGTGAGGTGCGGAGTGACGTTGTCGTCCATCTCGCCGTGCACGAGGAGGAGCTTGCCCTTGAGGTTCTCGACGAGGGACGCGTTGGCGTGGCCGCGGTAGTCGAACTCGTCGGCGAGGCCGTAGTACTTCTCGCCCCACCACGAGTGGTAGAGCGCGTCGTCGTGATCGCCCGCTGACGAGACGGCGACGCTGTAGAAGTCCGGCTCGGTCAGCAGTGCCTTGGCGGAGGCGAGACCACCGCCGGAGTGCCCGAAGACCCCGACGCCGCGCTCGATGTCCATCCACGGCCGGTCGGCGGCGAGCTGCTTGATGGCCGTGACGTGGTCGGCGATGTAGTCGCCGTCCTTCACCAGCCGCGAGTGGTGCAGGAAGTCCCTGCTCCGCAAGGCGGTGCCCCGGCCGTCGACGGTCACCACGACGAAGCCCAGGGCGGCGAACAGCGCCGCCGACCGCTCGGCCGTCGTCACGCCGCCGGCGCGCGGGAAGCGGAGCGGGGAGGCGTTGATCTGCGGGCCGGAGTAGACCTCCTGCACGACCGGGTACCGCTGGGACGGGTCGAAGCCGTGCGGTGTGTAGACCGCGCAGTAGATGTCGGTCTCGCCGTCCGCGCCCTTGACGGCGACCCGCTCGGGGGCGGTCCAGCCGGCCTCGTACAACGCGGCTGCATCGGCCTGCTCCAGCTCGAGCACGACGTCACCGGTGGCGTTCCGCAGCACCGACGTCGTGGGGGTGTCCCAGCGCGAGACGGCGTCGACGAAGAACCGACCGCTCGGAGAGGGGCGGCAGTCGTGGTCGAGGCCGTCCGAGGTGATCGTCGTGATCTCCCCTCCGTCGAGCGAGACGGAGCAGAGCTCCTGCAGGTAGGGGTCGGAGCCCGCCAGTCGGCCGGCCGCGGTGAAGACCACGCGACGTGCCTCCTCGTCGACGGACACGAGCGCGCGGACCAGCCACTCGCCGGAGGTGAGGGTCGCAACCTTCCCATCAGGCCCGTGGAGGTACAGGTGTCCCCAGCCGCTGTCGTCGGACCACAGCAGCACCTCGCCGGTCGAGAGCACGCGCACGTTGCGCTGGTGGTACTCGGCGCCGAAGATGACCTGCGTCGCGCTGCTGCGCGTCAGCAGCGTCGTCACGTCGCCGTTGGACGGGTCGATGACGCGCAGGTCCACGTTCTTCTCACCGCGGTCCGGGGCGAGCCAGTAGACCTGGCGCGAGGCGTCGTCCCACCACACGTAGCCGATGACCGTCTGCGGGACGAACGGCATGGGCGCCGGCTCGTGCTTGACCTGGGTGACCGCACCGGTCGCCGCCTCGAAGACGAACAGCTCGCCGGTGGCGATCTTCTCGTCACCGACGACGGAGTATCGGTAGGTCATCGCCTCGGGCCGGCCGCCACCCATCGGCGACGACCGGACCAGGTGCATCAGCTCGCAGTCGCGCTGGTCGAGGCGGTGCGTGACGAACCTCGTCGAGTCCGGCGACCAGACGACGAAAGGCGGCATGGTGATGCCGAGGTTCTCGGCCATGACCCGCGCCGCCGCGGCGTCGGTCATGCCGGCGTAGTCATAGCCCTCGACGCCGTCGGTGGTGAGACGGCGCTCCTCGTCGCTGGCGGTGTCGCGCAAGTAGAGGTCGTGGTCGCGCCGCAGCACCGCCCAGCGGCCGTCGGGCGACAGCGACTCCCCCATCCGGGCGCTGCCCACCACGCGGGCAGCGTAGGTGTCGAGAGCCACCTCGAGCTCCTGGACCCCGACGGTGACGCGCACGGCGCCGTCGCGCAGGTCGATGCCGAAGAACGGCAGTGCCTGGGGATCGACCTCCTGGTCGGCGACCACGGTGCGGATGGCCTCGGCCATCCGCCGGTGGTCGAACGCGGGCTGCTTGGTACCCGCCTCGGCGTCGACCAGCACGAACTCGTGCCCGTCCGCCGTCACGTTGCGGTACCAGAAGGTCTCGGTGCGCCGGACCCACTTCGGCGCCACCTGCGCGGACAGCACGAGCTTCTGCAGGTTGTGCGGCAGCAGTGCCTCGGCGGCCTGGTAACGAGCGAGCAGGTCGGTCATGGGGCTCCTTGAGGGACGTACGACGAGGCGTTCTCGTCGAGAAGCGGGGCGCGTCGCGTGACCTGCGACGGGGTGCGGCTGAGCTTGATCGGGCAGCCCGCGACGGCACGGGTGTCCTCGAGCCCTGGGTGCTCGAGGGGGACGAGCATCTGCCGGTGGGCGACGTGCGGGTCGTCGGCGATCGCGGCGACGTCCTGCACTGCGGAGACCGGGACGGCGTCGGCGAGCAATGCAGTGATCTCCGCGCAGGTGCGGTCGCTCGCCCACGAGGCGAGGACGGCGCGGAGGCCGTCGGCGTCCCGCACGCGCCCGGCGTTGCTCGCCCACTCCGCGCGGTCCAGGTCGGGTACCCGCTCGACGAGAGCGCGCCACGACGACGCGTCCGGCGCCGCCAGCGTGATCCAGCCGTCCTTCGCGGCGAGGACCTCGAAGGGAGCGAGCAGCGGGTGCTGGTTGCCCTGCGGGCCGGCGACCTGCCCGGTATAGCTGTGCTGGTGCACGATCCGCTCGCTGATCGCGAGCACGGCGTCGTACATGGCCACGTCCACGTGCTGGCCGTTGCCCGACTCGCGGGCGTGGTGCAGGGCGGCAAGGGTCCCGATCGCGGCGTACAGGCCGGGGACGATGTCACCGAGCCCGGGGCCCGCCTTGTGCGGCGGGCCGCCCCCGGGGCCGGTGATGGACATCAGGCCGCCAAGTGCCTGTGCGGTGATGTCGTAGGCCGGGCGTTGCGCGTAGGGGCTGTCCTGCCCGAAGCCGGTGATGCTCGTCAGGACGAGGCGCGGGTTCGCCGCGTGCAGGACGTCCCAGCCCAGGCCCAGGCGGTCCATGACTCCGGGTCGGAAGTTCTCCACGACGACGTCAGCGGCAGCGCAGAGGGCCAAGGCGCGGCACCGGTCGTCGTCGAGCCGGAGGTCCAGGACGACGGACTGCTTGCCGCGGTTGACGCTCTGGAAGTAACCACCGAAGGCCCGCACGTCGTCGGCCGGGTCGAAGGGCGCGAAGGCGCGCGCCGGGTCCCCCTCGGGCGGCTCGACCTTGACCACCTCGGCGCCGAGGTCGGCGAGCACCATGGTGCAGAACGGGCCGGACAGGACCCGGGTGAGGTCGACGACCCGCAGTCCCTCGAGCGGTCCGGTCACGTCAGAACACCATCGACAGCGGGCGGGTGCGGTCGCCGAAGCGCTCGATGCGCAGCGCGTCGATGTCGACGGACGAGGCCTTGCCGTCGAGGACCTCCTCGGCGATGACATGGCCGACCGCGGGAGCCTGCATCACGCCGTGCCCGGAGAAGCCGCAGGCGTTGACGAAGCCCTCCGCGCCGTGCATGCGCCCCAGCACCGCTTGGGAGTCCGGTGATGAGTCGTAGGTCCCGGCCCACGCGATCCGGTCGTCGAGCGGCGTCGTGGCAAGCCAGGGGAAGCGCCCGCAGCCGACCTCGAGGGTGGGCTCGAGCCAGTGCCAGGGGACGCTCGTGTCGTAGCCCGGCGGCTCGCCCGGGTCGGCGCGGGCGAACAGCACGCGGTCGCTCTCGCCGCGCAGGTAGAAGCCGCTGGCCGTGTCGATGACCATGGGCAGGCTGCCGAGGCCGGGACCCGGCGCGGTGCCGAAGACCGCCCGGCGCACGTGCTGCACCGGGACGTCGAGGTCGGCCAGGCGGGCGAGGTCACCGGACCAGCCACCGGCGGCGTTGACGACCACGTCCGTCTCGAGGGCGCCGTCGCCGGTCGTCACCTGCCAGCGACTGCCGCGCTGGTCCAGTCCCGTGACCGCCGTCGACAGGCGCAGCTCGGCGCCGCGCGCGCGGGCGCGGCCGAGCGCCGCCATCGTGATGGAGTGCGGGTCCACGACGCCGTCGGCGGTGCCCCAGGTGCAGCCGGCCAGACCGGTGCGCTCGAAGGCGACGAGCCGCTGAGCCTCGTCGACGTCGAGCTCCTCGACCGGGATCCCCAGCGACGTCTGCAGGACGACGGCTGCCCGGGCCCGCTCCCAGTCCTCCTCCGGGACGAGGAGCAGGTAGCCGATCGGCCGGTAGCCGATCTCGTCGGCGCAGCTGCGGTAGGCCTGGATGCTCCGCCACGCGAGCTGGGCGTTCGTCGCGTCCGGCCACTGTCCCCGTACCCCCGCGAAGGACCGCCCGGTGCTCCCGGTGGCCGGAGCGGCGGCAGCTTCCAGCACGCGAACCCGTGCCCCGCGCGCGGTGAGGGCGTCGGCGACGCAGGCCCCGATGATGCCAGCGCCCACGATGACGACGTCGGTCATGCTCCGAGCCGGCTGCGGACGGTCAGGCGCACAGCGTGGGGGTCGACGAAGGGGCTGGGGCCGGGCCAGACCCGCTCGTGCACGGTCGCCTCGATGACCGTCGCCGTGGTGAGGGCCTCGGCGAGCTCCGCTGCGGTGTCCGCCGTGGCCGACGGGAGCCCGAGCGCAGCCGCGACGGCCGCGGCCTGGCAGCCGGCCGGGAGCGGCTGGCCGCCGGTGATGGAGTAGACGCCGTCGGCGAGGACGACCACGACGAGGTTCTGCGGCCGGATGCCGGCCACGCTCCAGAGCGTGCTCGCTCCCATGAGCAGCTCGCCGTCACCGACGACCGCCACGACCGTGACGTCCGGGCGGGCGTCGGCGAGCCCGAGGGCGACGGCGACGGCGCCACCCATGGCCCCTGCGATGCTCACGTGCGGACCGTCGTCGGTGACGGCGCGGACGGCAGACGTGGCAGTGCCCAGCGACGCCACGAGCAGCGCGTCCGGCAGGGCCTTCGTGATGGTCGTGACGACCTCAGCCGCGATCACGGCCGCCCCCGATCTCCGACTCGAGCAGCACGGCCGCGGTGATGCCGGCCCGGGCCATTGCCACGACGCCTTCGACGGCCGGCACGACCTCGTCGGGGCGGCGGACGGCGAACGACGAGATGCCGAGCGCGTTCAGCAGCGCAGGTGTGGCGACGCCGATCGGCATCTGCGCGGGGTTGGTCTCGCCGAGGGTGCCGCGCATGCTCACGACCATCGGGATGCCGAGTCCGCCCGGGACCACCAGGCTGCCCAGGGCGTTGAGCGAGTTGCCCAGCCCGGAGCACTGCAGCAGCACCGCGCAGACCTGGCCCGCGTAGGAACGTCCTGCCGCGTAGGCGAAGCACTCCTCCTCGCGGGTTAGGGTGCGCACCACCATCTCGCGCTCGAGCAGCCGGCTGACGATCCCGTCGAGCCGCGAGTCAGGGACGAAGGCGGCAGCGTCGATACCGGCGTCGACAAGGGCGTCAGCGGCCGGTGCCGCCCAGGCGCCGGCGGTGATGGTGGTCACGGCTCGAGATGGGGGTAGCGCCACGACGTCGGCGGCAGGTGCTGCTCCTTGACGGCCCGCGGGCTCATCCAGCGGATCGTGTTCCAGACGGTGCCGGCCTTGTCGTTGGTCCCGGAGGCGCGGGCGCCGCCGAACGGCTGCAGCCCGACGACGGAGCCGGTGGGCTTGTCGTTCACGTAGAAGTTGCCCGCCGTGTAGCGCAGCGCGTCCATCGCTTGGGCCGCCGCGGCGCGGTCCTGTGCGAAGACCGCACCGGTGAGGCCGTACGGCGAGCCGCGGTCGACCTGCCCGAGCACGGCGTCCCACTGGTCGTCGTCGTAGACGTAGCAGGTCAGGACCGGACCGAAGAGTTCGTCGCGCAGCAGCCGGGACTCGGGGTCGTCGACGCGCACGATCGTGGGCTGCACGAACCAGCCGACGCTGCTGTCGCAGGTGCCGCCCACGAGGACCTCGCCGGTGCTGCGCGCCTTGGCGAGCGCGGCCTCCAGCCGGCGGAACGACGCCTCGTCGATCACAGCGCCCATGAAGGTCTCCGGTTGCGTCGGGTCCCCGGTGACGACCTGCCCGGCCAGGTCCCGCAGTCGCTCGCTGAGCGCGGGCCAGAGGCTTTGCGGCGCGAACAGCCGCGACGGCGCCGAGCACTTCTGTCCCTGGAACTCGAAGGCGCCCCGGACGCACGCGACGGCGAGCGCCTCCACGTCGGCCGAGGGGTGGGCGAGGATGAAGTCCTTGCCGCCGGTCTCCCCCACGATCCGCGGGTAGTTCCGGTAGCTGTCGAGGTTGTCCGCCACCGACCGCCAGATGCTCTTGAACGTCGCGGTCGACCCGGTGAAGTGCACGCCCGCGAGGTCCGGGTGCGCCAGCGCCGCAGGAGCGAGCTGCGCACCGTCGCCGTAGACGACGTTGATGACACCCGGTGGCAGCCCGGCCTCCGTGAGCAGGTCCATCACGAGGTGCGCCACGAGCGACGCGCGCTCGGCCGGCTTCCAGACGACGACGTTGCCGACCGTCGCGGGGGCGGCCGCGAGGTTGGCCATGCATGTGAAGTTGAACGGGCTCACCGCGAGCACGAAGCCCTCGAGCGGCCGGTAGTCCATCGAGTTCCAGGTGCCGGGCAGCGAGTCGGGCTGCACGGCGTACGCATCGAGCATCGTCTTGACGTTCATCCGGAAGAAGTCGACGGTCTCGCAGGCCGCGTCGATGTCGGCCTGGTAGGTCGTCTTCGACAGCTCCAGCGAGGTCGCGGCGTTGAGCCGGTCGCGCCACGGTCCGTGCTGCAGCATGTCGGCGGCCTTGAGGAACGGCTCGGCGCGCTCCTGCCAGGTGAGCCGGCTCCACTCCGGCGCGACGGCGAGCGCGCTCTTGATGGCGGCCTCCATCTCCGCCGGGCCGGCCTGGTGGACGTCGGCGAGCGTGGCACCGTGGTCGTGGGGAGAGCGGGCCCGGTCCAGAACGCCCGTGAGCACGGGCTGCCCCCCGATCCTGCAGGGCACCTCGATCCGCGCGCTGGCGAGATCGGTGACGGATTCCCGGAAGCGCTGCCGCTCAGGGGATCCAGCGGCGTAGTCGAGCGGCATCGTGGGGACGACGGGTGGCAGGGCGCTCATGTCAGTGCTCTCTCTCAGCCCACGACGAACGGGTCGCGGGTGGCTCCGGTCAGCTCGACCCAGACGGTCTTGGTCTCGAGGTAGGCGTCGAGCGCCTCGATGCCGCTCTCCCGTCCCCAGCCCGAGTGGCCGACGCCCCCGAAGGGAGCAGCGGGCGAGACGGTGCGGTACGCGTTGATCCAGACCATGCCGGCTCGCAGCCGCTGCGCGACCCGGTGGGCGCGGCGGACGTCGGAGGTCCAGATGCCGGCGGCGAGGCCGTAGCGCGAGTCGTTGGCGAGCGCTACGGCCTCGTCCTCGTCAGCGAACCGCCCGACCGCGAGGACCGGCCCGAAGACCTCCTCCTGCCACAGCCGCATGCCCGGTGAGACACCGGTGACGACGGTGGGCTCGACGAACAGGCCCGATGCCTCGGGCTGCTTGCCCCCGCACGCGAGCTGCCCGCCCTCCGTGACGGCGTCGCGGATGTGCCTCAGGACGACCTCGAGCTGGGCCCGCGTCGCCACCGGTCCCATCTCGGTCGCCGGGTCGCGTGGATCACCGAGCTGGATCGACTGGGCGCGCTTCACGACGCGCGACACGAGCTCGTCGTGGACCTCGTCGTGCACCAGCAGCCGGGAGCCGGCCATGCACGTCTGGCCGCCGGCCGCGAAGATCCCCGCCAGCACCCCGTTGACCACTGCGTCGAGGTCGGCGTCCGGAAAGACCACCTGGGCGGACTTGCCGCCGAGCTCCAACGTGGTTCGACCCAGGTGCTCCGCCGCGCTCTTCGCGACGGCGATGCCGGTCGCGGTCGAGCCGGTGAACGCCACCTTGTCGACCCCGGGGTGGGCGACGAGGGCCTCCGGCACGGCTGCACTGCTCGACGTGAGCACCTGGACAACCCCCACGGGGAAGCCGGCCTCCCGCACGCGCTCCTCCAGCGCCAGTGCCGACATCGGCGTGTGCTCGCTGGGCTTCACGATGACCGTGCACCCGGCTGCGAGTGCGGGTGCGAGCTTCCACATCAGAAGCAGCAGCGGCGAGTTCCAGGGCACGATCGCGACGACGACTCCGACGGGCTCGCGGCGGGTGTAGACCAGGTAGCCTGGCTTGTCGGTCGGGATCACCCGCCCCTCGATCTTGTCGGCGAGGCCGGCGAAGTAGTACAGCCACTCGGGCAGGTAGGCCGTCTGCCCCGCCATCTCGCGCAGCAGCTTGCCGTTGTCCCGCGACTCCACCTCGGCGAGCTCCGCAGCGTCACGCTCCAGGACAGCAGCCAGTCGGCGCATCAGCCGGGCGCGCTCCGTGCCGGTCAGCGCGCCCCACGGCCCGACGAGGGCGGCGCGGGCCCGAGCCACGGCGGCGTCGACGTCCGCGAGGCTCGCGTCGGGGGCCTCGCCCCAGACCTCTCCCGTATAGGGATCGATCGACCCGTACGTGATCACGCGTGCATAATGGTCTGACCATAGGACACCGTCAAGAAGGGTTAGGGTCGCTCGTGGCTCAGACACCTGTGCTCGCGCCGGTGCAGCGCGTGCGGTCCTTCGACGACGCGGTGACCCAGATCCGGGACGCCATCCTCAAGGGGAGCATCGCGCCCGGCGAGCGCCTGCCGAGCGAGCGTGAGCTGTGCCAGGTGCTCGGGGTCAGCCGGACGACGGTGCGCGAGGCGCTGCGCTCCCTCGAGACCGCCGGCCTGGTGGACGTCCGCCTCGGAGCCCACGGCGGGGCCTTCGCGAAGGCGCCAGACGCCGCGATGCTCGGCAGCGCGCTCAGCACGCTCCTGCAGTTCCGGCAGGCGAGCATGGCGGAGCTGAACGAGTTCCGGATCCTGTTCGAGCCCTCCAACGCCGGCTTCGCCGCCGTGCGCGCTGACGACGCCGACCTGCAGGCTCTGCGCGACCTGTCAGCGAGGGCGCAGGCACTGCGACCCAAGAAGGAGAGCTGGCCGGCGATCGAGGAGCTCGACCTCGAGATGCACGAGGCCGTCGCCGACGCTGCTCACAACCAGGTGTGCAGCGCCATCATGAGCGGCATCCACGAGACGCTCAAGCAGAACCTCCTCGAGCTGGCGCCGCTCGCGTCCTACGCGGCGAGCGTCCGCCGGGACATCATCGAGTTGGTGGCCCTCATCGAGGCGAAGGACGCCGCTGCGGCGTCTGACCACATGCGCCGGCACCTCGAGCGCTGGCAGAAGATCAGCACACCGACCCGCAAGGAGACCGCGTCGTGAGCAACCCGGAGCCGACCGCCCCGGCCGAGCACCAGCCGCCGGCAGGCGCGTCCACCAGCAGCGACTGGGACGGTCTCGCCTACGTCGCGACCTCGGGCTGGACCGTCCTGCGCAAGGACGACAAGCCGGCGGCCGAGGTCTTCTCGACCTCCTACGTGGCGACCGCGCCGAGCAGCACCCGACCCGTGAGCTTCGTCTTCAACGGCGGACCCGGAGCCGCATCCGCCTACCTGCACGTCGGAGCCGTCGGCCCGCGCCGGGTGGAGCTACCTGAGGACGGCAGCCTGCCGGCGATGCCGCCCCGGCTGGTCCACAACGCGGAGTCGTGGCTCGCCTTCACCGACCTCGTCTTCGTCGACCCGGTGGGCACCGGCTTCAGCCGCGTCATCCCTGGCGAGGCCAAGGAGGGCGACAAGCCGAAGGACCCCGCCGACTACTTCGGCGTCCGCAAGGACCTCGACGCCATGTGCGAGTTTGTGGCGAGCTGGCTGTCCGACAACGACCGCTGGGGATCCCCGGTCTTCGTCGCCGGCGAAAGCTACGGCGGCTACCGGGCCGGCCGGCTCACGCGGCTGCTGCAGGAGAAGGGCATCGCCCTCAACGGCTCGATCCTCATCTCCCCCGCCCTGGACCCTGGGTCTCTGACGATGCACTTCCCGGGCTACGGCGACTACGACGTCACGCCGTGGATCGACATCCTGCCGACCATGGCCGCCGCCGCCGCCTTCCACGGCCGCTCGCGGGTCTTCCCGCCGGGCACCCCTGTCGACGAGGTGCAGCGCGCGGCGGAAGAGTTCGCGACGGGCGACTACCCGACGCTGCTGACGCGCGGGGCCGCGATGCCCGCGGAGGAGCGCGAGCGCGTCCTGCAGCGCTTCGCCGACCTCACCGGCTTGGACCTCGACTACGTGACCCGGGCCGAGGGTCGCGTGCGCGTGGACCAGTTCGCACGCGAGCTGCTGCGCGACGAGGGCAAGGTGATCGGTCGTTACGACGCCGCGATCACCACGACCGACCCGTTCCCGGACCGCGACGTCTTCCACGGGGCGGACCCGACGCTCATCGGTATCGGCCCGGCCTACACGACGGCGGTCAACCAGCTGCTGCGGTCGGTCATCGGCGTCGAGACGCCGCGGGAGTACAACCTGCTCGCGATGGACGTCATCATGGCGTGGAAGAACGACGAGGCCGGCCACTACGTCGAGCGCACGCACGACGCGGTCGACGACTTCCGCTTCGGCATGGCGATGAACCCGCACGTCCGGGCCTTCATCACTCACGGGCGCTACGACCTCATGACGCCGTACTACTCCACCGACCGCCTGCGCAACCTCATGCGGCTCGACCCGGGCGTCGCCGAGCGGCTGACCGTCATGCACTTCGACGGCGGCCACATGTTCTACTCCTGGAAGGCCAGCCGCGAGGCGTTCACCGCCGCGATCCGTGACTTCATGGCGGAGGCCGTCCCCGCGACGTCCTGACCCTGAAGCGCGTCGCGGGTCGGCGCGAACACGTCCATGTCGTACTCGCCGCCGGCGTGCCCGCGGAGCATGTCGGCGGCGCCCGACGCGAGCGCAGGCGCGGCCTGGATGCCGTAGCCGCCCTGCCCGACGAAGCTGAACAGCGTGTCGTCCGCGGGATGCCGACCTACCACGGGCAGCCGGTCCGGCGCGAACGTCCGCAGTCCCGACCACGCCCGGACGATGCTGCGTACATCGAGCGTCGTCACCGCGTTGACGCGGTCGAGGGCGAGCGCCAGGTCGAGCGGGTCCGGGCGTGCATCGCAGGGCTCGGACGGGGTCTCGTCGCTCGGTGACACCAGGACGCCAGTGCCTTCCGGCTTGAAGTACCACGCCTCTGCGGCATCCCCCACGACCGGCCAGCGCGGGTCCAGTCGACGGTCCGTGCGGGCCAAAGCCATCGTCCTGCGGCAGGGCACCAAGCCGTGGCCGGCGACCCCGAACAGCGACCAGAGCTCGTCGCCCCAGGCGCCGGCGGCGTTGACGACGACGTCGCACTCCCAGTGCCGACCGTCCGCGGCCGCAACCCGCCATCCAGCGCTGCACCGCTCGGCGACGACCACGAGGGCCGAGACGCAGAGCGCTCCCCCACGAGCTCGAAGTCCTCGCAGGTACCCCTGCAGCAGCGCGTCGACATCGATGTCAGAGGCCGTCTCGTCGTAACCGGCGTGCTCGACCTGCGTGCCGTCCAGCACCGGACACAGCTCCACGCAGCGACTCGCGGCCACCGGCCGCATGTCACTCCCCGTCATCCAGTCGTCCAGCGCGTCGGCCGCCGCCGCCTCGGTGGCCACGAGCAAGGCACCGCGCGGGGTAAGGAGCGGCGTCGTGCCCAGTGCCGACTGCAGCTCGGCGAACAGCGGTCGGCTTGCCCGACTGAGCTTCCGTACCTCTTGTGGCCCGTAACCGCTCAGGAACAGCGCCGCCGACCGTCCCGTGCTGTGGGCAGCCGGCGCGCTCTCGGCCTCCAGCACGACGACCGCATGGTCGCGCGCGAGCTCGTAGCCCAACGAGAGGCCGGCCATACCGCCGCCGATGACCAGAACACGCACCGTTCGAGGGTGCGTCACCGTGGAGTCGCTGGCTTGGTCGTCGGCAGACAGCTGCCGGTCCCGGCTTGTCCCTGCGCACAAGGACCCCGGCGGTACAGTCGCGCGCACCGTGGCCACCTTGCTCGAGTTCGTCGACCTCCTCGGGCCTGACGTCGTCCATGTGGTCACCGCACCGCTCGGCCTGGAGATGGCCGTCGGCGAGGTGGTGCTCTACGACCCCTACGACAGTCGGTCGTCCGCGACGGGCGGCGAGCTCGTGCTCGGCATCGGACTCGTCGCTGGGTCGCCTGCTGCTCTGGGTGCGCTCCAGCCGCCGCCAGTAGCACTGGTGCTCAAGCACGACGGTGAGCCGGACGAGACGCTGCTCGCGCAGGCGCTCGCTCACGGGGTGGCGGTCCTCACGGTCGCCCGCAGCACCTCATGGAGCCGCCTGGCCGAGCTCGCCTCAAGCCTGGCCGCTCAGCCGGAGGGGCTGCAGCCCGCCGACGTGCCCACCTCCTCCGGTCTCGTCGAGGAGCTGTTCGCGGTGGCGAACGCTGTGGCCACCCGGGTGGAGGCACCTATCACGATCGAGGACACCCAGTCGCGTCTGCTCGCCTACTCCGTCCAGCACGACCGTGTGGATGCAGCACGTGCGGCGACGATCCTCGGTCACCGTGTGCCGGCGGAGTACCGGGAGGAGGTCCGTCGGCTCGGCGTCGCGAAGCGGCTGCTGACGGAGACCGAGCCGATCCTGGTGCCCACTGCGATGCCGGGCATCTACCCGCGGGTGGTCATCGCGCTGCGCGCCAGAGGACAGGTCCTCGGGTCCATGTGGGCCCTCACCGACGGGCCCTTCGACGCCGACCGCTCCGCCGCGTTCCTCGAGGCCGCCCAGAACGTGTCCCTGCGGCTCTGGCAGCACCGGCTCGCCACCGACCTCCAGCACCGGCAGCGGTCCCGGTCGCTGACGGTCGTCCTGGCCGGCGGCCCGGCGGCGGTCGAGATCGGCCGACGAGCAGGGCTGGAGGCGGACGGGTACCGGCTCGTCGGGGCGACCCTGCGGCCGGGGCCGGCCGAGCGCCGCCATCACCTCGATCGTCTCCGGGACGTGCTTTCGGCCCAGCTGTCGGCCAGACGCCCGGCGAACCTGGTGGCTGACCTCGGGGACGAGGTCTACGCCGTGCTGCCGGCCTCAGCTGTGCCGGAGCAGAGCGCACGGGACGCGCACGACGTCGCACAGAAGCTTCGCGAGGGTCTGCAGGACGAGGCGCTCCTCGTCGCCGTCAGCGGCCACTGCGCCTCCCTCGCTGCCATGCCTCAGGCATGGGAGGAGGTCCAAGCGGTCCTACGCGTCCTCGCCGAGGACCCCCTAGGGCGCTGGGAAGCCGACGTCGAGGCGGTCGGACTGGAGGTCGTGCTCCGGCGCTTGGTCGAGCTCCAAGGCGATCGGTCTCTCCTGCGGAACCGCAGGATGGAAGCCATCATCGAGCACGACCAGCAGCACGGCACGGAGTACCTGCAGACGCTCGAGGCGCACCTGCTCTCGTTCGGTGACGCGACCGTCGCAGCGGCCCGCCTGAACGTGCACCCCAACACCTTCCGCTACCGGCTGCGACGGCTGGGCGAGATGTTTGAGCTCGACCTCGACGACGCCGACACCCGCTTCGCGCTCATGGTCCAGTTCCGGCTCGGCTGGACCTGACGCCACGGGCCGAACGGACAAGGCGGAGGCAGCCGTTTGTCCCTCGGCACCAGGCGATGCGCTCGACCGCGCCGCACAATCCTGCAGGTGGCACACGACCAGCAGCACTGGCAGGAACGACTGAGCTCGCTCGCCGAGAAGCACGGGGTGGTGGGGGCCACGCTGGCGATCGGTCACGGCACTGAGGACCTGGTCGCCGCGACCGGCGTGCTCAACGTGCGGACGCAACTGCCTGCGACGCCGGACTCGGTCTTCCAGATCGGCTCCATCACGAAGACGTGGACCGCGACTCTCGTGATGCAGCTGGTCGACGACGGGCTGCTGGACCTCGACCTCCCCGTGGTCACGTACCTCCCGGACTTCCGGGTGGCCGACCCCGCCGTCACGGCGGCTGTGACGGCGCGGCAGCTGCTCGCGCACACCAGCGGGATCGACGGCGACCTGTTCGTCGACACCGGACGAGGCGACGACGCGGTCGAGAAGTACGTCGCTGCCATGGCGGACCTCGCGCAGATCCACCCGCTCGGCGCCACCATGAGCTACTGCAACAGCGGCTACATGGTCCTGGGGCGGCTGGTCGAGGTGCTACGCGGACAATCCTGGGACCAGGTGCTGCGCGAGCGGCTCTTCGCGCCTCTCGAGCTCGAGGCGGCCGGAACGCTGCCCGAGGAAGCGCTGCTGTGGGGGGCGGCGACCGGACATCTCCGGGTGCCGAGCCAGCCGGAGCCGGTCGTCACTCCCCTCTGGGGCATCTTCCGCGGGGGTGGCCCCGCGGGCCTCATCCACTCCCGGGCGATCGACGTCATCGCGTTCGCCCGCCTGCACCTCGCCGACGGCCTGGCACCCAACGGGACGCGGATCCTGTCGGAGAGCGCCGCACGTGCGATGCGCACAGCACAGGTCGCCGTGCCGGACCGCTGGACCCTTGGCAGCGGCTGGGGCCTCGGTTGGATCCTCATGGCCTGGGACGGCAAGACTGTGTACGGCCATGACGGCGCGACCTACGGTCAGGCCGCCTTCCTCCGCGTCCTGCCTGCCGGGGACGACCGGCCGGCCCTTGCCGTCGCTCTCGCGGTCAACGGCGGTGGTGCACGCGAGCTGTTCCAGGACCTGTTCGGCGAGGTGTTCGCCGAGCTCGGCGGGGTGGCGATGCCGCAGCCCCTGCACCCGTCAGCCGACAAGCCTGACGACCTGCAGCGCTACGTCGGCCGCTATGCGCGAGAGTCCGTCGACATGGTGGTCGAGCTCGACGACGGCGGCTTGGCCCTGGTGACCCGGTCCACCGGCCCCCTTGGCTCTGGCGAGCCGTCGAGATATCGGCTCGTGCCCTGCGAACCAGACGTGTTCCTCCTCCAGCCCGACGGCGACGCAGATGGAATGCCGGCAGTCTTCTTCCAGGTAGATGACCACCAGTACCTGCACCTGGGAGCTCGCGCCACGCCCCGCGTCAGCTAGGGCTCGAAGGGCTTCGAGCTGTAACGGATGCACGAACAGCTCTGGTCGAAGCGCGAGGTGCGGACGAGCGCTACGCCATCGTGCTTGCCTGGGCCGATGCGCTCGCCGTAGCTGAAGGGCGAGCGGTACGTCGTGCCCAGCGACTCGGCGGCGGCGATCATCTTCGGCAGTGTCGTGCCTGTGGTGGCCCTTCGCAGGACCGCCTCGGCGAACCACGCGTAGCCGCATGCTTCCAGGGCCAGGTCCTGGGTCTGCTTCTGCGCCACGGGCAGGCCACGCTTTCGCATGAGTGCGAAGCACCGCTCCCGCAACGGGTTGAGCGCGATGCCTTCGTCGTCGGCGGCCGAGCTGTCGGCGTAGTCGACAGCCAGCATCCCCGCCAGCTCGTCCTGCGGGTACTGCGGGAAGTCGGGCACGTTGTTGCTGTTGAAGCCGTAGCGCGGGTAGTAGCCCTGCGACTTGGCGTTTTGCAGGAACAGCAGCGTCAGCCCCGCACCCACGAAGACACCCGCGGGACCGTCGCCGATGAAGACGTGGTCGATGCCCTGCTGGCGGAACGCCAGCACGGCCGAGCTGATCGCCGCGCTGGCCTCGGTCAGCTGCTGGGCGTTCTCGGGCACCGTCACGTAGCGCACGTCGGTCGCCTTGAGACCTGCGTCGTGCAGACCCTTCAGGTAGCCGTTGCTCGTCGCATAGCGGTACTGCTTGTCGTCCCAGGAAATGACCCCGATCCGCCCGGTGGGCCACGGCGCCTGCGGCTTCTGCCAGCCCGCGACGACCATGGACCGGACCGTGACCTCGAAGAGCCGCTCCAGACGTATGCCCCCTGGGGCGAAGAGGTTCGGGTACTGCCGGTAGGTCGGGCCCGTGTCGCCAGGTCCCAGGTCGAGGATCCCGGCCTTCTGCGCGCAGCGGTAGGAGATCTCTCCCCGAAGACTCATCATCAGGACCTTGTGGTCCTGGGTGAAGGTCGTGCAGGCCTTCTGCGCAGCGGCGTCGAAGTTCGTGTCGTTGGCGCTGCCCTCGTAGAACACGGGCACGAGCTTGCGACCCAGCACCCCACCGCGGGAGTTCACGTCGTCCAGCGCCGCCTGGTAGTAGCGGCGCGTGTCCCCCGGGTCCTCGCCCCCGGCCCCGATGGCCGCGTTCCCCGCCGCGCAGTCGTTGCAGAACACGATCCCGAGGGCGATCGAGGTCGCGGAGACTCCCGGGCCCGCAGGTGGCCCGATCTGCGCCGCCCCGCCGCCGGGTGCGGGGCTCACGCTCGTGCTCCCGGACGACTGCACACCCGACACGTCGCGACCAGAGGCGCCACCCCTGGAGTCGGCCGCCACCGTTCCCGTGCCGCCGCCGGCAGGTGTCACGGCGAGGCCGTCCGGCACGTCCGTCGTGGCCATGCCCCCTGTCACACGGCTCCCAGCGACCTGGACCGTCGAGCCGCACCCGGCCGCGAGGACCGCACAGGCCAGCAAGAGGCTGGGCACTGCGGTCCTGCGCGCTGGGCCCATCGGTCCTCCCGGTGCTCGCCTACGAAGGGCGCTGCTGCGCGGAGGCTATCCAGGTGCGACGGCCCGGGGCTTTGACGCATCAGCCAAGAGGACACCCGTCCTTGTGCGCTCCGGACGAAGCGTCCACCGGTCGCCCGTGTGACGGTCACCGCATGAGACGGTGCCGTCCTCTGCTGGTCCTCGCCCTCGCGCTCGCCACAGCGGTGTCGACGCAGGCGATGGCCACGCCAGGCAAGGCGAACCGTGACGTCGCGTTCGCCGAGCCCGTGGTCGCCGTCCCCGCCGACAGCACGCAGACCGAGCCTCAGGTGGTGCTGACCCGGGCCGGGACGGTGCTGGTGGGCTCCCAGTTCCAGCGCTCGGGCGACTGCGAGACTGGGCAACCGAGGCTCGCAGGCTCACGGGCCTGCGTCTGGCGGTCCACCGACGGAGGGCGCACCTTCCAGCGCAGCGGCGGCGGCCAGAACACCGGGGCCGACGTCTACTTCGCGCGCATGCCGTCAGGTGTGCTCCTCTACACGACCCTGGCCCAGCCGGAGCCCGGGACGTTCACGTCCGGCGTCGGCGGCGCGACGGTCCTGCGTTCCACCGATGACGGCCGGACCTGGTCGTCCATGATCCTGACCGGGCTCAGCCCCGCGGTGGACCGGCCCTACCTCACCCCCGTCGGCGGCCGGACCGTCCTGCTCACCTACACGGCGTGGCCCGGCAACCTGTTCGTCAGCCGCTCGGACGACGACGGACTAACCTTCGGCCCCGGGACGCCCATCACGGTCGTCCCGGAGCAGGCCGAGTTCACCCGCCCCGGCGGTCCCGCTGTCGACCAGCGACGCGGCGAGTTCCTGCAGCCCTACTTCGCCGGCACCTCGGACGACCCGGCGGTGAACCAGGACAGTCCCAGCGGCATGCTCGACCTCAAGCTCGCGCGGTCGGCTGACGGCGGCGCCACGTGGACCATCGAGCTGATCGCTGCCCGCATCCGGCCGGTCCTCGGGATGCCGAACATCGCTGCGGACGGGCAGGGCGGGGAGTACATGGTCTGGTCCGCCGAGGACGAGAGCGGGAAGGTCGGCGCCTACCTCAGCCGCAACCTGCGACCGGGATCAGCGTGGTCTGCCCCGGTCCGCCTCGGCCCCGCCGACGCCAGCGGAACCCTCGCCTGGGTCGTGGCCCGCGGCGTCGGCGGCGTGGCGGTCGGCTACCTCGGAAGCGACTACCCCGATGCGCGCACCGTCTCGAGGCCGTGGACGGTTCAGGTCGCGGTCAGCCGGGACGCTGGGAGCACCTGGACGCTCATCGACGCCAGCGGGCATCCCGTCTATGTCGGACCTCAGAGCGCGAGCCTCTCGCTCACGTACGACCTGTTCGGCATCGTCCTGGACGACCGCGGCATGTTGCACCTGGCCTACCCACGCCGGATCACCGCGGACGGTGCCGACGTCACCGAGGTGGAGTACACCCATCAGGTCACCGGTCGCCCGCTCGGCGACTGACCGTCGTACGATCCTGCGCATGAGGGCACAGGCGCGGGTGTTGCTCGCGCTCGCGACCAGCGCGTTGCTGGCGCTCATCCTCCCGTCACTGGCGACCGCCGAGCCCACGCGGGCCGTCCTCGCGGTCGCCCTGCTGGTCGTGGTCGTCGCGGCCGTCGGCTTCTCCCGCAGCGTCTCGGCTCTCGCGGCCGGCGTCCTCCCGCTGCAGGCACGCGCTGCCGACGAGGACCGCTGCCTGCGGACCGAGCAGGCCACCGACCCCGTCCACTCCCCGCTCCGGCCGCGTGCACCAGGGCTGGTCTGACTCCCCGGTCAGACCATCCCTTCCGCACGCCTGTCAGGAGTAGACCCATGTCGTTGCTCGACCCGTTGTCGCATGCCCTCGCGGCGGTCGTCGCCGCCGCTCACGCCGCTCTCACCTCGCTCGGCGCCGACCCTCGCGCCGGTTCCACCTGGCTGCTCTGCATCGCCGCTGTCGTCGTCGCCGTCCGCCTCGCCCTGCTGCCCTTGGTCGCGCACGGCGTCCGGGTCGCCCACGCCTCGGCCCGCGCCAGGCCGCGGCTGCAGGCGCTGGCCGCCAAGTACCGCGACCGGAGGGACGCCGACAGCGTCCGCGCGATGATGACGGAGCGCCGGCAGATCTCCGCCGATTCCGGGATGCCGCGCCTCGGCTGCCTGCCGCTGCTGCTCCAGATGCCGGTCTGGTTCGCGCTCTACCACCTGCTCAGCAGCGTCGCCGCCGGCGTGCCGGTCGGGGCCATGCACTCCGGCCTCGTCGCGTCGATGAGCGCCGCCACGCTGCTCGGCGTACCCCTTGCGTCCCGGGGATACCTCGGCGCCGGACCCGCCCACCTCGCCGTCGTCGCCGGGCTGGCGGCCGTCGCGGCGACGCTCGCCTTCGCGACGCAGCGGCTGGCCGTCTCGACGAGCCCCGTCATCGACGGCGCGCCGGAAGCGATGGCTCAGGTGCAGAAGCTGATGCCGGCGCTGTCCGCGGTCGGCATGCTCGTCGCGGGCAGCACGGTCGTCGTGGGGCTGCTCGCCTACTGGGTCTGCAACTCGGCGTGGACGCTGGCGCAGACGGCCGTCATCACCCGCTGGTTCCCGACGCCGCGCTGACCCGCTCGTTGCGTCCGCTCGGGGCAGGCACCCGGCGTGTTCACCTGAGCGGACGCAACGCGGCTAGCGCTCGCCGCCGGGCTGCCAGAGCACGTCGCCGCCCGGATTCGCCGTGCGCGCCAGGATGAAGAGCAGGTCCGACAGCCGGTTGAGGTAGAGCGCGCACTCCTTGCTCGTCCCCTCCGGGTCGACCTCGAGCAGCGCCCACACCGCCCGTTCGGCCCGCCGCGCGACCGTGCGCGCGACGTGCAGCAGCGCCGCCCCGGGGGTGCCACCGGGGAGGATGAAGCTGCGCAGCTTCGGGAGGTCCGCGTTGTAGCGGTCGCAGGCCTCCTCCAGCACCGAGGTGTACGAGGGGAGCACGCGCAACGGCGGGTACTCGGGATCCGGGACGACCGGGGTGCACAGGTCGGCACCCACGTCGAAGAGGTCGTTCTGGATGCGGCGGAGCAGCGCCACGACGTCCTCGGGAAGCCCGCCGAGGGCGATGGCAACCCCGATCGAGCTGTTGGCCTCGTCGACATCGGCGTAGGCCGCGAGGCGCACATCGGTCTTGCGCACCCGGCTGAGGTCTCCGAGCGCGGTCGTCCCGTCGTCGCCGGTCTTCGTGTAGACCCGGCTGAGCACCACACCCATGTCAGGCTCCCGACAGCGGGCGGCCCATGACCTCGCGCATGACGCGCAGGACGTTCTCGCCGAGGACCTTCTTGATGTCGGCCTCGGTGAAGCCCCTGCGTACCAGGGCCTCTGTGACCTTCGGGAGGTCCGACGGCCGCATGACCTCGGCGTGCGGCACGTCGGTCGGGAAGTCAGCAGGGAGCATCCAGCCGCCGTAGACCTGCTGGTAGTAGTCGTCGACGAAGTCCGGCCCCAGCCCGACGTGCTCGATGCCGACCATCCCCGCGATGTGCTCGATGTGGTCGACGACCCGGTCCGCCGTCGGCGACTCCATGTCGATGAAGAACGGGATCGCGGCGGCAACGCCGATGACACCGCCCAGCTCCGCAATGCGCTTGATCTGCTCGTCGCCGAGGTTGCGGTGGATGTCGGTGATGCCGAGGCACGCCGAGTGCGTCGCGAGGAACGGCCGACGCGCGCGGGACAGCACGTCGTCCACGCCGCCGAGCCCCAGGTGGCTGATGTCGAAGACGACGCCGAGCTCCTCCATCGCGGTCAGCACCTCGACGCCCTGCGGGGTCAGGCGGCTGCACGACGACGCGTCCAGGCCGCTGCCGTCGGCGAGGAAGGTCCGGCCGAGGTGCGCCATGGAGACGACCCGCACGCCGAGCTTGTGCAGCGAGCCGATGATGGCTGGGTCCTGGCCGATGGCATGCGCGCCCTCCAGCGCGATGACCAGGGCGATCTTGCCGGCGGCCGTGGCCGCGTCGACGTCCTCGCCCGTCAGGCAGACCGCGACGTCGTCGGGGTGCTCCGCCGCGAGGGAGTGGATGCGCTCGATCAGCAGCAGCGTGCGGCGCAGGCCGCCCTCCGTCTGGAACTGCTCCTCGAGGCAGATCGGCAGCACCTGCACGTCGACGCCGCCGGCGCGCAGCTCGGGCAGCCAGAACTCCTTGAAGTGGTTCGGCTGCATGCGGTGGTCGAAGTGGTCGACCAGCAGGATCAGGTCGTTGTGGCAGTCGACGACGGTCGCGTCCTGATGCAGCTGGGCAGGGGTGGTCACAGTTCAGTCTCCGTAGTTGGTCTTGCTGACGTAGGCGAAGCGCTTGATGTCGGTGCGGAACTCGATGTCCCGCAACACAGTCGCACTGGTGTGCTCGGTGGCACTCAGGAAGGTCCCCCAGGTCAGCGCCGACGGCTCTGTCGAGCCCAGCCGCTCGAGACCGCCGCGCAGCGCGGCGGTGCTCAGTGAGCCGGCGGTGAGGAGGGCCGAGCGGATGAAGTAGAGCTGGTCGCAGTCCATCTGCTCGTTCCACAGGGTGGTGCCGTCCGTGGTCCCCTGGCCGGCAGCCTTCATGATCGCGTTGCAGTGCTTGGTCGCGATCGTCGGGTCGCCGGGGTACTCGGTGGTCTCCACGTCCATGTCGGGGATGTAGCCCTCGCCCATCGCGCCGTTCATCTGCGCCGGCGGGGCGTTCTCGGCGATGACCCGCGGCTCCACCGCGAAGAAGTAGCGCGGCCGGTAGCCCTGTGACTCCGCGTTCTCCACGAAGATCAGGCCGGCACCGAAGATGTGGGTGACGCCGTCGGACCGCAGCTTCAGCACGGAGTTCTGCTGGCACGAGACGCTCGCCGACAGCGCCCTCGGGCAGCGGATGACGTCTGTGTCGGACACCGTGATCCCGTGCGCTGCCAGGTTCTTCTTCTCGTCGGCGAGCTGGAGCGCACCGTCGCTGTCGTCGAAGGAGAGCAGGCCCACCTTCACCGGAGAGGTGCCCGGCTTGCCGTTGAGGGTGTCCCACGGCTTGAAGAAGCCGCGGGCCGCCAGCCGCCCGATGGCGATCCGGTCGTAGCGGTCGCCGACCATCTGCGCGAGGTTGAAGAAGAGCGGGAACTTCCGGTACGTCGGCGCGTAGTGCAGCGGGTAGTCCAGGCCGCCGCCCGGGTCGATGAGCGGTGTGTTCGCCTTGTCCAGGCAGGCGAGCAGGGTGTTCTCGACGATGCCGCCCGCGAGGGCCACGGCGAAGACGTGGTGGTCCTGCGTCCAGTCCGTGCAGGCAGCCTGGTTCGCCGACGCCGCGTCGTTGAGCGTCTGCGCCGAGTTGTAGTCGTGCGGGACGAGCACGACCTTGCGGCCGAGGATGCCCCCGTCCTTGTTGATGTCGTCGGCGACGGCCTGCATCTGCTTCTTGGGGTCGCCGCTGACGGTGACGCCCTTGATGCCCAGGGTGCCGGCGAACGCGTTGTAGTCGTCGGACGTCGCGACCCCGATGAGGATCTGGGTCTTGGTGAACCCGCGACCGGCCTCCCCCGCCTGGGGGACCGCCACCCCGGAGGTGCCTGGCAGGCCGGAGCCGCTGGTGCCCACGCCGGTCGTGCTGCCTCCCTGAGCCGTTCCCGTCGTCCCAGCACCTGCGCCGGTCGACGAACC
>Ga0070658_10000660_pt1 | contig 29772 bp, 35 predicted proteins | sample KBSC13metaG_FD_64664 | JGI IMG/M metagenome (GOLD analysis project Ga0070658, IMG submission 64664) | Corn rhizosphere microbial communities from Kellogg Biological Station, Michigan, USA - KBS C1-3 metaG | ecosystem: Host-associated > Plants > Roots > Rhizosphere > Soil ... | reverse complement strand
TACCGTGGATATGCCTGGTAGCAATGTCCAGAAGCTGGAAAGCATTCTGAACATTACCGATGAGGTCGTCCGTTTCCTCATTACCAAGCCAGACCTGAAGGCTATCGCAAAGGCGGAAGCTGCCAGGGCCCTCAAGGCTGAGCAGGCTGCCAAGCGCGGTGACGCCGAAGGCAAAGACGAAAAAGAAGAAGAGTAGTGCTTGACGTAGCGCGTTGTTACGCGTAGCGTTGAAAGTACAAAATAATTACCGGACATAGTTTCCGGAGGAGGGATTGCCATATGGCACGTAGCTTTAACCAAGTTGTTTTAATGGGGAATCTGACTCGTGATCCGGAGCTTCGGCAGACGCCGAACGGCCAGAACGTATGTAGCTTTAGCTTGGCGCTTAATCGCAGCTATAAAGGCGCAGACGGCAACTGGCAGGAAGCCACCGACTACATTGACGTGGTTGCTTGGGGTCCGCTGGGCGAGCGCGTGGCGCAGTATCTAGGCAAGGGTCGTCCTTGTCTGGTTAATGGCCGTTTGCAGAGCCGTCAGTGGGAACAAGAGGGTCAGAAACGAACTAAGGTAGAAGTGGTAGCGCAGGATGTTACCTTCCTGGGTGGTGCCGGTGATAACGGTGGCGGTCAGGGTGGTTATTCTGGCGGTGGCTCATCGAGCGACTCTGGAAGTAGTAAGCCTGCGCCAAGCAAGAAGCAAGATGATGTCGTCATCGAAGATATCGGCGATGAGCCAATCAACTTAGACGACATTCCGTTTTAACAAATTGTTGACCGTACATTCTGGGCGCTAGCTCTGCGACTCCGATGCTCACCGTACTTTCGTACGGCTCCGCTTCGGTGCTCGGCTAGCATCCCAGACTGCACAGGCCAAAATTCGTTAAAACTAACGAATTTAATAAGACTTTGAAAGGAGAGGGACAGGGAAAAGAGCAGCCCGACAAAATGTATTCCATTTTGCCGGCGCGACGCTAAACAAGCCAGAGGCGAGTTTATATGCAGAGCCAAAATAATTAATTTTGCGCGAAGCTATATAAAAACCGCAGGTTTGTCTCTGTTCCACGTTTTTATGGCAAAGATTTTTAAGCACCGTACAGACGTAGCTTACTTTGACTACAAGGATTTCAAGACCTTGCAGCGCTACGTAAACCAATACGGCCAAATCGAGACTCGTAAGAAGACTGGTTTGACCGAGAGTGAGCAGCGCCACCTGAGCGTAGCTATCAAGCGTGCACGGCACATTGCACTGCTTCCATTTGTAGCTAAGGCGTAGATAGTGAAAAAGCCTTGGGCAGGGCTCTGTTATTACTGCTCATCCAAGGCAGATAAGACCACGTGTACGCGTGGTCTTATCTAGTTCGGGCGTATATGGCTAGCGTAGGATTACTTCATTGCGTAAGCTTGTAGGGGTTTGAGAGAATAGCAGTATGGAAAACGAATCACCATTCCTGGCAATGCAACGGGCCGAGACGTATATAAAAGGCCTCATCCGCGTTGTTGATACAGACTCCCTATCGCTGGACGAGAGGAGAGCATTAGCTGCTCTGCGTCGTTTAAGCGCAGAAACGCGGCTTGATATTCGTGATTACGAACTAAGCGAGACGCGTGAAGAGCAGCTTAAAAAGGCCGCAGAAGCAAAGCGGCGGCTGGACAAACTAAGGGGAAACCTACTGGCGATAACTGATGTACTCAGTCCAGCCGACATCGCCCAGCTGGATGCAAGCCTTGAATACATAAAGGGAAGGGTGGTCTAAGATGACTGTTCCGCAAGCGATTAAGCTATTGCTCGATGTTATTAATACCCGCAAGCAGTTTGTGGGTGGCACATTTGCCGCGTTTGGTGGCACGGCAGGCAATATGCAAATGTTGCAACGCGATGCTAATGCGGCCATTACGCAGTGGCGCGAGGCAGGTGATACGACTGGGCTCAAGCAGTTAACTGGTACGTTGCAAGCATATGGCAATTTGACCGATACAGAATATGAACAGATAATGAAAGCATTAGACGGAGAGAAATAGATGGCGTTAAGCATTACGAACCTCAAAAAGGGTGTGTTGTTTCAGATGGACGGCGTGCCGTATCGCGTAGTTGATTACAACCAAAAGGTCATGGGCCGCGGTGGTTCAATTGTGAATGTGCGTATTAAAAGCGTGCTCGATGGCAAGGTGCTCGACAAGACATTTAAGGGCAACGAAACAGTTGATAGTGCAACAGTGACCAACGAAGCTGCACAATATTTGTACAGCGATGGTGATACGTTCCACTTTATGAACCCAGAGAGCTTCGAGCAGTTTGAACTTTCTAGCGATATGGTTGGCGACAATGCTGGCTATATGAAGGAAGGCGACACGGTAAGTCTGCAGTTCTTCGCGGGCCGCGTCATTAACGTAGAGTTGCCAAAGAACGTACCATTACTAGTAACGTATGCCGAAGATGTAGTAAAGGGCGACACGACCAGTAGTGTGCAAAAAGATGCCACACTCGAGACGGGCATTACCATTAAGGTGCCTGCTTTCATAAAACAAGGCGATCTTATTTCTGTTGATACGACTACCGGCGCTTACCGCGAACGCGTGAAAGAATAGGGCTTATTCATGAACTGTGAGCGCTAGTACAGCTGGGTACTGTCCGTGGGACTACAGTAGGTGTCATGACAAACAGCGAGCAGGCCCCCAAGAATGAGATCTGGAAGAATATGGGTGTATTAGTGCTTACGCTGGGTTTGGTGGCCGCACTGGGTGCTGGCCTGGAGCAACTAGGCGGCTAATATGCTGCCAGGTGATCGGCTAATCTGTGCATTTGTAAGTGAGCGGAAAGTTGGCGCAACGTTTCGGCTTTGGCCACTCCATGTAACGATCGTACCGTGGTTTCGGCTGAATGCGGCGAATGAAACCATAGTGTATGGTCTTGAGCGAGCGCTTAAACCGATCATGCCCTTTGAGTCTGTCGGGGATGACAAAGCTTGGTTTGGTCCGCACAGAAACCGGCTAGCTCGTCTGCTTGTAGCATCATCGCCATTTGTTGATGTGGAGGAAAGAGTGCGAAAATATCTGCACAAAAAACATGCCTGGCTGGCGGATGAAACAACTAAGGGGCACCGAGTATTTCGACCACATGTAACCACGCAGGGCAGCTGGGGGTTGCGGCGTGGCGAGACATTTGTATGTGATCGGCTGTACATTGTGGAGCAAAAAGGTGATTATAAAGAGATAATAAGTGAGATTTGTCTTGGAAAAGAAACGGCTTGATGTGGTAATGGCGGAGCGAGGGCTGGTGAGCAGCCGGTCGCAGGCCGAAAGTTATGTTCGCCTAGGTCAGGTGAAGGTGAACGGTCGTGCTGCTAGTAAGCCGGGTCAGATGGTACTTGCAGCGGATATAGTTACACTTGCAGCAGAGGAACAATATGTAGGTAGAGCGGCATTAAAGCTGAAAAGTGCGGCTGAAATCTTTACGCTTAATTTTAAAGGTAAAACGGTGCTTGATGTTGGCTCATCGACTGGTGGATTTACGCAATATTCGCTAATGCACGGTGCCGCCAAAGTGATTGCTGTCGATGTAGGGACCGATCAGCTGCATCCAAGCTTGCGCAGTGACGAACGCATAGAGCTGTACGAAAAAACCGATATCCGTGATTTTACGACCACGCAAAAAATAGACATGGTTGTCGGTGACGTGTCCTTCATTAGCCTGCGCGAAATCTTGCCCCATGTAGCTACATTGGTTGATGGCAAGGCTGATATTGTAGCAATGGTAAAACCGCAATTCGAGGCGGGGCAGAGCAGCGTAAAGCACAAAGGTGTCATAAAAAACGACAAGATGCGCCGCGAGATTTTGAAAGATTTTGAAACCTGGGCCCAAAAATACTTCAAGATTATTGATAAAACCGATTCAGCCGTCGCCGGCAGCAAAGGCAACGTAGAACGTTTTTACCTCTTACGTAAGCTGAGCTAACGCGGTACAATTCTGATTATGGCTATATCTGAATATTACCAGACGGGTCAGAGGTAGATGCATTATTTCCCAAGCCGCCAAGTGGCGGGTTCGCTTCTGGCTGATGAGCTCGAGGTAAAATACCGCTACGAAGACTGCGCGGTCGTATGCTTGAGCGACGGTGCGGTCATGGTCGGCGCGCAAATTGCTATGCGTTTGCACTGTGTGCTGACTATGCTGTTGACCACGCCTATAAGGCTACAGGGTGAAACCGATGTTTTGGCTGAGATTAATCACTTGGGTGGACTAACGTATAACAACATGTACTCTGCGGGCGAATTAGAAGAGATACAGGCAGAAAATTTTAATTACATAGAACAGCAAAAGCTGGAGCGGCTTTTTGAGATGAACGAGCTGCTTGGGCAGGGCGGTATTATCAAAAGGGATTTGCTGCACGGTCGCAATGTTATTGTAGTGTCTGATGGTCTCGCCAATGGCATGTCGTTGCATGCGGCGGCGGACTACCTAAAACCAATTAAAATCCGGAAGCTTATCATGGCAACGCCGTTTGCGAGTGTGGGAGCTGTCGACCAAATGCACATCTTAGCGGATGAAATCCTCTGCTTAAACACACTGGGTGAGGTGATTTCCATAGACCACTACTATGAAGACAACACCGTGCCGTCACATGAGAAAATCGTGCAGGTTATCGAAGACATCATCTTACACTGGAAATAAACGATACAATCTCATTGCCGGGCATTACCAAGGTGGATAGCTGACTAGAGGAAGTCTCGCAAAGTGGCTTCGTTGGTAATGGTTATGTGTGATTGCTCGGTTTTTATGTGGCCTTTGCGCTCTAGCTCCGACAGGGCACGGCTGGTGGTTTCGCGGGTGGCGCTTATAGAGCTCGCGATGTCCTGATGCTTAAGGGGAACGCTGATGCGTGTGCCTTCGGTGGTTTTGGTGCCAAAACGCTGAGCAATGGTCAGTAGGAATGATATAAGTCGCTCGCGTACGGTGCGGTATTCTAGTGTCATAATCCGCTCGCTGTGCAACCGGTACATGTTGGTGAGTGTGTCTATAATGGGCAGTGAAGCACTGGGGTTGCTGTGGATGAATTCAATAAAGTCTTCACGCTGAACGAGCCATATTGTGGTAGGCGCCAATGCCGAATAAATGATATGCCGGTCTTCACCGGTCACCGCCCAGGTAATACCGAGCATTTCACCCGATTTGCGAATGATAAGCAGGTTTTCTTCGCCGTATTTTGTGATGTCGTAGGCCTTAACAAGGCCCTCTTGTATATAAAAAACGCCTGGAGGAGATTCTCCGGGCCGAATAATAAACTCACCTTTTGAGTACGTCAACTTTGTACCACTACGGAAAAGGTTGACGAGAGCACGCATGTCATTTGCGTCCGCCAGCATGGATACATTATGTCATATAAAGCCGCTGCTAGTCCAGGGGCGTTGTGACAAATATCTCTGGGTCCGTGTGACGAAGCTAACTGCCATTTAAAGGAGTAAACGGCATACTATAGTAGTACAAGGTGAGCCAACCAACAGGTTAGGGCAATCTGGAGGAGGACAAACATGATTAGTTTGCATCAAGTGGAGGAACAGCTCAAAAGCGTGGGCTGTAACTTCAAGATATGGGGACGATCTGAAATCCGAGAACTCAGCAATATACTTATGCCAGAGGAAAAGATAGCTCAGGCCGTGAATGGCAGCTACGAAGGTGGCTTTGCGATGCTCTGCGTCACAAACTACCGGACATTGCTGGTAGACCGCAAACCAATGCTCCTTACGATAGAAGACATCCGTTACGATATGATGTCAGAGGTTGATTACAGTAACCGTTTACTTGGTGCGACAGTGCGGATTTTTACGCCGATGCGCAACTTGGTATTTAGTAGTTGGAGTATCGTGCGCCTGCGTAAGTGTGTTAATTATATACAGCAACGGGTGATGGAATTGCGTCAGCACAACATGGTAGCTCAGCAGTTGCAGACGGAGCCAACCGGAGCAGCCCAACAACTACAAAATGTAAGCCCAGTATCTATGCAGGCGCAGCCAGGCGGCAGGCCGTATATGCCAATGAACCCATATGTTAAGACACCCATGCTAACGAGGCGGCGACGGTTCCCGAGCTTCTACTAACAGTTGGTGAACTGGAGTAGTATCTCTTCTTGGGTAATACGTGAGTGACGCCGGCTACTCTCCCATCAGAGGTTAAAGACTACCCCCTGCGATACGTTCAGGGGGTAGCTTTAATTTGGCTAGATTACTTACTAACGTTGAATTTAAATTCAACGACGTCGCCCGGTTGCATAACGTAGGTTTTACCTTCGGTACGAAGCTTGCCCACGCCACGGGCGGCACTCAAAGAGCCAGCCGCCAGTAAATCGTCGTAATTTACGATGTCGGCCGCAATAAAACCACGCTCAAAATCACCATGTATAACTCCCGCAGCCTGCGGGGCGGTAGCGCCACGTGGAATGGTCCAGGCGCGTACTTCTTTATCGCCGGCGGTCAGGTAGCTTTGTAACCCGAGCGTTTCATAGGCGGCGTGGATGAGCTGGTTTAGGCCACTTTCGGTTTGGCCGTAACTTTCGAGTAGTTCGTTTCTGTCCTCGAGGTCCAGACTGCGCAGTTCGTCCTCGAGCTTCGCGCAAATAAACAGGCTCTGGGCAGGGGCGACAAGCTCGCGCAATGTATTATGCAATGTCTCATCACTTAAGCCATTTTCATCCACGTTGAATACATAGATGACTGGCTTGGCCGTGAGCAAGAACAGATCGTGCAGAGTACTCGCATCTACGCTCGGGTCGCTCCAGACGGGCTTGCCGCTGTCGAGCAGATTGTGCACGGCCTGGAGCGTTTCATACTCCGGCTTCAGCTTGGGGTTGGCGCGCGACTCTTTCTCTAGTTTGGGTAGCCGCTTGGCGACGGTTTGTAGATCGGCCAGCACCAGCTCGGTATTGATGATGTCGATATCGCTGGCCGGGTCGTGTTTGCCGGTGGCCTCATCGGTGAGTACGGCCGGATCGTCAAAAGCGCGCACTACCTGCACGATGGCATTAGTGGCACGGATGTGGCTTAAAAATTGATTCCCCAGTCCTTCGCCCTCGCTGGCGCCTTTTACCAGTCCAGCAACGTCCACGAACGTGACAGTGGCCGGCTTGATAGGTGCGCCGTGGTACAGCTCACTCAATGCTTGCAGACGTACGTCTGGCACTGGAACAATACCGGTGTTCGGTTCAATGGTCGCAAATGGGTAATTGGCAGCCAGCACCTGACTGTCGGTTAAGGCATTAAAAAGGGTAGATTTACCAACGTTTGGCAACCCAACTATAGCAATAGAAAGTGAGCTCATAATTGCTCTTTATTCTAACAGAGGTAGCGGCAATGGGCTAGGGTTTTCGTCGGAGACGCGGTGATGCAAATATGGCTAGTCTTCCCAATCCCCGACGCTTGCGTGTCGACGGTGAAGTGGTTTCGGCCGTGGTAATTTCGTATGGATCGTCAAGTTCGCCAGTGGTGGAATCTGGGCCTACTTCTTCGTGATATTCAGCAGGTTCTTCTGGGGTAACCATGGGCTCAGGAGAGAGCGGTGATATGTCGGCAGCGTTGGCGGCGGGGCGGCCCTGGAGTTTATCGGCTACGCGGGCTGTACCATGAAGTACTGCTTCCATCGCTTTTGCGATTTCTTCCTGCGTGGTAGTACGGTTCAAGGCGTGGAGGGTATTGAAGTTAAGTAGGTCTCCCATGACTCGTTGCAGTCTTGCGACATCTACTGCAAGTTCATCTATCTGAGGATCTTTGTCTGCGCCAGCTTCCTTAGCTTCCATGTAAGCTTTAAGCGCCGCCAGCTGTGCTTCACCGGACTCACCCTCCATCATGTAACGCAAAAGGGGGAAATATGAATGCGTATCGCTTAGGTTGTCAATCTTACTGATGCCATCTGTGTGGTCTGAGTTACCGCGAAAACCACTCGCATACGGGTCGTCACGGCCATCGTCGCCCTTAATGCTTTCGCTCCTGCCTGTTGGGAATTGAGCGCGCCACAATAGTTCATGACCAGCGGCAGTTGACATAAGGCCCTGCAGCTCCTTAGGCATATACACCATGTTGCCGGTGTGATAGTCCGTGGAGTCATGACTAAAATATTCTTTTCTTCCTTGTTCGTCCAATGTGCCTGTCGTCATAATTGGCCAGCGCCCATCACGGATTGTTTCTAGCCATGCATTGTTGTTGGCGATCGATCGGGTACCTTTACCGGGTTCCGGCGAGTCTACCAGAACGGAAGTGTGTGCATGTTCATCTTGTAGTACGGTTTCGCGAAGACGCTCGTGAATAGCTACCATAGTGTCCAGGTCGGAAGTCTCAGCGCGCACACCATGGTCATCTGCGTGTTCGGGGTCAGATACGATTCGTACTCCGTATGCAGCGGCAAGCCAGGGGCGGCTTGGCCCGGTTGCTACATAACGGCGGCTACCTTGAGGGTGGCGTGTATTGCTATAGTCGTATACTACCGAGAATACATCCCGATCTCCCTGCCATTGTGCTGGGTGGTTAAATTCCTCTGCGAGCAGGGTGGCTACGGGATCAGTCGTCTGGCTTGTCATTTCAGCTGCGTCGGGATTGATGGGAGGAGCAAGTTCTGTCATGGTGTATGTCCTATTGTTTATTTTGAAGGGTTTAATTAAACATTAGCACATTATTGTCTAATAGTCAATCAAATAGTGTTGTGTTGGCGGCTGCATGAAACTTGTTCGAGAGGGTGCCCTATCGGAGAAGGAGTAGCGGTTCTCGTAAATTAGTCGACCTTCTCTTGTGTCAGAAGTGCTTGTGCTACACTGGGAGTAATATGCGGTTGCATAATAACGGGGGCGGGTTATGCGGCATCGCCAGTTAAGCCAGCTGCGGAGATTACTGGGTTTTCGCCGTCGGCAGGGGAGGGTGAGGGCTGGTGTTAGTTTGCTGATAGTTTTGGGATGTATGGCGGTGCTACTGTGGGGTGCCGTAGGGGCAACAGAGCGTTATGGGCGTGGGCAACAGGATGCACACGAACGAAAGCTGGCTCAAACGATTGTGGATGGGCAGATCGTGTCTTTGCGGGCTGCCGGTGGGTTGTCGCTGGGGATGCAATGTTTTGATGCGGCCGGTCAGCCTCATAGTGACACCGATGCGGGTGCGCCGTGCAGCTATAATTCACGGGGCACTGCTTCGGGCTGTCTCGGCGGCAATGGTACTTGGTGCTACATCGTTAGGATTGCGGCCGGCGCCACCAAGGCTGTAGCAGATAGTGCCAATGTGGCAGTTACATACACCGTGACGGTGTTGTGGCCGACGAGTCAGAAGGCTGTGGTGGTATACAGACTTATCCAGAGTAACCAGGACTATAGCATTCAAAAGGCCAGTGCTGCCATTGGGGGTATGGAATATAGTGGAGGGGATAGTCCGACGGCCGGGAATAGGGGTACTAGTATGGTGACCAAGGTGATCCCCCGGCTGGCGGACATTAGTGGCGGGCCTAGTGTGAGTCTGGGCGTGCCAGTTTGCAAGGCTAGTGATCCTTGTTACGGTACGGCTGGCCACTACATAGTTGCGCCTAGATTCACGGTTGTTACCAATGTGCCAGACAGCCTTATCAATGGCTGTAGTTGGGATTTTGGAGATGCGAGTGCGCTGTTACAGATCGCGGCAGGGCGGTCGGGCTGCAAGAATGGTGAAGTAGTTGGCCATGATTATCAAGATGACTGGCAAATGCAGAATCTACCGTCGTATCCGCAGTCGTGTCTTGCACCGCTTGGATCGGGCGTGGACACGCATGCGTTTCTGGTGCGACTTACCCTGCACACGACCGAAGGGGTGGATGTGGTTAGCGGTTCGCCGCTGCGGATTATATTGCCGAGCTGTGGGTAATGGGGCTTTGGTTGGATAAAATTTGTGGACAATGCTTACGCTTTGCTATACTGCAAAGTAATCATGGGCGAGCATAAAAAGACGGGTGCAGTTGTAGCGACGGGATCTGGCATTGTTATCGGGACTGGCAAGCGACGATTCATGCATGCGGGCCCGCGGACTCGACTGGTAGCCTTATATGCCGTGGCTTTGCTGGTATGCGTAGCAGTGGTTACGGTATTGTACGTACAGCATAGGGATCGCCAAGAAGCTCAGCGGGCAAAGAACAGTGCCATGAAAACCCAGAAACCTCTACAGCCTGGGCAGGTGGTCGTAACGCAGGACCAGATAAATGAAGCGCAGAACGTCGTCGCGCTAGCCGGAACAGTACAGTCATTTGATGGTACGGTCATACGATTTTTAGCGAATGGCTCGAGCCAAGCGGTGAGTGTAACAGTGGCGGCTTCAACTGAATATACGCAAGGGGCTAGCTACGCTCCAGCGAAGGCTAGTGGTTTGAAGGCGGGATCACGTGCGGTTATAGCTTATAACCAGAAAACGGGTAAGGCGTTGAATGTATCATATGGTCTTTAAGTCGGGAGTGCAGCGTTTGCAACGATTGGCTTTGTTCGTCGTGATGACGATTGGAGTGGCGGGATTTTTAGCTGCTATATCGCCGACCCAAACGGCATCGGCAGCAACAGTAATTCAGAACTTAGCCACCAGCTCGTCGTCCACTCTGCAGACACGCTGGTACAGCTTGCGCGGATACGGAAGTATCAGGAACGAAGTGTATTGGCCGCAGCGCAGTGACAACTGTGGGGGAGGAGGTGACAAAATATCGCCTTGGCAGCCTTCCATAGTAGGTCTCTATAGTGGCAACATATTTAACCAGAGCTCAAATTGTGTTGACCGCTATAGTGATGCGGGTACGACTGCGAATGGCGGGGCGTGGATTCAACCACTTGCACAAGGTAGCTGGTCGATAGGCGGGGCGGCGCCAGGCTGGCAGAATTTTTCGTATCCGGGATTTACCTCGGTAGTGAATAATTGTGGAAGCCTTATCGGTGGAGGCGCTGCACGTATTTGGGGGCATAACGGTCCAGACAGTAGTGACCAATTTTATACCTCAGGGCCAATTGGGAACACGGGCGGCTCGGTAGCTGGCTTGTATAACCAACTATATGCTGGGGCTCCTCAAGCTACCAAGCTCTACTCTAACGGGGTAACACTGGTTCGAGACTCTTTTACCTTGGACGCTACGGACATGAGTCGTCTGGGACAGGGAACCACAAAGCTCATGCTGCAGGCATATGCGGATGACTGGTTGCGTGTGTATGTGAATGGCGTGCCTGTACAGTACTCATTCACTTCGGTAGGTTTGGTGCAACTTGATATGACCACGGACATAAGTTTACTGCATACTGGAACGAACTGGGTGGGGATCATGGTGGCCGACAAGGGCGTTTTTGACACATCAGATCCGGGTGCGCGAGGCGCGGGTGTGTGCTACAACTTACAGTATCAATATGATCAATACTTCTCATTGAGCCCTGACGTAGCGGCTAGTGTGTATAGAAATGGAGTATTCCAGGGTACTTCAATCGCACAAGCTGGAGATCAGATACAGTTTAAATATACCGTAACCAATAATAGTTCCGGATCAACAACAGGCCCGGTCAGTTGCACAATTTATGCCAACGAATACAATGGCAGTCATAGTGCTCAGACCCCGGCGGATACAGGCTCGGTCAATGGACCCCAAACAACGTTAATGCAAGCACAATGTAATGCGGTTATCGGCCCGAACGGGACGGTCACCATCACAGAGACAGTTCCGGTAGCGGGAAGTGATAGTGGTCAGACGATTTGTCGCTCGTTATATGTAAGCCCCACGTCTGCTTCTGGCGGAACAGGTAGCGACGAGGCTTGTGTGGCGGTCTCCTTTAGGCCTTACTTCCAGGTGTTAGGCGGTGATATTGCAGCTGGTCCGGGCTTCGGCAACGGCAGCTGTGTACAGAGTGCGGCCAATATTGAATCGTGGAACGAGAACGGCACCCCAGCTTACGCAGGGGGTGGCTCGGTATTTGGGGCTTTGGCAACCGGCGCCATTACCAACTTTGTAAGCGGTTTGGGATTATCGGGAGCACCAGGGTCGCAGTTGGGGCATGGCTTGTCATTTGGCAATGCCAGTAACGGACAATCAAACAGTCCCCCTAATTATGGCGGTGGCTTTGGCACAGGCAGTGTGCCGTGTGTGGCTGACTACTACGGTACTAAGACGAGCTCCGCTACGGCGGTTGCGAGTCCAATTACTGCTGCAAATTTTGGTAGTTTGAACAACCCTAGTTATTCAGTGACGCCAGTGGGCGGTACGGTGACCTTGGGCGATTCGACTCATACGGCCATTACGGTCCCGGCGGGGAAGACAATAACGTTGTATGTACAGGGCAATGTCTATATTGACAGCAATATCTTGTACGCCACTTACGCGCTTGGTACGGTACCGCGGTTCAATCTGTACGTACAGGGAAGCATCTATATTGATCCAAACGTGACTGAGCTGCACGGTGTATATATGGCGCAGCAGTCGAGTGCATCTAAGGGCGGTGATATTGTAACCTGTGCCGCTGACCCGGCCGACGTCAGTGAGCCGTATGCTACCTGTAAGAAGCAATTGCTAGTAGTGGGCGCTATGGCTGCTCAGGGGCATCTACTCCTGACGCGCACCTATGGCAATCCAGAGGCTGTTCCCGCTAATGGTACGCCAGCGGCGCCCGCAGAGATCTTCCAATACAGCCCTGAACTATGGTTGAATGCGCCACCGCTCACTAGCTTGCCGGTTAAAACTTACACTAGCTTACCTCCGGTGCTCTAGGGCTTGCACTGGGCAGTAATGCTTATGCTATAATCAAGGTAATCAAACAGTCTTACCTCTAGTGGTAAGACGAAAGGGTGCGGAATTAGCCGATATGACAACAAAAAAAATAAAACAGGTGGAGCTCTAGCGCAATGGGGTTATTGAGTGGGGTTTCTTCTTTCTTTGGCCTTGATATTGGCACTACTGGCATACGCTTGGTTGAGCTGCATAGCACAGGGTCAACTAAAACATTGGTAAAGTATGCCTACGTACCAGTGGAAAGTAAGCTGATCCAAAGCGACAGCAAGGCCGACCAGCAAAAATTGGCTCAGATAATCGGCAATCTTGTAGCGGAAGCAAAGCTCTCGACCAAGAATGTGGCCGTTGGTTTGCCAAATAACCGTGTCTTTACGACGGTTACGGACATGGACAGATTGCCACTGACCGAGCTGGGTAAGGCTTTGATGTACCAGGCTGATTCGCTTATACCAACCCCACCGGCTGAGAGTAAGATAGACTGGGCGCTCATTGGTGATTCGCCTAAGAATAAAACGCAGGTAGAGGTCTTGCTCAGCAGCGTGCCAAACAACTTTATTGAACAACGCCTCGACATGATTGAATCGACGGGTCTCAATGTGATTGCTTTTGAGCCCGACAGCATGGCGCTGGCACGAGCAGTAGTGCCCGCCGGCACGACTATGCCGCAGCTTGTGATAGATATGGGGAATGTAAGTACCGACCTGGTAATTACCATGGGCGATGCACCACGCTTAACACGCTCCATACCAACCGGCACAGAGGCAGTGGTGCGTGCGGCACAGCAAAATTTGGGCATAGACGATAAGCAGGCCCAGCAGTTTGTGTATAAGTTTGGTGTTAGCAAAGAAAAGCTGGAGGGACAGGTGTACCAGGCTATCTTGGGCACGATTGATTTGCTGGCTAGCGAAATTGATAAATCTATTAAGTTCTTCCAGACGCGTTATCCCGAGACTAAGTTGGAACGGGTTATTGTAACAGGTGGTGCCTCAACCATACCCGAATTCCCACTATATCTAGCAAATAAATTTGGTTTGAGTGTGGAGATCGGCAACGCCTGGCGTAATGTATCATTCGCAGCCGAGCGTCAGAACGAACTGCTGGCCGTGTCAAACCAGTTTAGCGTTGCCGTAGGCCTGGCGGAGAGGAACGAGTAATGGTCCAGTTTAATCTATTGCCAAATGTAAAGCTGGAATATGTAAAGACGCAGCGCACTAAGCGAATGTTGACGTTGATCTCGACGCTAGTCAGCATAGCGGGAGTGGTGTTACTGGTACTCTCATTCGCTACGGTGGATGTTGTGCAAAAGAAGAGTCTTCATGACCTCAACAACGACATCTCTAGGTATAGTACGCAGCTTAAAAATGTTAACGACCTCGACAAAATCCTAACAGTGCAGAACCAGTTGAGCACACTCACTGGCTTGCATAATCAAAAGCCGGTGGCTAGCCGTCTGTTCACGTATATATCGCAGCTTACGCCGGCTCAGGCAAACCTGAGTCAATTATCTATCGATTTCTCGGCAAACACTATGACAGTTGGTGGTGCTGCACCGACGCTTGATACGGTAAGTACCTATACTGACACGCTCAAGGCGACTACGTACAAAACTGATGCGTCGTCTGCAAACGTCCATGCGTTTACTAATGTGGTGTTGAGTTCATTCGGTCGGACAGATTCAGGGGCAACCTTTACGGTTACTTGCAGCTTTGATCCAGCAATTTTCAACACGCAAAACAAGGTTACGCTTACGGTGCCAAGCACAGCGGGTGCTGATCAGTCGAGTGTATTCGGAGGGAGTAACTAATCATGGCAGGGCCAGCAATTGTTTCGACAAAGCGTATGCAGATTGATAAGGCAAATGCGCGGATTGTTGTGTATGTGAGTGTAGCGGCATTTATATTAGTATTTTCGTTAGTTGCAACTAAAATGCTTGTCAGCCAGGCAACATATCAGAACCGCGTGATCGGCAAAAAGCGAGCCGCGGTGAACCAGCTCAAGACTGATATTTCTGCCACGAGCCAGCTAAAGGTTGCATACCAGGGCTTTGTTGATACGTCGCAGAACGTAATCGGCGGCAACCCTAAGGGCGCGGGTGCTCAGGACGGCGACAACACCAAGATTGTACTCGACGCTTTGCCAAGCGGCTATGACTTCCCAGGTCTTACGACGAGTCTCGAAACACTCCTGGGCAGTCAGAACGTAAAAATTAACAGCATAGCGGGTACCGATGATGAGGTAGCGCAGAGCTCTAACCAGAGCAGTGTTAATCCGCAGCCGGTGCCAATCCCGTTCAGCATTACGGTGCAGGGTGATTACACGGGTATCCAGAATGTTCTCGGCGCCTTTGAAAAATCCATCCGCCCCATACAGGTACAGACACTCAATATTACTGGTAGCCAAGGGAAGCTGACACTAAATGTGACGGCGCAGACATACTACCAACCGGCAAAGTCGCTGAACATCAAAAAAGAGGTAGTGAAATGAAACAAAAGGATGTAGCGCTCATTATAGTAATTGCGTTTGTTAGCGCTGTCGTGTCATTTGTTGTGTCGAACAAGCTTTTTGTAACGCCAACTAACCGGCAACAACAGGTTGAGGTGGTTGACCCCATAACCGCATCGTTCCAGACGCCAGATAGCAAGTACTTCAACTCGTCCAGTATTGATCCGACCCAAGGCACCAACGTCGTGACTGATACCAATCAGAATCCCTTTAGCGGTGGTAAGTAGCCAGGCGGTGCCGTTATGAGTGTTCTCTCGGCTACCGCCCAAACCCAGGTAGAAGACAAACTCGTTGAAGACAAAGTGCTGACGCGGGCTGATTTGTCACAGCTGAAAACAGAGTCCAAAGAAAAGGGTACGCCGCTTTTTGGCATGCTGGTGAGTAGCGGCAAGGTGAGTAATGAGCAGCTCACAAAAACCATTGCGCACGTTACTAAAGTTCCTTACGTCAATCTGGTAGATGCTAAAGTCGACCCGAAGGTGCTGGCCCTGTTGCCTCAAGACATCGCTGAGCGGTACATGGCAGTGCCGTTGGGCGAGATGCAGCACCGACTAGTAGTGGCGATGCTTGATGCCGACAACGTGCAGGCAGTGGACTATCTAAGCAATCGTATTGGCCGACCGGTGAAAGTGTATGCCGCAAGCGAAGAGGGAATCCGACAGGTGTTACACCAATACCAGACGAAATTGTCTGACGAAATGGTGAGTGAACTGACGGGCATGGCGGGCGATGTCAAAGTCGATACAACCGATCAGGATGAAAAAACTGCTCAAAAGGCGGCCGACCGCGCAGCAAGCATCGGCACAATTGTACAGGATTCGCCCATTAGTAAGGCGCTGAATACTATTTTGGAGTACGCAGCCAAAAACCGGGCAAGCGATGTTCATATAGAACCACTCAAGGACGCGCTAAAGATTCGTTGCCGTATTGATGGCATCTTGCGTGAGCTTATGAAGTTGCCGAAAAGCACTGAGCCGCCGCTTGTTTCCCGAATTAAAATTTTATCCAATTTAAAGATTGATGAGCATCGCATACCGCAGGATGGTGAGTTTAGTGTGCGTATTGGTGGCAAAGATATTGACCTACGTATTTCAGTAAGTCCGGTGGTGTGGGGCGAACAGGTGGTGATTCGCCTGCTTGATAAAAGTGGCACTAGCCTGAAACTGCAGGATATGGGCTATGTAGGCCGTAGCTTGCGTACCATTAAAAAAGGCTTGGAGCGCACCAACGGCATGATACTTACTTCTGGCCCAACTGGTTCCGGTAAGTCGACCAGCCTGTACGCACTTTTGCAGGAAATAAAAAGTGATGGTGTTAACATTGTCACCCTCGAAGACCCAGTTGAATACAAAATGGAGGGTGTCAACCAGATCCAGGTTAATGCCGATATCGGCCTGACGTTCGCAAATGGGCTGCGCTCAATACTCCGTCAGGACCCTGACATTGTGATGGTCGGTGAGATCCGCGATAAGGAAACCGCCGAGTTGGCAGTGCAGGCAAGCCTAACTGGTCACCTGGTATTCAGTACACTGCACACCAACTCGGCAGCTGGTATTTTGCCGCGTTTGCTTGATATGGGCGTGGAGCCGTTCCTGATAGCTAGCACGGTGCACACGGTGATTGGTCAGCGATTGGTACGGCGCATCGGCAGGAATAAGCAAACGTATCAGTCTGACCAAGTTGAAGCGGCTGCCATCAAGGATGCGCTCGGCATGCTGCTACCTGACACTAAAGAGAAGATGGCTGAGGTGGCCAAAGATCTCGGGTATCAAAACTTGCCATTGAGTACCGATAATGCTTATACTTTAACCAAGGGCGTTGACGGCCCAGATTCACCTGGTGGCTACAAAGGCCGGATGGGTATCTACGAGGTTTTTGATGTCAGCGACGCAATACAGGAGCTTATCCTGAAGCGCGCCACTAGCTCGGAAATCCAGACACAAGCGCAGAAAGAAGGCATGGTAACAATGCGCCAGGATGGATACCTCAAGGCATTATTTGGCCAGACAACCTTGCAGGAAATAAACCGAGTGGCGTCAGCTAACAGTGCATAAAGATTATAAAAATGGATTATTAAAAAGATAAGAAGTATAACGCAAATATGAAAACTAGGGTGGAAAAGTATAAAAAAATTGTCAGTTCTCGGTCGGCTGCAGCAAAGGTAACAATGCGCCAGACCACGTTTTTTGAGCTTGCTCCTAGTATCTTTGGAGGTTTGCAATGAGCCAGAGCCAGCCGCGTATCGAGATTTTGCTAGAAGAAGTCGTCAAGAAAAAGGCCTCAGACTTGCATTTGCAGGTCGGTTTACCGCCGATGCTTCGTGTGGATGGCTCTCTAGCCCCAGTGAATGGTGCGGACGTGCTTACCGAAGAGACGGTAGAGGCGCTCATTTTCGCAATTCTAGACGAAGATCAGAAGCAAATCTTGCTCAAAGATAAAGAATTTGACTTTAGCTTTGCGTTTGGTGACCTGGGGCGCTTCCGTGTTAACGCGTTCCACGAACGTGGTAACCTGGCTGCCGCACTACGACTTATTCCTAGCGACATCTTGACCATTGAACAGCTTGGTTTGCCACAGATTGTCAGCAAATTTGCCGAATATCCACGTGGCTTGGTGCTAGTTACCGGACCAACTGGTTCCGGTAAATCTACCTCGCTTGCTGCGCTTATACATAAGATTAATCTTGAGCAGGCCAAGCATATTATTACCATCGAAGATCCAATTGAGTACACACACAAAAGCAAGAAATCGGTCATCGTGCAGCGTGAAGTGCACTACGATACCTATTCATTCAGCGCGGCACTTCGTAGCTCGCTCCGTGAAGATCCAGACGTTGTCCTGATTGGTGAGATGCGTGATCTAGAGACAATCGCTAGCGCTATTACCATCGCGGAGACGGGCCACTTAGTATTTGCAACACTGCACACCAACAGCGCGGCCCAGAGCATCGACCGTATGGTTGATGTCTTCCCACCTCACCAACAACCACAGATTCGCGCGCAGCTCAGTAACATCTTGATGGCAATCTGTTCGCAGCGCCTAGTGCCCGCGATTGGCGGTGGTCGTATTGCGTCCGCAGAAATCTTAGTAGCAACTCCGGCTGTCCGTAACATCATTCGCGAAGGCAAGACCCATCAGCTGGACGCTGTTATCCAAACTGGTGCTGAGTTCGGCATGCAGAGCATGGATAAAACACTAGTAAGTCTTATTCACGCCGGCACGATTAGCTACGACGAAGCACGTAATTTTGCGGTCGACCAGGACGAGCTCGACAGGCTAATGAGGGATTAGTTAGGGAGGGCACATGCTTAGTTACCAATACACTGCACGCAATCCGGCTACTGGCCAACAGGTGAAAGCGACCGTCGAAGCTGAAAGTGAAGCTGCTGCCGCCAAGCTGATTAGCGGCCAGGGTCTGGTGCCGACCGACATACGTCTGGGTAGCACTGGAAGTGGTTTTACCGGTAAGCTCGGTAGCCGCATCAAGTCTAAAGACCGGGTACTGTTTAGCCGTCAGCTAAGCACGCTTATCAACGCTGGTTTGCCGCTCCTGCAGGCGCTTCGTAGTGTCAACCAGCAGACAGTTAGCAAGCAGCTAAAAGTGGTACTCAGCCAGATTATTGGTGACGTTGAAGGTGGCTCGACACTGTCTGCTGCTATGGGTAAACATCCGCGAGTGTTCAACCAGGTGTACATAAGCCTTATCGCTGCCGGTGAAACATCCGGTACGCTCGATCGCGCTTTGGAGCGTCTGGCGATCCAGCAGGAGAAGGAAGCTGATCTGAATAGCAAGATTCGCGGTGCTATGACGTATCCGCTCATCGTGCTCGTTGTGATGGGCGCCGTAGTCGGATTTATGGTTGTCAAGGTGCTGCCGCAGGTCAAAACGCTCTACAGCAGCCTGCCCGGTGCGCATTTGCCAACCATAACACGTGTGCTTCTCGGCTTTTCCGACTTTGTAATTCACTTTTGGTGGGTCGTATCAGTGATAGTGCTTGCGGCGGTCTTCTTTACGACGCGCTGGGCACGAACAGGCCCTGGAAAAGAGGTGGTAGATAAGGTAAAGATGCGCGCTTGGCCGATTGGTCCATTGTTTATGAAGGTGTACATGGCGCGCTTTGCGCGGACTGGCTCTACGCTAGTTGCGAGTGGGGTGCCGTTGCTGCAGATGTTGGATATTACGGCTACTGCAGTGAACAACGTGCACATCCAGCGTGCTATTCAGAAAGCTATCGAAAAGGTGAAGGGTGGTAGGAGCCTGGCGGACTGTCTCGAAAGTGACCCAAACTTCTTGCCGCTGGTGCCGAGTATGTTACGTATTGGCGAACAATCGGGCGCTATCGAACAAATGATGACCAAAGTTGCCGATTACTATGAAAAAGAAGTCGATAACGAAGTCGCAAATATCTCTAGCATTATAGAGCCGCTCATGATGGTTATCCTTGGGGTTGTCGCTCTTATCATTGTGGCGGCGGTGCTACTGCCTATTTACGGCCTAGCTGGCAATAGCAGCTTTACTGGCGGCTAGCCGCTCGTTTTGTGGTCGGGAGATATCTACAAAAGCTGCTGATTCATTACTGGTGGAGCTGTGGATAACTGCTTGCTTTTTATCTTCCTTCGCCGTAATATTCCAAGCATAAGCATTAAACTAAAAACGCAAAGGGGCACCTGCACATGCTTAAACAACTTACAAAACGTAACTCGGAAGGCTTCACTATTATTGAAGTCTTGATCGTGCTAGCTATTGCCGGTCTGATTATGGTGGTCGTTTTCCTCGCCGTACCTGCATTGCAGCGTAGCGGTCGTAACAACGCGCTCAACACTGACGCTAACAATATCCTAACGTCAGTCGGCAATTACACCAGTAATAACGCTGGAACACTGCCTGCGGCTGTGGCTGCTGCAGCACCTAGCGGTGGCTATGTTACCATCGGTGCTTCTGGAACCAACCAGGAAAAGGCAAAGGTTGATACTGGCATCAACACCGTGCAAATTGATGACGGTTCAACTCCCATTGGCACCACCAACGTCGGTACCGTAGAAGTAGTTATAGGTACAAAAGCAGTCTGTAATGCTACAGGCACTGGCTTGAGCGGTACTGGCTCACCTCGTAGCTACGCTGTTCTCTACGTCGCAGAAAGTGGTAGCGGCAATATCCTGAAGTGTATCGGCGCTTAGTCGGTTTCACTGAACGGCACGATAAAAGAGCGCTTCGGCGCTCTTTTATCTTTGTGCTATTATGATAATAATCATAAGCAAAATAAGGCAAAGGGCGTCGGCATGTTTGCTATAAAACCAAAAGATAAAAACAACGCTCAGCCGGGGGACTCTATAGTCTCTGCACCGCGGCAGGGTTGCTTCCGTGGTGCGGGTATGCGGCGCCGTCCTGATGGTGCCGGTCTACTTGGTGGCCACCAGTCCGGCTTCACTATAATTGAAGTCTTGATCGTGCTAGCTATTGCTGGCTTGATACTGATTGTTATTTTCCTAGCCGTGCCCGCTGTGCAGCGCAGTGGCCGCAACAATGCCCTGAATACTGATGCGCGGAGTATTTTAGCTGGTGTCAATACATTCGCCAGTCAGAATGCAAACTCTTTGCCAACGACTATTGCGTTTGCCGGAGGATCAGTGACAATTGGTGCTTCGGGCTCTAATCAGGAGGTGGTGAAAGTCGACAATGCCGCGGTAAACGTACTGTTGAATGGCTCGACAATTACGGCAGGTGCTCTAGGAAGTCCGGTAGGGACAGTGCAAATCGTCACGGGTACGAATGCCGTATGTAATGCAACTGCCAGCGGTCTAAATAGCTCTGGCGGTGCCTCACCAAGTGCTACTGTGGCGCTATACGTTGCAGAAAGCGGTAGCGGCAATATCCTGAAGTGTATCGGTAATTAGGATTCGTCCATTCTCGCTAGAGGGCGCTTCGGCACTCTTTTTGTTTTGTGATACTATTACGGTAATGATTATTGCTTTGCTGGGTGTACTCGGGTTAATCTTTGGTAGCTTTGTGAATGCGCTGGTGTGGCGGCTGTACGAGCAAGAAAAGCTAGCCGATAAAAAGGGCGAGAAAACCGCAGAGCGCCGTCGTGAGCTGTCAATCACAAAGGGTCGCTCAATGTGCCCAAACTGTGGGCATGAGCTGGCGGCTAAAGATCTGGTGCCGGTGGTGAGCTGGGTGATGCTTGGCGGCAAATGCCGCTATTGCCGTAAGCCAATCTCATGGCAATATCCGGTCGTGGAGCTTCTGACCGGAATGTTGTTTGTAGTGTCATACCTGGCTTGGCCGCTTGGATTTTATCATGTTGGCCTGTTCCAGTTTGCGTTGTGGCTGGTGTTCCTGGTTGGCTTTGTGGCGCTTGCAGTATATGACCTGCGCTGGTTCTTGCTGCCCGACCGTATTGTGCTGCCGTTGACAATCCTGGGTCTAGTGCAGGTAGCGGTAACGGCACTATGGCTGCGCAGTTTTACGCTCTTTTGGCAGCCCATTGTGGCAGCAGGCATTATTTTTGGTCTGTTTTGGCTACTCTTTCAGGTCTCGAAAGGGGCTTGGATAGGCGGAGGCGATGTGAAGCTGGCGGTGCTGCTTGGGTTGCTCGTAGGTACGCCGCTGCGAGCCTTTTTGGTGATATTTTTTGCCTCGTTACTTGGCACGCTCGTGAGCATTCCGCTGATTGCGCGGGGTAAACAGGGGCTTCAGCTCCGGATACCGTTTGGGCCGTATTTGCTGCTGGCGACTGTTTTGGTGGTGCTCTATGGCACGCCGATTGTTGGCTGGTATCAAAACTTATTCTTGTAGTTTTTTGCGTGGCTGCCAGCGTAAAAGAAATAATGCGTCCTCTCTGGTATTTCGCTTATGCTTCCTGATATACTAAAGCCCATGAGACAGGGTGGCCAAAGAGCTGCAAGTGGCGGGTTTACTATTGTTGAGGTAATGATAGTTTTGGCTGTAACCGGCTTTATGTTCGTTACGGCAGCTATTCTTATTAATGGCCGCCAAAACAAAACTGAGTTTATGACCGGCATTAATGACCTACAGCAGCAGTTACAACAGATAGCGAACGAGACAGCCGGTGGTTACTATCCTAACAACAAGAATTTTATATGCAATGGCAGCGCAATAGGGCCGGTAACGTTTACGGCCGGCGCCAACAAGCAGGGAACGAACGGCGGCTGTATTTTTATGGGAAAAGCGCTGCAGTTTGGACTCGGGACCGGGACGCTAGCGAGTAGTATTGGCATCTTACCACTAGTGGGGAACCAGTATCAGCCGAGTTCGACGACCCCGGTGCTGACGGTAGCTCAATCGAAGCCCCGGGCCACTTACCCTGGAGTAAGTGAGACCGGTAGTCTGCCGAATACACTGTTAACTACGTCAGCAACTGTGTTCATGGAAAATGGCTTGACTGTAGCTACTAGCAGTAATGACTGTGGTGCTGGGCTTGGCGGCATTTGCTATACCGATGCCGCCAGCAGCACTAAGAAGGCGACTGGCGTCATCGCATTTGTAGCAGGCGATAGTAGCGGTGTGATCGCATCACTTGACGGTGGTGGCAACCTACAGGCTGGTTCACAGCAGCTCAGTCTGTATGGAGCTAGTAGCAGTTCCTCTAGCAGCGTTCCAAATAGCACATTGAATCAAGCCAGTGATGCAATTGGTGGTACTGCCTCCAGCTCCGCCAGTAACCTGCATGCTGCTTCTCAGGCTAGTATATGTATAGCTAGTGCTACGACTGACCAATCGGGCCTATTTACTATAACGAGCGGCCTACAGGTGAGTTTGGCCATTAAATCGGGGACAACATGTTAGCCCTTAATCGACGTGGTGATACTATTGTTGAAGTGCTGATTGCGATTGCTATAGTCAGTCTGGTATTGACGGTAGCCTATGTTATTACCAATAAAAATACGGTTGCTATACAGGGAAATCAAGAGCGCATACAGGCGCAGCACTTGGTCGAAGCACAGATAGAAGCATTGCGAGCTCAGGGTAGTCTTACGACCTCGGGCGATTGTTTTAACGCGGCGGGTTCTGAGGTGGGCGGTCCGACATGTAGTGGACTGACCCAACCAGGTAGCGGCGCCAGCTACAGCACGAGTATCAGCGGTCCCAACGGTAACATCTATACGATATTGGTAAAGTGGAGCAGTCTAGGCGGTACCGCGACGAATGATAGCAGCGTAACAATGTATTACAGGTTGCAATAATGAGTAGTAAACGCATGCAAGATTCTAATATGTGGCAAGAGCAGTCCGGATTTACGATTGTCGAGCTAATGATCGCCACACTAGTATTTTCGATAGTACTGCTCGTTATTACGGTCGGCGTACTCAATTTCACCAGTAGCTACTACAAGGGCATCAACAGCTCGACGACGCAAACAACTGCCCAAAACGCCATAGACAGCGTTGCCCAGGCTATCCAGTTTAGTTCGAGTGGCACTGCCGGGACCGACGTGGCGCCATCGGGCCTATTTTGTGCAGGTAGCCGGATGTTTTTATATAGCCTAGGTGTGCAGTACCAGGGGGGTACGCCATCATCCTCAAACTGGGGGCTCTACATGTTCCCAAATCCTCACACCGCTAACTGTGACACAAGTGGTATCGGCAGCTTTGCGGGGGGTACTGAGCTACTAGGCAAAGGTATGCGGGTTACGAACGTGTCGGTAACTAATAGCAATCCCACCGAAAACTTATGGCAAATCGCGTTAACGGTTGTATATGGTGATTCAGATTTACTCTGTCAATCCAGCCTAGGTAGCGCTCAGGGTGGCTGCCAGTCGAGTGCACAAGCGTTTGCGGCGACAGCGACGGTCAGTGGTGTGGATGTGGGTTGCAAATCGCAGATTGGATCGCAGTTCTGTTCGGTGGCGGCACTCTCGACGGTTGCGCAGCAAAGGATTATAGGAGGCTAAAGTGCAGCGTGTTTGCTACAATACTACTGAAAAAAGCATGAGGGCAAAGAACTGTACAGACGAGCGTGGCATGGTGTCATTCCTAGTGACACTTATTATGATGATGGTCATCACGCTTATTGTGGTTGGCTTTTCGCAGGTCACACGTCACAATGCCCGCGAATCATTGGATCGTCAGCTGAATGCCCAGGCCTTTTACGCAGCCGAGTCGGGCATAAATGTAACGCAATCGACCATCGTTAATTATGTTAAAGCAAACGGCAGTGCGAATCTGGCAACCAAGACGACCTGTAGTAACGAATATGACCCCACAAGCGCTATGGGCACTACGGCAATTGCCCTGTTATCAACCTCGGCGAGCGTAGGGTATACCTGCGTTTTGGTTAATCCAACGCCCAGTAGTCTACAGTTCCCAGTCTCGCAGCAAGATTCCACCATCATGCCCATTAGTGCAAATGCCAACCTTAAAACCCTAACAATCGCTTGGGCGGAACAGGATGGTGGTAGTCAGGCAACTTGTGCAGGGGCTATTGATGGGCAGTTTATCTCATCGAGCAATTGGAATGCCGATTGTGATTTGGGGCTGCTCCGGCTTGATGTTGTCGCTAATCCGGCCACTACTGCTCAGAGTGCAAGCAGCCTAGCAGGCAACACTGTCTCATTATTTTTAACGCCGCGCGGTACGCACGGTGGCAATACAACCATAAGTTTCGGTGGCGCTACTACAGCGTATATTGTCTCTGGTCTTGATGCTACCAGCGGTTCCGGGGCTTGTAGTAGTGGTGTATGCAAGGTAACAATTACATTCCCTGATAACACGCCCAATTATGAGCTGCGTGCAACGACACTCTACAAAGACTCAAAATCAGTCACTATTACCGGTACAACCGATAGCGGTACGGCAACGTTCCGCGGCGCACAGGCAGTTGTTGATGTTACCGGTCAGGCTGTTGACGAGCTGCGTCGTGTACAGGCTCGCGTGTCGCTGTTTAGTAGCACGAATACTGTTCCTGCTAATGCACTTGCCGCCAGCCAGGATATCTGTAAGCATTACTCGATCTTGCCAAGCGATACTGTCGATTTTTCTACTGCCGACGCGTGTAATTAAATGTGAACACAGCGGTACGCTCTACCGGAATCTATATGGTGGAGTCGGATTATTTGCTGCTCCGTCTCTCGTCAGGTAACCGCAATCGGCCGAGTATGTGCATTTACAGGTGATGGAACTCGTCGTGCACCTTTTTTAGGTGCGGGTCGGTTACGTGTGTATAAATCTGTGTAGTGGCGATGTTGCTGTGGCCGAGCATAGCTTGCACGGAGCGTAGATCGGCGCCGTTCATGAGTAAGTTCGTGGCAAAGCTGTGGCGCAGTGTGTGGGGTGAAACATGTTTGGTGATGCCCGCTAACAGCGCATAGTGTGCCACTAGGCGCTGTACACTACGGGCTGTCAGGCGGTGATAGTTACCGGTTAGGTCCACCTTTTTGTTGCCGGCGAAACGAATAAACAACGGCTTTGTGTTATCTTTGCGGGCATTCAGATAGGTTTGCATCCAATCTGCCGCCTCGGGGCTGATAAAAATTGGCCGGTCCTTTTGGCCCTTACCGCGTACCATAAATTCGCGGCGCTTCAGGTTGATATGATCGCGGTCAAGCCCCACCAGTTCGCTCACGCGCAGGCCTGAGCTAAATAGTAGTTCCAATATAGCTCGGTCGCGCATGCCAGCGAGCGTGTTTAAATCGGGCTGCGCAAAAAGCCGCTCTAACTCGTCTTCTTCAAGCCAGGTAACTTGTTTGCGCTTGGTACGTGCCAGCTCAATTTTGTCTGGAGCTAGGGCAGGAACACCTCGTTTGGTGCAAAATTTTAAAAAACTGCGTAGGGCAATCAAGTGGTAGTTCGTGGTTGTGGCACTTAGCTCATCACTGACGTTAGTGCCGAGTCGGTTGAGCCATAGCCGCCATTTACGGATAAGCTCCGCATCAATCTCGCTGACTGCTATGTCGCCGGCGTAGTCGAGCAGGCGAGTGAGGTAGTGGTCGTAATTGGCGATCGTCTTTTGCGAGCGATTTTGCTCAAGTTCCAAATATTCCAAAAAATCAGTTTTTGCTTTGCTGAAACGCATGCGCTTATTGTACCGTACTCCACAATGGCACTACTAGGCTGGAAACGGCATCCTGTATCTGTTAGAATGTGCCTAAATAAGTTAAAGGATATACATGGAACGAACATTAGTAGTTATGAAGCCAGACGCTGTCCAGCGAGGGCTTATTGGTGACATTCTTGCTCGATTTGAAAAGATTGGTCTGAAGGTTGTTGGTATGAAGATGATGGTGCCAAGCGAAGAGCTGGTGCGTACACACTATTCGGATGAGCTGATCCCTATTGTGGGTGGCAAGACTCAGAAAGACTGGGACGCATACGGTGTGGAATACACTGAAAGCGCCGAAGAAATTGGCGAGACAATCGTACAAGCCACACGCGACTTTATGCGCAGCGGCCCAGTGGTGGCTATGGTGCTGGAAGGTGGCCATGCTGTAGAGGTTGTTCGCAAGATGGTTGGCTCTACTGGCCCTAAAGACTCTGCGCCAGGCACTATCCGTGGCGATTACGCGCACCTTTCTCTGGGTAGGGCATCTATCCAAAAGCGTGGTGCGGCAAATCTCATTCACGCATCAGGCAACGTAGAAGAAGCAGAGCAAGAGATCAAATGGTGGTTTAAGCCCGAAGAACTGTTCGAGTACAAGCTTGTCCACGAACACTTGACGCACGCGTAGCTCATTTACATACAAACGCAGGTTGTAATCTTCCTGCTCACCAGGATGGGGAATATATGCAGATATTCCCTTCATTCCTTCGTTAGTTCGCCCCACGATTTGCCTTCGGCAAATCGTGGGGCTCGTCGGAAGTAGAGGAAATATGTGAACACATTTCCTCTACTTCCTTCCTCGCCCCCGTAGTTCAATGGATAAAACAACTCCGTCCTAAGGAGAAGCTCTGTGTTCGAATCACGGCGGGGGCACCAGTAAAGTATTACTAATTCGCTGAGACCCAATTCAAAGCCAAACCCCTTTTGGTCTCCCATGTAAATCGTGGAAAGGTACTCAATAACAAATGATGAAGCGCGCGCAAGAATTTTCTGGCTGGTACGGCGTCATGGCTATTCTCATCGCCTATGGTTTGCTTAGCTTTAAAGTTATTAACGCAGATGGCCTGGTTTATCAGCTACTGAACTTAACGGGCGCGGCCGGCATTATTATTGAAACTGCCGCCAAAAAAGATATGCAGCCGGTAGTACTCAATATCGTCTGGGCTGCCGTAGCGCTGATAGCCATCATCAGAATTGCCATTTCCTGATACAATACGCTCATGGCAAAAGAGCAGGCGCAGGTCCCGCAGGTTTCCAAGGTCAAATATTTTCCTGACCAATTCGATGACGAGGAAGTTTTATACGTCTTTCGCAAACACCCCATAGTAATGCGCAAAGGCCTTATACTGGGCTCGTTTGGTCTGCTGGTGGGGCCACTCTACACGCTTATTCTTACTTATGTCCATGCCAGTAATCCGCCAACACTCGGGTTCTTTTATCTCAGTTTTCTCGTGAGCATAGTACTGTCTTGTTTGCTGTTTTTCCCAAGCTGGATGAGCTGGCATTATAGCGTATTTGTGGTAACTGACCAGCGCTTTATACAGATCACGCAGCGTGGTTTTTTCCATCGCAGCGTCGTTGATATGGGCCTCGCACAGATTCAGATGGTAAACTACGAAGTCTCTGGATTGCAGGAAACATTGCTCGGATTTGGTACAATAATGATGCAGACATTGGTTGGAGATTTAGTAATACACTATCTGCACCATCCGCAAAAGATACAAAAGCGGCTTTTAGAGATTTTACGTTCTGAGGGCATAGCGGTAACTGAGCTGCCTGTGTCGCAAAACTAATTATTCTATGAAAAAACCAGCACCCAAACTGAATCCTAGCGAGCGTCTGAAGAACGTTCGCAACGTTATTCCACCTGTACCTAAGCGCTTTAAGCGTGTAAAGAACGAAGAGCGCATTCAGGAAGCGTTCGAAAACATTCCCAAGATTACCAACGAAACAGTTGCCGAGCACCGCGAGCACGTACTCAAGGGTGCGCGTAAGTACAAATATCCGCTACAGCATTCTAAGCATCGTATTGTTATTGTCTCTGCTGGCTTGCTTGTCACTGCAGCGATTGCATTCTTTGTCTATGCCGGACTAGCACTGTATAAGTTCCAGTCGTCTTCGGCGTTCATGTACCGTGTTACGCAGGTTTTGCCATTGCCGGTTGCGCGTGCCGGCAAGAACTTTGTTGCCTACGAGAACTATCTATTCGAGCTACGACGCTACGAGCATTACTATCAGTCGCAGCAGCGGGTTAACTTTGGCGGCAAGGACGGCCAGCGTCAGCTCGATCGGTACAAGCCAATAGCTTTAAACGAAGTAGTGCAGGCGGCTTACGTTAAGCAGTTGGCCGCGCAGCATCATGTAGCCGTCAGTCGAGCTGAGGTAAATACAGAGTTCAATGCACTTAAGGCGCAGAACCACTCAAGCAACCAAGAACTGGCGGACGTTACAAACAAGTTCTTCGGCTGGTCGCTCGATGATTTTAAGCGCGAACTTACCCAGGAACTATTAGCCCAAAAGGTTGCCGCCCAACTCGACACGGCGGCTCGCGCTCGCGCCGATAAAGTCGCCGGACAGATAGAATCCGGTGGAGATTTTACGGTGCTTGCCAAACAATATTCCGAAGATAGTATAACCAAAGACAACGGTGGCCAATATGCCGACACGGCCATAACTGCGTCTAGCACAGATGTACCGCCATCCGTTATACAACTGCTGCAAAATATGTCCCCAGGACAGGTGAGCGGGGTAATGTGGGCGGGCAATAGCTTCGAGATAGTCAAACTTATAAGCAATACTGACGGCAAAATGACGGCAGCCCACATTTCTTTCAATGTTACTCCCATAGAAACCTTTGTCACACAGTACCAGAAAACACATCCTCGGCACACCTTCATTACTGTAGAGTAGTAGGGATTGCTTTTTGCAGCCTTACTTGCTAAAATTACCCCTGTTGTATTCCATACTGGTTAGCCAGAAGGGAAAAGAGCAGCCAGAGTTGGCGGATTTACTCCGCAACCCTGCGCGACGATAAACAAACCGCAGGTGAGTTTATATGCAGAGCCGAAATAATTAATTCCGCGCGAAGCTATATAAAAACCGAAGGTTTATCTCATAATTAGTGCGTGGGCTCGTAGTGAAGACGGCCTATCACGCCTCCCTGTCACGGAGGAGATCGCCGGTTCGAATCCGGTCGGGCCCGCCAAGGAAAGAGACTCAGCTAAAGCTGGGTCTTTTTTCTTGGGCAGACTTGTCTGCGATACGAACCGTGCCGAAGGCAACGGTTCGGTAGAACGAAGCCACGCACAGGTGCTTGCACCGAGCATGGCGTGAAGGCAGTAGCGCAGTGTATCCCGCCCGAATTCTCATTCAAATCGCAACACCCACATAAGGCTTCAGTAGCTCGGCAGGACTTCGGTAGTCATGTCGTTTGCGAGGTCTAGTATTGAGCAGGTTGACCGCCAGGTCAACCTGCT
>Ga0070658_10000659_pt1 | contig 29808 bp, 27 predicted proteins | sample KBSC13metaG_FD_64664 | JGI IMG/M metagenome (GOLD analysis project Ga0070658, IMG submission 64664) | Corn rhizosphere microbial communities from Kellogg Biological Station, Michigan, USA - KBS C1-3 metaG | ecosystem: Host-associated > Plants > Roots > Rhizosphere > Soil ... | reverse complement strand
ATCCTGGCCATGGCGTCGCTGCCGCTGATCCTGCCGTCCTTCGTCAGCGCCTACGCGCTCGTGCTGCTGCTCGGCCGGTCGGGCATCGTCACGCAGTGGCTGCAGGCGCACGGCGTCGGCTTCGGGTCGATCTACGGCAGGGGCGGCATCGTCGCGGTCTACACGCTGACGCTCTATCCCTACGTGCTGCTGCCGACGATCGCGGCCTTCAAGGCGGTCGACGTGTCGATGGAGGAGGCCGCCCAAAGCCTCGGCTCCTCGCCCGGCCGCACCGTGTGGACCGTGACCCTGCCCATCGTGCTGCCGGCGATCCTGGCCGGCGGGCTACTGGTCTTCATCGAGACCCTGGAGAATTTCGGCGTGCCCTTCGTGCTGGCCGAGGACATGCCGATCTTCGCCGTCGAGGCCTTCAAGCTCTTCATCGGCGAGACCGCGCCCAACCCCTCGCAGGCCGGCGTCCTGGGCGTGCTGCTGATCCTGACGACGACGGCGGTGCTGCTGGTCCAGCGCCGCTTCCTCGCCCGCCGCCGCTTCGCCACCAGTGCCCGCCAGGCGACGCCGCTTCTGAAGGTCGGGCGGGGCGTGCAGGCCGTCGCGACGGCCTACTGCTGGGCGATCGTGATCCTGGCCCTGGTGCCGTTCTTCTCGATCGTCGTGCTGTCGTTCATGGAATTCCGCGGTCCCGTGCTGCACCCGCACTTCAGCCTCGACAATTTCGCCTTCCTGTTCGACCGCGCGCTCAGGCCGCTGGCCAACACGCTGATGTTCGCCACCGCCGCGGCGCTGGGCGTGACCCTGATCGGCGTGCCGGTCGGCTATGTCGTGACGCGCTATCGCAGCGGCGTGGCCAGCCTGCTCGACGTCCTGGCCACCCTGCCGTTCGCCGTCGCCGGCACCGTGCTGGCCATCGGCTTCATCGTCTCCTTCAACGCCGGCGTCCTGGTCCTGACCGGCGGACCGCTGATCCTCGTGCTGGCCTATACCGTGCGCAAGGTGCCGTTCGCCGTGCGCTCGGCCAGCGCCATCGTCCACCAGATCGACGTGTCGCTCGAGGAGGCCTCGGTCAGCCTCGGCCGCTCGCCGCTGCAGACCTTCCTGCGCATCGTCGTGCCGCTGATGCTGGGCGGCATCCTGAGCGGCATGGTGCTGAGCTGGGTCACCGTGGCCTCGGAACTTTCGGCCACCATCGTGCTTTATAGTGGGCCGTGGAGTACCCTCACGGTCGTGATGTTCCAGGCGCTCGAGAGCGGCGGCGCCGGGATCGCCACGGCAGCCGCCTCGTTCCTCATCGTGGTCAGCCTGCTGCCGATCGCGCTTCTCTACAGGCTGGTGCGTCGCTACGAGCTTTCCTGAATTGGCGATACCATGCGCGTGCACTGGATCAGATACGGGTTGATCGCCATCGCCGCGGTCGGAGCCGTCGTTGCCGCACTTTCCAGCGTGCCCGGTCTCGTCAATGTCGAGGCCTACAAGCCCGGCCTGATCCAGGCGGTGCGCGAGGCCACCGGCCGCGAGCTGGTGATCGACGGCCCCATGCGGCTGCGCATGTTCCCGGTGCCCGGCATCGGCGCCGGCACGGTGCGCTTCGCCAATGCCGTGGGCGGCAAGGGTGCCCAGATGATCGACGTGCGCTGGGTCTCCGTCCGTCCGGACTGGGGCGCCCTGCTGCACGGCAGGATCGCGGTCGGCACCCTCACGCTCTATCAGCCGACCATCGTGCTGGAGACCGACGCCAAGGGCGTGCCCAACTGGGAGTTCAAGCCGGGCGGCAACGCCAGCCAGGCCGCCGATGCGCCGAGCGCGGGTTTTCATCTCGCGGTCGGCCGGCTGGAGATCGTGAGAGGCACCATCAGCTACACCGACCCCGGCACCAAGACGCACTATGCGGCGGAGAACGTCGATGCCGGCGCTACGGTGCGGTCGTTCGACGGCCCGTTCGAGATCGACGGGAGCGCCACCGTGAATGGCGTGCCGCTGAAGCTCGACATGGCGTTCGGCGCGCCGACGCCCACCGGACACACGGCGCGGCTCAACCTCAAGGTCTCGAGCGGCGAGCTCGACTTCAAGGGTGGCGCCGCGCAGCTCTCGCTCGACAGCAAGCTCTCGGGTCACCTCACGGTGAAGACCGGCGTGCTGAGCGACTTCGTCAATGCCGTCCTGGGGGCCCTGGGTGGCACCAGGGCGAATTTCGACATGTCGGGCGCCGGTCGCTTCGCCTTCGACGGCGACATCGAGATCGGACCGGAACGGCTGGCCGTCAGCGATTTCGAGATCGGCATGGGCAAGGACGAGGCCAAGGGATCGCTGTCGCTCGCGCTCAAGCCGTCGCCGGTGCTGGGCGGGCACGTTTCCCTGTCGCGCCTCGACATCGGCAAGTGGATCAAGATCTTCTCCAAGCCGGCCGAGCTGGCGTCCGGCACGGCCGCCAATCCCGTGAAGGCCGCGGCCACCGCGCCGACGGCCGAGGCGGCGGCGGCCAAGATGACGACGGCGGTGGTCGGCCCCTCGCCGTGGGCGAAGGTCGATGCCGACGTCAGCCTGGAGATCGCCGAGGCAGTCTACAACGCCGATGCCATCCGCGGCCTGTCCGCCAGCTTCCAGATGAACAAGGGCGTGGTCACGATCCCGCGTCTGAAGGCCTCGATGCCGGGCGACCTCGCCATCGACCTCGATGCGGACAGGGGCACCCTCAAGGCCTCGACCGGCCATCTGCGCGACACCTTGCGCTGGCTCGACGTCGACATGGGCGGCATTCCGCGCGGCCGGCTCGAAAGCCTGTCGATCGAGAGCAGGCTGGCCGCCAAGGCCGGGGTGCTCGAGCTCGGCGACGGCACGTTCAGCCTCGACGGCATGCCGGGCACGATCGCCGGCACCGTCTCGCTGAAGGCGCCGGCCGCGGCGAAATTCAACGTCGGCATGGAGCGTCTCGACCTCGATTCCTACCTGCCGAAGTCCGCGGCCGCGCCGGTTGCCGACGCCTCGTCGCCGGCTGCGCCCGGTGCGCCGGCGGCCCTTCCCAAGGTCTCCGCCGCCGCGCCCAGCCTGGCGCTGAAGCTCGACATCAGGAAACTGGCCTATCGCGGCGAGACGCTGGCGGGCGTCACCGGCGGCGCCACCTGGCAATCCGACGTGCTGAAGCTCGACGACATCAAGGTGGCCGATGTCGTGGGCGCCAGGCTCGGCCTCAAGGGTCTGGTCGGCAACTTCGGCAGCGTGCCGCGCTTCGACCTGGCCTTCACCGTCGCCGCCCCCGACACCGACCGGCTGCTCGACTATGCCGGCCTGCCGAAGTTCATGAACGGAAAGATCGGTGCCGGCACCGCCAGCGGCTCGGCCGCGGGTACGCGCGACGCCGTCTCGTTGCGCGGCGTCGCCATTCATCTGCTCGACACCGACGCCCAGGTGGCGGGCGCGCTCGCCTTCACCGATCCGCCGACCTTCGACTTCGGCACCTTCAACCTGCAGACTCCCGAGGCAGCCAGGTTCGTCGCGGTGGCGAGCGGGCAGAGGATGAGCGCGCTCGGCCCGCTCACGGCCACGGGCGCGCTGAAGGGCTCTTCGGAGCGCGTGCTCTACACCGGCGATCTGGTGGTGCGCGGCAGCGAGATGAACGGCACGCTCGACGCCACCCTGGGCAAGCGGCCGAAGCTCGCCGCGAGGCTCAACGTGCCCCGGACCCTCGACATCGATTCGCTGCTCGGCATCGAGGACGACTCCGCGCCCGCGCCAAAATCGCCCGACGAGGTGCCGGTGGAAACGCGCCACAGGGGGCCGGCACGCAAGGCCACCCCGAAGCCGATCAACCTCGGCGCGCTGCGCTCGTTCGACGCGACCCTGGTCGTCTCGGCCAAGGCGATGTCGATGGCGGCGCTGACGGTCGACTACGCCGATCTCGACGCCACGCTCGTCAACGGCGTGTTCAGGATCAACAAGCTCACCGGCCAGTTCTACAAGGCCGCCGTCGACTTCACCGGAACCATCGACGCCTCGGGGCAGGCGCTCGCCATCGAGGCGAACGGCAGTCTGCTCGGCATGCATGTCGACGAACTCCTGCGCGGCACCGTCGGCGACAATATCTTCGGCAAGTCGTCGTCCTACAGCGTTGCGGTCGACGGCAAGATCGATGCGCACGACATAAAATTCACGGCCAAGGGCGCATCTGCCACCGAGTTGCGCGAGAGCATCGCCACCGCCACCAGCTTCGGCGGCACCGTGCGCGCCGCCATGGCGAACGGCGCCCAATCGTTCGCCCAGTTCGCCACCGGTATCGGCAGCATCTTCAGCAACACGCTCGCCTTCGATTCCGCGGTGCTGAGCGCCTTCGTCAATCGCGAGAACACGGTGACGGGCGGCGTGACCCTGGGCGGCGGTACAGTCACCTTGAAGGATGTGACGGTGCAGGGCGGAGGCACGATCGCAGTGATCAACGGCAGCAACCGCATGGCCGACGGCACCACCGACACCACGATCCGCCTCGACACCGGCAGTCGCCGTTACGTCGCGCGGATGACCGGCAAGCTCTCCTCACCGGACCTTCACGCGGATAGTCAGTAGCCCATCCGTCAGTACATCCCAGGTGCGGCTGGGCGTCTCGATCAGCCGGCCGGGGGCCTGTTGACCGCCAATTGGGCGTCGAAGGCGCGTTTGTAGGCGGGGCGTGCTTCGCCGCGGGCGACATAGGCGGAAAGGTTCGGATATTCGTCCAGCAGGCCCGACGCTCTCAACCTCAGCAGCACCGACACCATCATCAGGTCGGCCGCGCTGAACGCGCCATCGAGCCAGTCGGCATCGCCCAGGCGACGGGAAAGGGGGCCCAGCCGGCTGCGGACGCGATCCTCGACGAGAGGCATGCGCTCTGCGGACCACGGCTTGTCACCCTCGAAGAGCCTGGCGGTTCCGAGTTCGAGGATCGGCGGCTCCACCGTGCTGAGCGCGGCGAACATCCAGGTGATCGCGCGCGCCCGGGCGCCGGCATCGTCCGGCAACAGGCCGCCATGGCGCTCGGCGATATGGAACACGATCGCTCCCGTCTCGAACAGGCCGAGGTCGCCTTCCTCGTAGGTCGGAATCTGGCCGAAAGGATGAAGCGCAAGGTGCGCGGGTTCCTTCATCGCCTGGAACGAAACAAGACGCACCTCGTAGGGCTGGCCCACTTCTTCCAGTGCCCAGCGAACGCGCGTATCGCGCGCCAGTCCCTTGCCGCCATCGGGCGATCGTTCAAAGGCGGTAATGGTGATGGCCATCGCGAGGCTTCTCTCGGAATGACAATGTCTCTAGGCCGCCTTGTCCTTCAGGATTCCCCAGGCGTGGCTGAACGCCTTGACCATTTCCTCGGGCGGCTGGGCGCCGGAGAACAGCACGTGGCCCTGCAGGGCGAAGCTCGGCACGCCCTGGATGCCGGCGTTGCGCGCCATCTGGTCGCCCGCCAGCACCTCGCGGCGATGCTCTTCGCCCTTCAGCATCTTGAACACCGCGTCGGGGTCGAGGCCGCCGGTGCCGCCGACGCCGGCCAGGATCTCAGGATCGCCGATGTCGGCGCCCTCGCAGAAATAGGCCTTGAACAGCGCCTCGACGACGGCGTCCTGCACGCCTTCCTGCCCGGCCAGGCGGATCAGGCGGTGGGCGTTCACGGTGTTGGGCGTGCGTGTCAGCCGGTCGAGGTGGAACTCCAGGCCCACGGTCGCGGCGGTGGCGGTGATGCGCTCGTCGATCTGTCTGGCCTTCTCGGGCCCGCCGAACTTCGCCTCGCGATAGGCTTTGCGCTCCACGCCCTCGGCCGGCATGTCGGGATTGAGCTGGAAGGGGTGCCACATCACGGAGAAGTGCAGCTGGTCGCGCTCCGCCAGGATCTTGAGCGCGCCTTCGAGGTTGCGCTTGCCGATGTAGCACCAGGGGCAGATGGCGTCGGAGATCACGTCGATGCGGGCGACGGGCGCAATCGTGTCCATGGCATTTCCTTTCGCGGTGATTGGTCTAGCCTATACCCCTGATTTCACCCGAACAACGAGGCCGCCCCCATGGAGAAACCCAAATATAGTTCCGCCCTGATCGTGGGCGCCGGCCCGGGCTTGAGCGCCTCGCTGGCCCGGCTGTTTGCCCGGAACGGCCTCAAGGTGGCTGTCGCCGCCCGCCAGACCGACAAGCTCGCGGCACTGGCAAAGGAGACGGGCGCGCAGGTTCACACATGCAACGCCGCCGATGCTGCCGATGTTGCGAAACTCTTCGACGCGGTCGAGGCCGCGGGCGGCGCGCCCGACGTCGTGGTCTACAATGCCAGCTCCCGGGTGCGCGGCTCGATCGTCGATCTGCCGCCCGACGACGTGAAGCGCGCCATCGAGATCAGCGCCTTCGGCGCCTTCCTGGTCTCCCAGCAGGCGGCCAAGCGCATGGTGCCCAAGAGGCATGGTGCGATCCTGCTCTCGGGCGCGACCGCGGGCGTGAAGGGCTTCGCGCTCTCGGCCACCTTCGCGATGGGCAAGTTCGCGCTGCGCGGCCTGGCGCAATCGATGGCGCGCGAGCTGTCGCCCAAGGGCGTGCACGTGGCGCACTTCGTGATCGACGGCGGCATCCGCAGCGCCGCGCGCCCGGTGCCGGCCGACGCGCCCGACAGCTTCCTCGACCCCGACGCCATCGCCGAGGTCTACTGGAGCACGATGATGCAGCACCGCAGCGCCTGGAGCTGGGAAGTCGAAGTCCGTCCGTGGGTCGAGAAATTCTGATTATTTGACGGCAGGGGCAGATTTCACAGCTGCTCGCGCAGCAGCCGTTCGACCGCGACCATGTCGGGCGCGACGTGCAGGCACTTGGCGCGCACCTCGTCGCTGGGCTGGAGAATGTCGGGCACCATGATCGCCATCGTGCCGGCGGCGTGGGCGGCGGTGAGGCCGGGGTTCGAATCCTCGAAGGCCACGCAGTTCCCGGGCGCGACGCCGAGGCGGCGGGCGGCCTCGAGGTAGATGTCCGGAAAGGGCTTGGCGCGCTCGACGTCGTCGCGTCCCACGAGGGTGGCGAAGCGGGGCAGGAGGCCGGCGCCGCCCAGGTGGCTTTCGGCGGTGGCGCGCAGCGCCGAGGTGGCGACGGCGCAGGGCACGCCGCGTTCGGCCAGCAGGTTGAGCACGCCGACAACCCCGGCCTTGACCGGCACGCGCGCTTCCATCACTTGGCGCACGTTGGCGGAATAAACTTCGCGGAATTCCTCCAGATCGAACGCCGCGCCGTAGAGCTCCTGGATCATGACGTTGCACTCGGCTCTCGGGATGCCGATCATCGAATGGCAGAAGTCGAGCGACATCTCGCGGTCGAAGCTGCGGGCGGCGGCCTGCATGGCCCGGAGGTAGACGGCCTCGCTATCGATCAGCAGACCATCCATGTCGAAAAGAGCGGCTTTGACGGGTTTCTTGAACATGCTTTCGTTCTAGTCTGTCTGCCGGGAACGTAAAGGGACGAACCTTTGGGCGGGAGAAAAAATCATGCGCATCCATAATCTATATGTCGACGAAAAGGGCGAAACTCACTTCCGTGACATCGACGTCGAATGGAAGAACGAAGGCCGCGGCGGCAAGACCTCCGCGACCCTGCCCGCGACCGGCATCATCTTCCGCGAGACGCCCGGCACCTACGACTACGAGTGGCATCCCGCGCCGCGCCGGCAATACATCATCAACCTCGACGGCGGCGTCTCGATCTCGGCAAGCGACGGCGAGACCCGCATCATCGGCGCGGGCGAAGTGATCCTGGTCGAAGACACCAGTGGCAAGGGCCATTGTTCCAAGGCGATCAACGGCAAGATGCGCCATTCCATTTTCGTTCCCATCGAGTAGGAGTTTTCATGAGCGCCCAGACCGTCATCGATCCCACCGCCGACCTCGTCGCCGAAGCCAAGCGCGTCCTGCCGGGCGGCAGCTTCGGCAACATGCCCGCCGAGGTGATCCTGAGGGAGGGCAAGGCGGGCCGGATCTGGGACGAGGCCGGACGCGAATATGTCGACTTCCTGCTGGGCTCCGGACCGATGTTCATCGGCCACGCCCATCCCGAGGTGACGGCGGCGATCCAGGAGCAGGTGCCGCTGGGCACGACCTACTTCGGCAACAACCGTCACGGCATCGCGCTCGCCAAGGCGATCTGCGAGGCCGTGCCGTGCGCCGACCAGGTGCGCTTCGTCTGCTCGGGCACCGAGGCCGACCTCTACGCCATGCGGGCCGCGCGCGCCTATCGCAAGCGCGACAAGATCCTGAAGTTCGAGGGCGGCTATCACGGCATGAGCGACTACGCGCTGATGTCGCTGGCGCCCAAGAACCCCGGCAATTTTCCCCGCGCGACGCCCGACTCGGCCGGTATTCCCAAGAGCGTCGCCGACGAGATGCTGGTCTCGGCGTTCAACGACCTCGAGATGTTCGAGGGCCTGATCAAGGAGCACAAGGACGAACTCGCCGGCGTCATCATCGAGCCGTTCCAGCGCCTGATCCCGCCCAAGCCCGGCTTCCTGCAGGGCGTGCGGAAGATCACCAGGGAGCATGGCATCCCGCTGATCTTCGACGAGGTCGTGACCGGCTTCCGCTTCGCCTATGGCGGTGCGCAGGAATACTACGGCGTCACGCCCGATCTCTGCACCCTGGGCAAGATCGTGGGCGGCGGCTTCGCGCTGGCGGCCGTCGCGGGCAATGCCGACATCATGAAGCACTTCGATCGCCTGGCGATGGCCGACGAGGACTTCCTGTTCCAGGTCGGCACCTTGTCGGGCAACCCGGTGGCGTCGGTCGCGGGCCTGGCGACGCTCGAGGTGCTGAAGCGCCCCGGTGCCTACGAGCAGGTCTTCAGGACCGGCCGTACCCTGATGGCGGCGCTGTCGGACCTGCTGAAGAAGCACGGCGTGAAGGCCCAGGTGATCGGCGAGCCGCCGCTGTTCGACATCCTGTTCACCGACCAGCCGGTGAAGGACTATCGCGACACGCTGAAGGCCGACAAGGCGATGGCGGCGAAGTTCAACAAGCTGTTGCGCGAGCGCGGCCTGATGAAGGGCGAGACGAAGTACTACGTGAGCCTCGCCCACACCCAGGCTGACATCGACCACACGATCAAGGCGTGGGCCGAGGCGCTGAAGGAACTGAAGGGCTAGCCTTCGTCCTTTGCCTCAGGGCATCTCCATGCCCCGGGCCTTGAGCAGTGGCTCGAGTTCGACGTTGGACATCCAGGCCATCAGGCCGGTGACGGCGTCGGAACTGCCGGCGCGCGGGCCCATGGCGGCGGCGTAGATGATGTAGCTCTGCACGGTCGCCGGGATCGGGCCGGCGAAGCGCACGCCGGGCACGCTCACGATCTCGCTCGACAGCGCCAGCGCCACGTCGGCCTGGTTGCTGGCGACGCGCTGGGCGGCCAGCCCGCCCACGACCGTGACGCTCTTGCGCTGGACCTCGCTCAGCACGCCCAGGCGCTGGAAGAGCTGCGGATAGAAGGCACCGCCGGCGCTCGGGCTGGCATAGGCCACGGCGCGGGCGTTGAGCAGGGTGCGGCGCAGCACCTCGAGGTTGGAGACGTTGGGGAAGGGATCGCTGAGGCGCGTGGCGACGCCGACGCCAACCTTGGCCAGCACGGTGAGCGAATCGTCGATCACCTTGTTGTCGCCCGCCAGCTTCTCGATCGCGTCCTGGGTGGTGATCAGCAGGTCGAAGGTCTCGCCGGCGGCGACGCGGCGTGCCACGCCACTCGGCGAGTCGAGCTGCAGGGTGACATGATGGCCGCTCTGTTTCTCATAGGACGGCACCAGCTCGTTCAGCATCGGCTTGTAGCCCACGACCGAAAGCACCTTGATGTCGTCGGCGGAGGCCGCGCCGGCGGCGAGCGTGAGGAGCGCGGCCAGCAGGAGGCTGGGGCGGATCATGCGGGCGTTCCCAGGGTGTAGGGCTTCAGCGTCGCATGGAGCAGCCGATGCACGGGCGTCGGCACGCCGAGCTGGCGTCCCAGCTCGACCACCTTGCCGGAGAGCCACGGCAGCTCGATGCGATTGCCGCGCAGCAGGTCGACGGCCATCGAGGCCATGAGGTGCGGCGGCGCGGTGCGGTTGAAGTTGAGCGTCAGCTCGACGGCATTGTCGGGCAGGACGACGCCGCGCGCGCGACCGACGTCGAGCACTTCCTGGTAGGCGAGCGGAAACAGCGGGGCGATGTCGGGATCGTCGCGCAGCTTGCCGATCGGCAGGCGCGTCACCGCCATCAGGCTGGCATTGGAGGCGAGCAGGATGAACTTCATCCAGAGGTCGCCCAGGATGTTGGCGCTGAGCACGCCCTCGATGCCGGCCTTCTTGCACATCGCGGCGAACGCCTCGGCGCGCGGGCTGCGGCTGCCGTCGAGCTCGCCGAACACCATGCGCAGCACGGTGCCTGTCTGGCGAATGATGCCCGGTGCGGCAATGGTGGCGCTGATGTTGGCGACGCCGCCCATCACCGCCGGCTGGCCCAGGATGGGCGCCAGGCGCTCCGACGCATCGATACCATTCTGCAAGGGGATCACGGCGGTGTCCGGTCCGACAAGCGGCCTGATGTGCGCGCCCGCGCTCTCGACGTCCCACAGCTTGACGCAGAACAGCACGACGTCGACCGGGCCCACGCTGCGCGGATCGTCGGTCGCCTGCGTCGGCACCAGATGCGTGTCGCCGCGCGGGCTCTCGACCTTGAGGCCCTGGCGCTTCATCGCCGCGAGATGGGCACCGCGGGCGATGAACGTCACTTCGGCCCCGGCGTGCGCCAGCGCCGCGCCATAGCCTCCTCCGACGCCGCCTGCGCCGACAACAGCGATCCGCATGAACCGTCCCCGCCCCTAGATGATGCTGGCCACCAACACGCGGCCGCTCCCGCACGCGAGCATCGTCGGGCCGGTGGCCTCGATGCGCAAGCTGTGATCGGCGGGGAGGGCGAGGCCGTCGACCCGCGCAGCCCCGGCAGGCGCGTAGGCGAAGTGCAGGCCGCCCGCGAGCGACATCGATGCGCCCGCGTCCAGCACCTGCAGATCGACCGTTACCCGAGCACGCAGGCCGATCAGGTTCACGACCTCGACCGGCCCGGCCTCGAGGCGGCTCACGATGCGGACCTCGCCGCGATAGTGCACCGGCCGGAACGGCGCGCGCACGTCGATCTCGCCCTCCGGCGTGTCGAGCACCAGGCCACGCCCGGCGACCAGCACCTGCACGCGATCGTAGCCGGTGTAGTCGGAGAATGGCCCGGCCACCGGGATGGGCGTGCGGCCGAAGCGCCAGACCTCGCCGCCGGTGGCGGCGTCGGTGGCGATGTCGATCGAGGTGCCGCCGCCGTTCTTCCACGGAATGGCACGGTACTCGGCGGGCGTGATCAGGGTGGCCGTCATGCCTGGCTCACTGTTCCGGTGGAGAGAAGCTGGGCGATCTCCGCGGCGGCAAAGCCATGCTCGCCCAGGATCGCCTCGGTGTGCTGGCCCGGCACCGGCGCGATGGCGCGCGGCGTGCCGGGGGCCTGCGGCGGCGTGCCGGGCAGCGTGGGCACCGGCACCTTGTCCTTCACGCCGGCCTGGGCCAGCCACTGGATCAGGCCGGTCTCGCGCACGTGCGGCTGCTCGATGAAGTCGGCGTAGGAGTTCAGCCGCTCGTGCATCAGCCTGGCTGCGGTGAGACGCCGGCTCCACTCGGCGCTCGGCCGCGCCGCGATCGCGGGCCGCACGATCGCATAGAGCGCCGCGTCGTTCTGCAGGCGCAGCACGGGTGCGGCGAAGCGCGGATCGTCGGCGAGCGCCGGCATCTCCATCGCCCCGCACAAGGCGCGGTAGTCGCGGTCGTTCATCGCCAGGATCGACATCCAGCCGTCGGCGGTCTGGAACACGCCGGCCGGCGCGCCGCCGGGCTTCATCGGGCCGCCCTCGAGATGGTTGGCCATCAGGCGGATCGACTGCAGGTTGGTGGCGGCCTGCATCAGGCTGACGTCGATGTAGCGGCCGCGCGGCTCGTCGCGCCGCGCGTACAGCGCCGCCGACAGCGCCTGGAAGGCATAGAGCGCGGTCGACATGTCGACCACGATCACCGGCACGCGGTGGGGTACACCATCCTCGCCGCGGTTCTCGTTCATCAGGCCGGTGTAGGCCTGCAGCACCGGGTCCATCGCCGGCCGCTCGGCGAGCGGCCCGGTCTGGCCGAAGCCCGAGATCGACAGATAAAGAAGGCGCGGCTCGCGCGCGGCCACCGCCTCATAGTCGAAGCCCAGCCGCTTGACGACGCCCGGCCGAAAGCCCTCGAGGAAGACGTCGGCGCCCTTCAGCACCCGCCACAGCACCTGCTTGCCGGCCGGGCTCTTGAGGTCGATCGAGAGGCTGCGCTTGCCCAGGTTGCCGATGATCGAGAAGGCCGAGTGGCTGCCGTGGCGCACGCCCAGCGCGCGCGCCCAGTCGCCCTCGCCGATACCCTCGACCTTGATCACATCGGCGCCGTGCTGCGCCAGCAGCATGGTGCAGTAGGGGCCGGCGATGCCCTGGCTGAGGTCGACGACCTTGAGGCCGGCAAAGGGCGCGTCGTAACTCATGTTCCGGGGCTCATCACATCTTGACCAGCATCTTGCCGAAGTTCTCGCCGCGCAGCAGGCCGATGAAGGCGCGCGGCGCCTTGTCGATGCCCTGGACCACGTCCTCGCGGTATTTGATCTTGCCGACCTTGATCCATTCGCCCATCTGGCGCATCGCGATCGGATAGCGCTCGACGAAGTCGAAGACGATGAAGCCGCGCAAGGTGACGCGCTTGCCGACGAAGGTGCCGAGCAAGCGCGGGCCCACCGGCGGGCTGCTGGCGTTGTACTGCGAGATCGAGCCGCAGAGAGCGACGCGGCCGAAGAAATTGATGTTGCGCAGCACGGCGTCGGAGATCTCGCCGCCGACATTGTCGAAATAGACGTCGATGCCCTTCGGGCAGGCGGCCAGCAACGCCTTGTCGAGATCCTTTTCCGCCTTGTAGTCGAGGCAGGCATCGAAGCCGAGCTCGTCCTTCACGAAGGCGCATTTCTTCGCCCCGCCGGCGATGCCGACGACGCGGCAACCCATGATCTTGCCGATCTGTCCGACGATCTGGCCGACCGCCCCTGACGCCGCCGACACCACGATCGTCTCGCCGGGCTTGGGCTGGCCGCACTCCAGGAGGCCGAAATAGGCGGTCATGCCCGGCATGCCGAGCACGCCGTTGGCGGTCGAAATCGGGGCGAGCGAGGGATCGACCTTGCGCATGCGCGGGCCGCCGCCGATGGCGTACTCCTGCCAGCCGAGGCTCTCCTCGACGATGTCGCCGACCTTGAACACGGGATGCAGCGACTTCACGACTTCGCCGACCACGCCGCCGGTCATCACTTCGCCCAAGGCGACGTTGGCGGCGTAACCCGCGGCCTCGCGCATGCGGCCGCGTTGATAGGGATCGAGCGAGAGGTAGGCTACCTTGACCAGCACCTGGCCGTGCTTGGGTTCGGGCATTGGCGTTTCCTCGACGCGGAAGTCGGATTCGACGGGTTCGCCCGGCGGACGGCGGACCAGCACGACGCGGCGGTGGGATGTGGGAATGCTCATGAACGGTTGCCTCCGGGCAGGTTTGGGTCCCACCATAGCGCGCCTTTCGCAGGAGCTGCCATGCCGACCATCCGGCGCCTTTCGTTCATCGGACTTGAATATGCCTTCGCCCCGGAGAAGGCCTACGGCATGTCGCGCGGCGGCGGCTTCAAGCGGCACGGCGGCCTGGTCGAGGTCGAGACCGACGGCGGCGTGACGGGCATCGGCGAGGCCTTCGGCAATCCCTTCGTCACCCGCGAATACTTCCGCATGGTCGAGCCGTTCTTCCTGGGCAAGAGCGTGTTCGACTTCGACCATGTCGAGGCCCGCTTGCGCAACGCGCTCTATCACCTGGGCGTCGGCAACCAGCTCACCTCGTGCCTGGCGGCCATCAACGTGGCGCTGTTCGACGCCATCGCCCGCGGCTTCGGCGTGCGCGTCTGCGACCTGATCGGCGGCTGCGCGCGCACGCGCATCCCGGCCTACGCCTCGACCGGCTTCTTCTCCGACGATCCGGACCGCCAGTTGAGCCACATGCTGGCCGAGGCGGCCGGCCATCCCTATGCCGGCGCCAAGATCAAGATCGGCCGCGGCATCAGGAGCGACGTCGAGCGCGTGCGCCAGGCGCGCGCCGCGCTCGGTCCGGACAAGCTGCTGCTGGTCGACATCAACGGCGCCTACACGCCCGACGTGGCGCTGGAGTGCGCGCGCGCGATCGAGCCGTTCGCCATCCACTGGATCGAGGAGCCGCTGCCGCCCGGCGATCTCCGCGGCTACGCCGAGCTGCGCGCGCGCTCGCCGATCCCGCTCGCCGCCGGCGAGGCGCATCACACGATGCGCGACTTCAAGGCGCTGATCGAGGGCCGCTGCATCGACATCGTGCAGCCCTCGATCCCCGGTGTCGGCGGCATCACCGAGGCCAGGCGCATCGCGAGCCTCGCGCAGGCGTCGAACCTCAGGGTCGCGCCGCACGTGTGGGGCGGCGCAGTCGGGCTGGCGACGGCGTGTCACTTCATCGCCGCGTTGCCCGCCTCGCCGCACGTCGACCATCCGCCGCATCCGCTGATGCTGGAGTACGACATGAGCGACAACGCGCTGCGCACCCAGCTCCTGAAGGCGCCGCTCGTGCTCGAGGCCGGTCACGTGCTGCTGCCCGAGGGACCGGGCCTCGGTATCGAGCTCGACCCTGCGACGGTAGAGCGCTACCGGGTTTGCTGACCGGCGGGTTTGCTGCGGTGTGCCCGCCGTGCCAATCTTCGCGCGGGAAACAAAATCAAGTCACCTCTGGGGGGTAGACGCATGAACCACGTCGTTCGCAGCGCTCTTGTGGCGGGTATCGCCGTTCTCGCGATGGGCATCGCCGTCGGGGCCGAGGCGCAGCAGACCGTGAAGATCGGCGTGCTCTATCCGCTCAGCGGCAACGCCGCGAGTGCCGGCAACTACTCCAAGATGGCGTCCGAGCTCGGCGCCGACATCATCAACAACGGCGACCCGGAGCTGGCCAAGCTGATGCCGCTGGCCAAGGGCGGCGGCCTGCCGGGCCTGAAGGGCGCCAAGATCGAGCTGGTCGTCGCCGACAACCAGGGCACGCCGGCCGCCGGCCAGAACCAGACCTTGCGCCTCATCACGCAGGACAAGGTGGTGGCCATGGTCGGTGCCTACCAGTCGGGCATCACCCAGACCGCCAGCGCGGTGGCCGAGAAATACGGCATTCCGTTCCTGAATCCCGAGTCGGTGGCGGCCAACCTGACCGAGCGCGGCTTCAAGTGGTTCTTCCGCACCACGCCGGTCGCCGCCAACTTCGCCGAGGCCTATTCGGCGTTCCTCAAGGAGCAGAAGGCCGCGGGACACAAGATCGACACGATCGCGATCGTCCACGAGAACACCGAGTACGGCAAATCCGTCTCGGACGTCATCGCCGGCGTCTTCGCCAAGGAAGGGCTCAAGGTCACGCAGAACATCCCGTATTCGGCCAACTCGACCGACGTCCAGGCCGAGGTGCTGCAGCTCAAGGAGAAGAACCCCAACGTGGTGATCTTCATCTCCTACACGTCGGACGCCATCCTCTACACCAAGACGATGAAGGCGCTGAACTGGAAGCCCGAGATCATGATGGGCGACGCGTCGGGCTTCAACGACCAGGCCTTCGTGAAGTCGATGGCTCCCCAGGTCCAGGGCCTGATCAGCCGGTCGGGCTTCGCGCCCGGCAAGCCCGGCAGCATCGCCGCCATCTGCGACGCGCTCTACAAGAAGAAGAGCGGCGGCGACGGGCTCGACGACGGATCGGCCCGCGGCCTGCAGGGCTTCCTGGTGCTGGCCGACGCCATCAACCGCGCCGGCTCGACGGATCCGGCCAAGATCCGCGACGCGCTGAAGGCGACCGACATGAAGGCCGACCAGATGGTGGCGGGCTACAACGGCGTGAAGTTCGACGACAAGGGCCAGAACACGCTGGGATCGAGCCTGCTCATCCAGATGCGCGGCGCCGACTACGTGCCGATCTGGCCGAAAGCCAAGGCCACCGCCGAGATCGTCTTGCCGTACAAGGGCTGGGCCCAATAAAGTCGGTCGTACCAGACAGGGTTGGACAAGCAGGGCCGGACGAACGGCCCCGGACACGTCATTTATGGGGAGACATCATGATGTTCGACATTTCTCGGCGTAAGGCCACCCGCGACGTCCTGGCGCTCGGCGCCGCGGCGATCGCCCTTTCCTTCACCACGGGGGCCTCGGCCCAGCAGTCGGTCAAGATCGGCGCCATCTATCCGCTGAGCGGCAACTCCGCGAGCGCCGGCAATTACGAGAAGATGGCGATGGAGATGGGCGCCGACATCATCAACAACGGCAACGCCGAGCTGGCCAAGGTCCTGCCGCTGGCCAAGGGCGGCGGCCTGCCGGGCCTGAAGGGCGCCAAGATCCAGATGGTCTTCGCCGACAACCAGGGCACGCCGGCCGCCGGCCAGAGCCAGGCGCTCCGTCTCATCACCGAGGAGAAGGTTGCCGCCCTGATCGGCTCCTACCAGTCGGGCATCACGCTGACGACCAGCGCGGTCGCCGAGAAATACGGCATCCCCTTCGTCAACCCGGAGTCGGTGGCGGCCAACCTGACCGAGCGCGGCTTCAAGTGGTTCTTCCGCGTGACCCCGGTCGCCGCGGACTTCGCCAAGGCCTATTCGGCGTTCCTCAAGGAGCAGATCGCGGCCGGGCAGAAGGTCAACTCGATCGCGCTCGTGCACGAGAACACCGAGTACGGCAACTCGGTCGCCAGCGTCATCGCCGACGCCTTCGCCAAGGACGGGCTCAAGGTGACGATGAAGGTCGCCTACTCGGCGAACTCGACCGACGTGCAGCCGCAGGTGCTGCAGCTCAAGGAGAAGAACCCCGACGTCGCGATCTTCGTGTCCTACACCGCCGACGCCATCCTCTACGCCAAGACCATGAAGGAGCTGAACTGGAAGCCGGCGATCCTGATCGCCGACGACGGCGGCTTCAACGACCCGGCCTTCGTCAAGGCGATGGGCTCGGTCACCGAGGGGCTGATCAGCCGCTCGGTCTTCGCGCCGGGCAAGGCGGGCTCGGTCGCGGCGATCTGCGACGCGCTCTACAAGAAGAAGACCAACGGCGACGGCCTCGACGACGTGTCGGCGCGGGCGCTGCAGGCCTTCTTCGTGCTGGCCGATGCGATCAACCGCGCCGGCTCGACCGATCCCGCCAAGATCCGCGACGCGCTCAAGGCGACCGACATCAAGCCCGACCAACTCGTCGCCGGCTATGACGGCGTGAAGTTCGACGCCAAGGGCCAGAACATCCTGGCCTCGACCCTGGTCACGCAGATCCGCAAGGGCCAGTACGTGTCGGTGTGGCCCAAGGCGCGGGCGACCGATCCGCTGATCCTGCCCTACAAGGGCTGGTAAGCGTTTGACCGCGATGTCGATCCTGCAGCCGGTGCTGCAGGTTCTGACCTCGGCGGCATTCTGGCAGGTCGTCGTCGGCGGCCTGATGCTGGGGGCCGTCTACGCGCTGTTCTCGTCGGGCCTCACCCTGATCTGGGGCATGATGAACGTCGTGAACTTCGCGCATGGCGACTTCGTCATGCTGGGCATGTACACCGCGGTCGTGGTGTGGACGGCGCTGGGCGGCGGGCCATGGGCCTCGGTGCCGATCGCGGCCATCGCCATCGCGACCCTGGGCGTGATCAGTTACTTCCTGCTGGTGCGCCACATCCTGCGCGGGCCGATGCTGGCGCAGATCCTCGGCACCTTCGGCCTGGCGCTCTTCCTGCGCTACGGCGCGCTGTGGGCGTTCGGGGCGAACTTCAAGACCTTGCCGGACGACCTGGTCGGCCACTCGTTCGTGCTGGCCGGCCTGCGCTTCGAGGGCGCGCGCGTGCTCGCCGGCACGATGGGCCTCGTCGTCACCATCCTGCTGCACGTCATCCTGACGCGGACGTCCGTCGGCAGCCGCATGCTGGCCGTCTCCGAGGACGAGACCGCCGCCCAGCTCATGGGCATCCGGCCGCAGCGCATGCAGGCGCTGGCCTGGGCGCTCGCCGGCGCCTCGACCGGCATCGCCGGCGCGCTGATCGCCATGTTCTTCTACACCTCGCCGACGGTCGGCGAGACGCTGGCCATCGTGGCCTTCGTCACCGTGGCGCTGGGCGGCTTCGGCAGCGTGCTGGGCGCGCTGGTCGCCGGCATGCTGATCGGCCTGGTCGAATCGCTGTCGGCCTTTCTCATCGGACCGGTGTGGAAGGACGTCATCGTCTACGTCCTGTTCGTGCTGGTGCTGTGGCTGCGGCCGCAGGGCCTGATGGGCAAGACATGAAGCGCGGCCATCTTGCCTGGGCGGCCGTGCTCGTGCTGGTGCTGGCCTATCCCGTCATCTTCCTCGACTCGCCGGTCTACCAGCGCATGGGCGCGCTGGTGCTGCTGGCGGCGATCGGCGCCTCGGCCTGGAACATCGTCGGCGGCTATGCCGGCCAGGTCTCGGTCGGTCACGCCGTGTTCTTCGGCATCGGCGCCTATGCCTCGGTGACGGGCTTCGCGCATTTCGAGCTGCCGCCGATCGCCGGCGCGCCGGTCGGCATGGCGCTGAGCGTCGGCCTGGCGGCGCTGATCGGCGTGCCGACGCTCCGGCTCTCCGGCCACTACTTCAGCATGGCGACCATCGCGGTGGGCGAGCTGGTGCGGGTGTTGAGCTCGACCAGCGACTGGCTGGGCGGCGCGCAGGGGCTGGGCGGCCCGGCGATGCCGCGCAGCGTCATGGACCTCTCGTTCCTGACGGCGCTGCCGTACTACTACATCTTCCTCGCCGTGCTGGCGGCCCTGCTCGGCCTCACCTGGTGGATGGAACGCAGCCGCATGGGCTTCTACCTGCGCGCCATCAAGGACAGCGAACGCGCCGCCCGCTCGCTCGGCGTCTCGGCCGGCCGCTACAAGCTCTACGCCTACATGCTGAGTGCGGCCTTCACCTCGCTGGCGGGCTCGCTCTATCTCTGCATCACCGGCTTCGTCGATCCCGAGTCCGGCTTCGGCATCCTGATCTCGGTCAAGATGCTGGTGATGGCCGCCCTCGGCGGCGCCGGCCAGCTCTTCGGCCCGCTGGTCGGCGCGCTGATCCTGGTGCCGCTCGAGGAATTGTCGAACAGCCTGCTGGGCGGCAAGGGTGCCGGCATCACCTTCATGGTCTACGGCGCGATCATCGTGATCGTCGCGCGCTTCCTGCCCAGCGGCCTGCTGTCGCTGTTCGCGCCCAAGCCCAGGGTGGCGGCCCCGCAGTCCAAGCCCCCGCAGTCCACGCCCCCACAATCCACGCCAGTGAGCGGCCATGCTGATTGAGGCGCGCGGCATCACCATGGCGTTCGGCGCCTTCAAGGCCGTCGACGACGCCTCGGTCTCGGTCGAGGAGGGCGAGATCCTGGGCCTGATCGGGCCCAATGGCGCGGGCAAGTCGACCTTCTTCAACTGCCTGACCGGCGACCTCTCGCCGACCGCGGGCAGCGTGCATTTCGCCGGCACCGACGTGACCCGGGCCACGCCCGAGCAGCGCGCCGCGCTGGGGCTGGTGCGCAGCTTCCAGGTGCCGCTCACCTTCGAATCGATGTCGCTGCTCGACAACGTCACGATTGGCGCGCTGCTGCGCCACCCCAACGCCAGGGACGCGCGCGCCAAGGCGCGGGCGGTGCTCGATCGCGTCGGGTTGGGGCGGCTCGCCGACACGCCGGCCCGCAGCCTCGGCACGCCCGGCCGTAAACGACTCGAGATCGCCCGCGCGCTCGCCTCCGAGCCCAAGGCGCTGCTGCTCGACGAGGCGATGGCCGGCCTGACCCCGACCGAGGTGCGCGAGGCCATCGAGCTGGTGCGCCGCATCCACGGCGACGGCATCACCATCGTGATCGTCGAGCACATCATGGAGGTGATCACCTCGCTGACGCGCCGCGTCATCGTCTTCCACCAGGGTCGCGAGATCGCCCGCGGCACGCCGCGCGAGGTCACCAGCAACCCCAAGGTGATCGAGGCCTATCTCGGCCGCCGCAAGGTCATGCACGCGGAGGGCACATGAGTTTGTCCTCTGCAAATGGGCCGCTGCTCAAGATCGAGCACCTCGAGGTGCGCTACGGCGACCTGATCGGCGTGGCCGACGTGTCGCTCGAGGTGCCCAAGGGATCGGTGGTGGCGCTGCTGGGCTCCAACGGCGCGGGCAAGACCACGACCCTGAACGCCGTCGCCGGCATCGCGCGCGTCTCGGCCGGCACGGTGACCTTCGCCGGCGAGAACATCGCCGGCCAGCCGGCCTATGCCATCGTGCGCAAGGGCCTGGCGCTGTCGCCCGAAGGCTGGCGCCTGTTCGCCCAGCAGAGCGTCGAGAACAACCTGTTGCTGGGCGCCACCGCGCTGGCCAACCGCAAGGAGATCCCGCGGCGGCTCGAGCACGTCTACACGGTGTTCCCGCGGCTGGCCGAGCGCCGCCTGCAGCGCGCCGGCACCATGTCGGGCGGCGAGCGCCAGATGCTGGCGGTCGGCCGCGCGCTGATGAGCCGGCCGCAGCTCCTGCTGCTCGACGAGCCCAGCCTCGGCCTCGCGCCCGCCATCGTCGACACGATGTACGACAGCTTCGCCGCCCTCCACAAAGAGGGCCAGACGATCCTGCTCGCCGAGCAGTCGGTCGACCTCGCTCTCGAGGCCGCCGACCACGCCTATGTGCTGCAGGTCGGCCGCACCGTGCTCGAAGGCCCGGCCAAGGCGATGGCCGGCAATCCCGACGTCCAACGCATCTACCTCGGCGTGGAGACGGCTTGAATATTCCTCCCCCGTGACGCAGCGCTATCGCCTGTAGCTTTCTCCCGTCGTCTCGACCAAAGCGCGGAGCAAGAGACGTCCTCTCGACGATCAGCGGCCTATCGTGGAGAGAAGGTCTCTGCGCGGCCCGTCGGGCCTTGGTCGAGACGACGAGGAAGCCATGTGCGATAGCCTCGAGACGGGGGAGGGAAGGCTTCAAAAACTCGCGTGCAGGCGGCCGCTGAAGACGTGGACGGGGCCGCGGTCGGCGTTGTAGGCGGGGTCGATCAGCAGCTGGTAGTCGGCGGTCGCCACGAAGCCCTTGACGAGCTGGAAGGCGTAGTAGGTCTCGATCACCTTCTCCGGGCTGTAGGTCAGACGTCCGTCGCCGACCAGCACGCCGAGGCCGCCGTTGGCGAGGAAGCTCGCATGGTCGGGCGTCAGCATGTTGAGGGCGCCGGCGAGGCCGATGCGATCGTCGGGCCGGCCCCACGACGTGCCCTTGATCGCCGCGCCCAGCGAGAAGCTGGTGTCGATGTCGGTGAAGGCCGAGATCTCGGTGTGGCCGTCGTTCCAGCTCGCGCGGCCGAACAGGCCCACGTCGTCGGTGATCTCCTGCTGCAGGTTCAGGTAGAGGCCGTACTTGGTGCGGCCCTGCCGCGTCTGGGCCATCGCATTGTTGATGTCGAGGCCGGGCACGAAGCCCGCCAGCCGCACGGCGTCGCTGTAGGAGCCCGAGAAGGTGCTGGTCAGCCAGGTGCCGATCTTGGCCTGGCCGGGGCGGTGGAATGGCTCGTAGCGCAGCTCGACCTCGCCGACGTAGCCGCCGCGCGCGAACAGATTCCAGTCGAAGACGCTGGCGTTGGGCTCGTTGCCGACCAGGAAGTAGCCGGCGCGCGCCGCCCAGTCCTTCTGGTCGAGCTCGGCCGTGGCGCCGTAGGTGAGGCCGACGCGATCGGCCGGATAGTCGAAGGCGCCGGCCGCCCAGATCGACCAGTTGAGGAAATCGATCCGCGGGTCCTGCGCATAGTCGTTGGTGTCGAATTGGTCGTGCACGGCGAACTTGCCGATCTGCAGCGTGATCCGCGAGACGTCCTTGGTGCCGCCGAGCTGGCCGTACTCGCCCTCGACCTTCTCGGTCGCGCCACCCAGGCCGAACTCCTGGCGCACGAAGACGCGCGAGGGATTGAAGCGCGGGTAGGGATAGTTCGACTTCTGCGCCTCGCCGTTGGGATAGCCGCCGGCACCCGTGGTGTCGGCGACGCCGAAGCCCTGCAGCAGCTCGGGATTGAAGTAGAACTCGGCCCCCTGCCACAGCCGCACCCCGAGGAAGAGCGACGTCGTCCAGGTCTCGCGCGCCTGGCCGCTCGCCGGCAGGCTGTTGGCGCCGTCGTAGGGCGCGGCGAAGGCGGGATAGCCCTGGAAGATGAAGGTCGACTGGCCGTGGATCTCGAAGCTTCCTGGGCCGATGTCATCGGCCTCGGTGCTCTTTTTCTCCTCGCCGTCCTGGCCGAAGCGATAATTGAGGCCGACGCGCACGCGGTGCAGGTCATACTGCGAGTCGGAGCGGGCACCGGAGTTGAACGTGAAGCCGGTGGCGCCGAGGTTGGTGTAGAGATACTCCAGCCGCGCCGACCAGTTGCCGTCCAGCGCATGGTCGATGCCGGCGCCGACGGCATAGCCCGCGCGCAGGCGGCCCGCGGTCGCGTCCTCGAAGCCGGTGGTGAAGTCGGTGCGCGACTGGCGCACGCTCGCCCAGGCCAGGCCGCCAGTCACGAACGGCGTCCAGCTCCCGATACCCCAGCCCAGCCGTGCGCGCGCGGTGGCGAGATATTCGAGCTGTTCGTCGGCGCCGCCGGTGCCGGTGGCGCGATAGGACATCACCTGGGCGAAGTCCATGTAGCTCGCGGCCGAGGCGTCGATCTCGACCCCCAGCATCAGCCGCGAGGGGAAGTAGTGGTCGTAGCCCGCCTGCACGCCGCCGAACAACGTGCCGTAGCTGTTGCTCGCGCCGGCCGACGCGCCGCCGGGATCGCCGAGCGTCGCGGTCGCCGTGCCGAAGCCATAGCCCACGTTGCCGCCGAGATAGAAGGCCGATCCGAGTCGCGGCGGCTCGGCCCACGCCGGCGGCGCGGCCGCGAGCGCGACCGTGCCCGCGCACAATCCCCAGATCCCCTTGAGCTTCATCGTTGCTTCCGTAAACACGCCAGCGTGTCTACGCAACTTCGCCGCCGATTATTCCCGTTTTATGTCGGCTCAGTTGCCCATCAGCACGCGAACGTGCGCAGCGGCTGAATCGGCCAGCGCCGCGAGGTCGTAGCCGCCCTCGAGTGCAGACACGATGCGGCCGCGCGAATGACTGCGCGCGATGGCCACCAGCTCGGTCGTGATCCAGGCGAAGTCGTCGGTCGCGAGACGGAGCTGGGCCAGTGGGTCGCGCAGGTGGGCGTCGAAGCCCGCCGACACGATCACGAGGTCGGGGGCGAAGCGGTCGAGCTGGGGCAGGATATGGTCGCCCCAGGCGGTGCGGAACTCGGTGCTGCCGCTGTTGGCCATCAGCGGCACGTTGACCACGTTGCCGTCGATGCCGCGCTCGCGCGCCGAGCCGGTGCCGGGATAGAAAGGCGACTGGTGGGTCGAAGCATAGAACAGCGACGGGTCGGTCTCGACCGTGGCCTGCGTGCCCTGGCCGTGATGGACGTCGAAGTCGAGGATCGCGACCTTGCCGATGCCGTGCTGGGCCTGCGCATGGCGCGCGCCAATGGCCACGTTGCTGAACAGGCAGAAGCCGCCGGGCAGGGTCGGCGTGGCGTGATGGCCGGGCGGCCGGACGGCGGCGAAGGCAGCGCCCGCCTGGCCGGTGGCGACGGCGTCGACGGCGGCCACCACGGCGCCCGCTGCGCGCAGGGCGGCTTCGGCGCTGCCGGCGCTCATCAAGGTGTCGGCGTCGATCATCGCCAGCTCGTCGCCGGTCGGCCGCACGCCCAGGATCGCCTCGACATATTCCGACGGATGCACGCGGCACAGTTGCTCGGTGGTGGCGGCCGGCGCCGCCTGGCGCGCGAGGTCCGCGAACGCCTCACCCTCCAGCGCCGCCAGCACCGCGCGCAGGCGGTCGGGACTCTCGGGATGATGCTCGCCGGGTTCGTGACCGAGGCAGGCCGGATGAGTGATCAGGAGCGTGGACATGATCCGCCACTCTAGTGGTAACGTGGCGCCAATGCCTACTCCCCGTGCGCTGGTTTGCGTTCGTTGCGGCGCCGGTTACGCCGTCGACCGCTACGCCCACGACTGCCCGGCCTGCCGCGCCAAGGGCGCGCCGGCCAACCTCACCGTTGCGTATAGCGGCACAGCCGGCGCGGGCGCCTCGCAGGACGCGATCCGGCGAGACCGCGGATCGATGTGGCGCTGGGAGGCGTTCCTCCATGCGCCGGCGGCCGATGCGGTCACGCTGGGCGAGGGCAATACGCCGCTGCTGCCGGCGCCGTCGCTGGGATTGGGCGACGTCTGGATCAAGGACGAGTCGCGCAATCCCACCTGGTCGTTCAAGGACCGGCTTGGCTCTGGTGCGCTCACGATGGCGCGCACGTTCGGCGCCAGGGTCGTCACCTCCAGTTCGTCGGGCAACGCCGGTGCTGCCGCCGCGGCCTATGCCGCCAAGGCGGGGCTTCCCTGCGTCGTCTTCACCTTCGTCGGCTCCTCGCCCGCGCTCGTGCTGCAGATGCGGGCGTACGGCGCCATGGTGGTCGAGGTCGCCGACAAGGCCGACCGCTGGCGGCTGCAGTCGGCGGGCGTACGCGAACTGGGCTGGTATCCGACCTCGCCGTTCTTCGGCCCCGTCGTCGGCAGCAACCCTTACGGCATGGAAGGCTACAAGACGATCGCCTACGAGGTCGCCGAGGCGTTCGACTGGCAGCCGCCCGACTGGTGCGTGCTGCCGGTGTGCTACGGCGACGCGCTCTACGGCATGTGGAAGGGCTTCGAGGAGCTGAAGGCGCTGGGCTGGATCGATCGCGTGCCGCGCTTCGTCGCCGCCGAAGTCTCGGGCTCGCTGACGCAGGGGCTGGCGAGCGGCGAGGCGATGCCGCCCGAGGTCGGGCGCAACGCGCCGTCGATCGCCACCTCCATCGGGGCCGCGCAAGCCACCGTGCAGGGACTCGACGTGCTGCGCCGCTCCAACGGTCGCGCCGTCACGATCGAGGACGAGGACCTGCGCCGCTGGGTCGTCACTCTGGCGGCCAGGGAAGGCCTGTGGCCCGAAGCCTCGTCGGCCGCGCCCTTCGCCGCCATCGAGCGGCTGCGGGCCGACGGCACGATAAAGCGGCACGAAAGATGCGTGGCGCTGCTGACGGCGGCGGGGTCGAAGGATCCCGGCCCGATCGAGCAGGCGCTGCCCGAGCCGCCGCTGGTGAACGGCGGCCTCACCGAGCTTCTGCAGGCCCTCAGGAACACGTATGGATTTGCCAATGGCTGAGATCGGAATTTCCATCGACGGCCGCGCCCCGCTGGCCGAGATCGACGCGCAGGCACAAGCGGCCGAGGCGGGCGGGGCGTCGACCCTGTGGATCGCCTGTCATCTGTTCCTGCGCGATCCGGTGACCACGGCGGCGCTGGCGCTGGCGGCGACGAAGAAGATCAAGGTCGCCCTGATGGCGATGAGTCCCTATTCGACCCATCCGGTCTACATCGCGATGGCGGCCGCCAGCCTCGACGAGAAATATCCAGGCCGGGTCATCCTCTGCCTCGGCGCCGGCGCGCCGGCCGATCTCAAGGCCGCGGGCATCGACTCGCCCCGGCCCTTGGTCGCGATCGGCGAGGCGGTGAAGATCTGCCGCCAGCTCTTCGCCGGCGAGATGGCGGATTTCGACGGCCAGATATTCAAGGTCACCGGGCGCCGCCTTGCCAACGGCGGCCATGCCATCCCGATCGTGGTTGCGGCGTCGCGGCCCGCCATGCTGAAGCTCGCCGGCCGGCAGACCGACGGCGTGCTGATCTCGGCCGCGACCTCGCCGCCGTTCGTGAAGGCCTGCCTCGACCAGGCCGGCGGCGGCCATACATCCTGCATCGTCTACACCAAGTTGGGGTCGCTCGATCCGATCCGTCGCCCGATAGGCTTCGTGCTGCGCGGCGCCCATCATGCCGAGAACATCCGGCTGGGCGGCGCCAGCCTCGACCAGCAGGCACTGACGGCAGCCTATGCCGCGGAAGACTGGAGCGAGGTCGACCGGCTGGTGAGCGACGACGTCGTGCGCCGGCACACCGCGTGCGGCACGCCGCAGCAGGTGCGCGACAGGCTCGACGAGTATCGCGCGATCGGCCTCGACGAGGTCGTGCTGGGGGGCATCGACGATGCCGCCTCGATCGCGGCTACCCTGAAGGCGATCAACGGATGAAATTCAGCATCAGCCTGCCGACCGGCTTCGAAGGGGTCATGTACCCCGTGCCCTTCGTCGATCCGTCCGACTTCGTGCGCATGGCGAAGCTCTGCGAAAAGCTCGGCTATCACTCGGTGTGGGGCAACGACCACATCCAGAGCCAGCATTACGTGCGCGAACTCTATCCCGACTCGCCGCCCAATTTCTACGAGCTGCTGACGGTGCTGTCGTTCTGTGCCGCCGCCACGACCACACTCGAGGTCGGCACGGCGCTGGCCGTGCAGCCGATGCGCGATCCGTTCTGGCTGGCCAAGACCGCGTCGACGATCGACCAGCTCTCGAACGGCCGGCTGATCCTGGCGCTGGGCATCGGCGCCTATCGCGAGGAGTTCGCGGCCTGGGCGCCGCGCATTGCGGCCACCGCGCAGCGCGGCGAGATGATGGACGAGGGCCTCGTGCTGATGCAGCGCCTGTTCACCGAGCGCCGCGTCACGCACGCGGGCAAGTACTACGCCGTCAAGGACATCGAGATGTACCCCAAGCCCAAGCGCGATCCGTTCGCGCTGTGGCTGGGCGGGCACAACAAGGCCACCATCGAGCGCACGGCGCGATATGCGACCGGCTGGCTGCCGGGGTGGCGGCCGTGGCCGGAGTTGGCCGAGTGGATCAGGATCCTGAAGGACCGCGCCGCCGAACTCGGCCGCGACCCCAGGGAGATCGAGATCGCGCCGCAATTCTCGCTCACGATTGCCAAGACGCCGGAAGAGGCCGAGAAGCGCTACATGGAATCGGGCCTGGTCGCGCATCGCAAGTCTCTGGCCTATACCGGCCGCGATCTCTCCAAGCAGGTGGTGGCCAATCTCGTGGGCTCGCCCGACCTGATCAAGGAGAAGATCGCCGGACTCAAGGCGATCGGCGTCGACCATGCCTGCGCGCTGATGATCCCCGCCGACTCGATGGCCGAGTTCGAGGATCAGGTCGAGTGGTTCGCCAGGATTGTAATCGCGTGAAGCGGCGCCATCTGCTCGCCGCTCTCGGCGTCGTGCTCGCGGCGGAAGCCGAGGCGCAGAACCTGGTACGCCTCGCCTGGATGGAGCCCGGCACCGCATCGGCCGGAGTTGCCCGCCTCGCCTCGGTGCGCGCGGGCCTCGCGGAGAATGGTTTAGCCGAGGGACGGGACTATGTCCTCGAGGTCTTTCCGGCGGATGGCGACTACCAACGCTTTCCCGCCCTGATGCAGCAGGCGCTCGCAAGCAGCCCGGACGTTCTTCTGGTCACGACGATCGCCTCCGTGCGAGCGGCCCAGCAGGCGACGAAGACCATCCCGATCGTCTTCGTGGGGACCAACGATCCGGTCGGTGCCGGCCTGATCGACAGCCTTGCCCGTCCGGGCGGCAACACGACCGGCGTCGCGACCATGAGCGACGAGGCGGCGCCGAAGCTTGTCGACATGATGCATGCGGCGCTTCCGGAGGCGCGGCGGGTCACCGTGTTGATCAATCCCGGCAACCCGACCAACCGTCCGATCTTTGAAAGCATTCGCGCCGCCGCTGGAAGCGTCGGAATCGAGGCTAGTGCCATTGAAGTCGGTGCGCCGGAGGCCATCGACGCGGGTTTCGCTCCACCTTCGGCGTCGCAACCCGATGCGGTGATCGTGGTGCTCGACGCCATGCTGGTCACAATCGGCGGTCAGATCGCCCAACTCTGCCTTGAACGCCGGATCGCGCTGGTGGGGCCGGGCCGCGAGCAGACCGAAACGGGCGGCCTGCTGAGCTACGGCCCGTCCCTCGATACACTGATCCGCCGCTCGGCCTACTTCGTGAAGCGGATCCTGGCCGGCACGCTGCCGCGCGACTTGCCAGCCGAGCAGCCGACGAAATTCGAGCTGACGGTCAACCTCAAGACGGCCAAGGCGATCGGGGTGACAATTCCGGCCGGCGTGCTGGCCCTGGCTGACGACGTGATCGAGTAGGGAGCCGAAGCCAGATCGGCGTCGACCATGTCTGCGCGCTGATAATCCCCGCCGACTCGATGGCCGAGTTCGAGGATCAGGTCGGGTGGTTCGCCAAGACGGTGATGCAGGCGAGCGCCGCTGCACGCAGTCTCTCAGTAGGGACGGTCGCCCCGCACCAGCATCCGATACAGGCGGCGATGCTGGCTGTGATCGTAATCGAAGCCGGCTTTATGCATCGAGGCGCGGTCGTCGATGATCAGCAGATCACCTCTTTTATATTCGTGCGCGTAGCAAAATTGCGGCTGCGTGATCCTGTCGGTCAAATCCTGCAAGAAATCCTGGGTTTCTTCGGGTGACATGCCGGTGACCGTCTCGGTCTTGCCCTTGTGAAACCACGCGGCCTTGGTGCCGGTCTCCGGGTGGGTGCGGACCAGGGGATGCACTGTCGGCGGCTTCGTCGCCTCGCGCTGGGCTTTCACGATATCCGGATTGCCTGTCGTCATCCGCGCGCTGCTGATCAGCGTGTTCTCGGTCTTCGCATCTGCGATCTTCAGTTTCACCTCATCCGGAAGCGCCTCGTAGGCCGCACGCGCGTTGCAAACCGATGTGGCACCACCTTTATCTGGCACGGCGACCGCATACAGCATGGTGAACTTGGGCGGCAATTCCTGGTTGGTGTGATCGGTATGCCAAGTGGCATTGGCGCCGACTTTTGCGGGCTGACCCTTGCTGTCCGTGTGACGGTTGTCGAGCACACTGATCAACGGAAATCCGTCAACCAGATAGCGCCGGTTCTGGTCTTCCATCAGTTCGCCGAACATTTCTCCAGCGGCCTGCAACTGGCCCGGGGTGAGATGCTCCTGCCCCCGAATCACAAGGACCACGCTTTCGACGACGGCATCGTAGAGCTTCTTCCGGGTCGCGCCGTCGATGGGCTGCGCAAGGTCGATGCCGGTGACAATGGCGCCGATGTGCTCCTTGACCTTCTCGATCTTCATGGCCTGGGTGGGAAAGCTCGTGCGCATCGCTCGCATCTCCTCACCCGTGGGCCATCCGAACCTGCCGCGCTATCGTAGCCCAGCCGGGAGCTGATGACGAACGGCACGTTTGGACGATTAGACGGTCCGTGGACTCGATGGCCGGGTCGAGGATTAAGTCGAGTGGTTCGCCCAGACGGCGATGTGAGCGCGATGCGAGCCATCACGCAGGGGCGGGCCGGCAGGGTTGGGCGTGCCGCGAACGCGCCGAAATGAACGGTGCTGAGGGGCGGAGTCAGCCGCCTTCAGACGGAAACCGGAGTCGGGCCGCCGCTTCGATCTCCTCGAGCTTGCGCATGTGCTCCTCCTCCGGTGAGGGCACGCTGAGGGCGGCACGCAGGATCTGGCGCATCTCCGCTTCCATCGAGCGGCCGTTCTCGGCCGCCCGCACGCGCAGCGCCCGCTTCAGCCTGTCGTCGATGCCGCGGATGGTGAGCTGGGTCATGGAGCCGAGAATGTAGGCATTGCATGCATTGATAGCAATGCCTGCAGGGGGTGGGGTGGAATGTGAGAAAACAGGCCTGAAATGCAGGCGGGACAGCGTTTTTCGTGTCTCAGGCAAATGAGATTCGGCGAGACGTTTCAGCCGCCGAAGGGCCGGATCACGGTCTCGCCGAAGCGACCAA
>Ga0070658_10000657_pt1 | contig 29826 bp, 29 predicted proteins | sample KBSC13metaG_FD_64664 | JGI IMG/M metagenome (GOLD analysis project Ga0070658, IMG submission 64664) | Corn rhizosphere microbial communities from Kellogg Biological Station, Michigan, USA - KBS C1-3 metaG | ecosystem: Host-associated > Plants > Roots > Rhizosphere > Soil ... | reverse complement strand
CGACAGTGGGACTGCTCGATTCTGTTCACGTCGATTATTACGGCACGCCTACACCGCTCAACCAGATGGCGTCTGTCGCCGTCCCGGAGCCCCAATTGATCACCGTGCAGCCATGGGACATGTCTCAGCTGGGCGCGGTAGAGAAGGCCATTATCGGAGCCAATCTCGGCCTCAATCCGTCGAACGACGGCAAGGTCATACGCCTTCCCGTGCCTCCCCTGAATGAGGAACGCCGCCGGCAGCTTGCGAAGCAGGTTTACGAGATCGCCGAGGAGCACCGGGTCGCTGTCCGCAACATTCGTCACCACTCCAACGACCTCCTCAAGAAGGCTCTTAAGGACAAGGACATCTCCGAGGATGATGAACGCAGCGGTCTCGACGAGGTGCAAAAGTTTACCAATCAGTACATCGCAAAGATCGACGAGTTCGCTAAAAACAAAGAGACCGAGATCATGAGCGTTTGACGTGAGATCAGATGTAGACGCGTATGCGAGGCCTGCGTCAGCGCAGGCCTCTTTTTTTGCCGGCGAACATGATCGCGGACAGCTTCTCCGGCGGGCATGCGTAGGTGTTTACAAAGCTGACGCAATTCGGCTATGATTCACCTGAATTTGCCTGACCAGCAAAGTCCAGCAACTTTACCCGGCTGAAATTCATCACTTTCCCGGCCTCGTTCGTAAGAGGTCCTCTTTCCCAATTTAGAATTCCGTCCAGTGCCGCTTGGCGGTTTGGAGAAACATATGGCTTTCAGGTCAAAGATATACAAGTTCGTCGCAGCAGCCTCGCTGATCGCGGCGCTGTCGTCCCATTCTTTAGCGGACACGCTACGGCTGAAGGATGGCAGCATCATCAAGGGAAAGATCACGGCATTCACCGGCGGCAAGTTCACGATCGTTATGGGAGAGGGCTCCAGGCGGCGAGAACTGACGTTCTTTGCTACCGAGGTCGAGTCGATCAGGTTTGACGATGGCTCAACGACTGCAGGTACGGCTGCTCCAACTCGCCGAACGGATCCGGCCCCGGCTCTGCCGCAGATTACCGACCGGACGACATCAGACAGGACCGCAAGCCAGCAGCCTGTGCTCAAACAAGCTCCGCGGGTGATCCCCACCAGCGCTACAGGCTCTCAGCCAGGAAGGGTCGATCCGCCTCGCCCGACGCCAAACACGACGATGAAGCCCATCGCCTGGGACGTCAAAGTGCTGGCCGATAACACGAACAATGGTTGGACCAACACCGGCTGGGTCGTGAAAAAGGGGCAGAAGGTCCGAATTACCGGTGACGGCTCCGTGAGCCTGGGAAAAGGCAAGACGTCAACGCCGTCCGGCGACCCTGACATTCAGGATGCGCAAAAGCTTCTCAAGAATGTGGCTACCGGCGCCCTGCTCGCGGTGATCGGCGACGACAACAACGACTTTATCTACATCGGAGCTGAGCGTGAATTCACCGCCTCGCGTGACGGAGCCTTGTTCCTCGGGATAAATGAGGGCTATCTCGACGACAACAAGGGAGCTTATTCGGTAAAGGTCGAGATCATCCCCGACGGCCAATAGTCATTCCCACAAACCCGATCTACAGGTGCCCGCGTATCGCGGGCATCGTTATGAACGGGCGGGTTTGCACATCTACCAACTAAAGCCGGAGAATTGGTATCTAAACAATAGCGGCTTTCGACTTTAGCTTTCCTCGATATGCGATCTTTTGCCCCCAAAGCTGCGGCACTTGCCGCGATGATCCTCTTCTGCTTCTTACTTGTACTACCTCGGTCGAGCGTCGCGCAGTCTCGCCCCCAGAAAACTGAAAAGACGGGCGACGGCAAAAAGAACGCTCGTCCCACCGAAGAAGAGCTAAAAAAACAGGAAGAGGAGAAAAAGCGCGCCGAGGAGGAGAAGAATGCGATCGTGGATACGACGGTCGAGAAGATCGAGACCAAGGCCGTCACTGTAGACGCGGTCGTCTACAACAAGAAAACCGGCCAGGTAATCACCGGACTTAAGCGAGGCAACTTCGCCGTTTTTGAGAATGGCGTCAAGCAGCCTATCTCCAGCTTTGCCGAGGCAGAGTCGCCGATCACCGTCACGCTGGTGGTCGAATACAGTAAATGGACCGAGGCACTCGGTTCGGCCCAGAGCGGAGGATGGGAGCCGGGACAGTATGAGGTTGTCAGGCCCGTCGCATATTTTGTTTCGAAATTCATCAAGCCGCAGAGTGATTTCGCCTCGATCATTGCGTACGACATCAGGCCGACGCCGATCACCGATTTCACCAACGACCCGCGACGATTGCAGTCGGCCGTAGACATTCTCCTAAAGAACTACCCGGCATTCCGGGAGAATGCCCTATGGGACTCGCTCAAGCTCGCACTGATCGGCGGGCGGGCGGATTCGGTCGTCCTCGAGAACAGCAAGGAGCAAAAGACCGACTACGCGGGCATGGTCGATCTAAAAGCACCGCGAAAGGCGATCATCCTCGTCGCCTCCGGGATCGACACGATGTCAAAGACCAGCTACGACGGCATCCGCAACATCATCCAGGAGTCTGGCATCCCGATATACGTGATCTCCACCGGTAACCTTTTCTACAAGCGATACGAGCAGTATATGGACGCGGTGGACGGTATAACGGGAGCCCCGGGCAGGCTGACCTTTTTGCAGGCACAGAATGCGATGAATACGATCGCAAAAGAATCCGGCGGACAGCACTTCCCTATGACATTCGAGAGCGAGGTACCCGGGATCCTCAACAGCATCAACGGAATGCTGCGGAACGAGTACGCTCTGTCGTACGACCTGGGTGAGAATCACGAGCCCGGTAAAAAATACAAGCTCGAGGTGAAGGTCGATGTGGATGGTGACGGGGTATTCGACGAGAAAGCTTACGTCGTCCAGCATCGTCCATACTTTGTTATGCCCAAAAATGCTCCGGCACCGACCATGAAGAAATAAGTTCCCGGACGGCATACATCGTCAAAAGAGCGTCCAAGTGAGACGCTCTTTTTTGTTGTTAGAGCGAGCCGGCTCTGTTAGCCTACATGTTTACCTGATGAGCCGTAAGATCATCGAGAGCTATAAACGCAAACTTGCCGCGGAGGAAGGGTATGTGATCCGCCGCGGTGCAGACCTGCGCATTGCATTGTGCTATCCGAATACGCATTCCATCGGAATGGCGAATCTCGGACTGCATACGATGTATGAGCTGTTCAACAACATCCCGGGCGTCTCTTGCGAGCGTGTCTTTTTGCCTGATCCAGAGGATCTCACCGAGTACGAACGCACACGTACGTCCTTGATGTCACTGGAGACGCAGAGCTACGTCAGGGACTTTGACGTTGTCGCCTTCTCGATCTCATTCGAGACCGATTACCTCAACATGGCCCGCATGCTCCAGTTGTCGGGCGTACCCGTCTGGTCGAAGGATCGTACTCATCGAGACCCGCTCGTGATCATGGGCGGTGCGGCGTCATTCCTAAACCCCGAGCCGATCGCGGATTTTACGGATGTCATCGCGGTCGGAGAGGGCGAGATCCTCGCTCATCAGCTGGTCGACGCGATACTCGAGCATGACTCCAAGGAGGACATACTCCTGTCACTCGCACGGATCGGACGCGGCTTCTACGTTCCATCGCTGTACAACGTCATCTACAACGATGACGGTACCGTCTTTGAGTACCTGCCACAGCAGCCGGGAGTGCCGAAACGCGTCGGCCGCGCACTTGCAGCCGTCAACCCGAAGGAGGGAACCCTGCGGCGTGCTCTCAAGCGTGGCGAGACCGAATTAGCCGAGTTTCTGCTGGACCAGGAGACCTTCTGCCCGTCAACGTCCATCTGGTCACCCGGAGCGGAGATGGGCGACCGGCTTCTCGTAGAGATATCGCGTGGCTGCTCACAGGGCTGCCGCTTTTGCTGGGCAGGTTACAACTACTATCCGCCGCGCGTCGTGCCCGCAAAAGACATTCTCGCCAAGGCGGCGGAGTGGCGAAGCAAGACCAACAAGATCGGACTCGTCTCGACCGCGGTCTGTGATCATCCGGAGATCTCAACCATCCTGAGAGAGTTGAGGGCGATGGACTACCGCATCTCTGTCTCAAGTCTGCGCCTGGATCAGATCTCTGACGAGTTGCTGGACGCCCTCGTCGAGTCGAGGGACCAGCAGATCGCCGTCGCCCCGGAGACCGGTTCCGATCGTCTGCGACGCGTCATTAACAAAAATCTGACGAATGACGAGATCGTCGACATCTGCGGAGCGGTCTTTGATCGGGGGATGCTCACGGTAAAGCTCTACATGATGGTCGGTTTGCCGACCGAGACTCAGGAGGACCTTGACGAGATGTTCGTCCTGGTCGAGCGCATCAAGGACCGAATGCTCGTCGCCGGCAAAAAGATCGGACGCGCGGGCAAGATCATCCCGTCGCTGAATGGATTCGTCCCAAAGCCGAATACTCCTCTCCAGTGGGACGGCATCTGTGACGAGAAAGAGCTCAAGAAGCGGATCAAATACGTGTGCAAGGGCCTTAGCAGGATACCTAACGTGGAGGTCCGCTTCATGTCCGCCAAGATCGCTCACGAGCAGGCCCTCTTCTCGTCCGGCGACCGTACCGTATCAAAGGTCATCGACTCCGCCGCACGCAACGGCGGCGATATGCACCGTGCCTTACGCGAGACCGGCCTCGACCCCGCGTTCCATACGTCTCGTGACCGCTCTTACGAAGAATTCCTGCCCTGGTCGATCGTGGACACCGGACTGTCGTTCGAATTTCTAAAAACAGAACACGAAAAAGCCCGAGAATCACTCTCGAGCCTTCCATGTCCTGCGGTTGAGAAGTGTACGACCTGCGGTGTATGTCCGTCGACCTGGCTCGCCGACGCTCCGGATGGACTCATCCAGATCCAGCCGCTCCGCGTCCGACAGGCGCTTGCCGCGTCCGCCTAGCTACTGCTTGAGCAAAAATCCGGTCGGAGTAGACGTGTAGTCGAACGTATAGTTGTATCTGTACATCCCGAAGGGGAGCAGGTTTACAGGCTCCGAGTACGTCACGCGAGCGTTCATCGCATTCCCCGCCTGCTTTACGTCGAGCGTTGCACCTTGCGGGACCTTGTTCACAACCATTGCCTTTTGGATACGTTCTTTGACGTTGTCGATGGGATTGACCTTACCCGGCAACGCCATTCCCTGCAGGACCGCGGTATCCATATCGTCCTTCATCGCCTTAGCGTTGTAGGCAACCGGGACGTAATTGTACCCCGCATTCGCCGCCAGGATGATACCCATCAGCACGATCATCATCTTGACACCGGCGCTCCCGCGCTCAGCTTCGCGTCCGATCACTGTCCTTTTCATTGCTGTTAAACTCCGGGAGAATTTACCCGAACAGTTTCTTGAGAGTGTTCCTGAAAACGGTCTTGGGAATCTGTCGTTCCGACACGATCACCGGCTTGCCGATGCCTTTTAGAAGGATCATCTGTAATTCGCCGCCGATCACTTTTTTATCGGAGCGAAGCGCCGCAAGCACCTCGTCCGGGTCGATGTTGTCGAGCGTCGGCAGGACGCCGGCACGATGCACAACATCGTTCAACAATTCTACATCCTCGGCAGGACATAGTGCAAGGTTTTTTGAGAGTTCCGCGGCAAACAGAATTCCATATCCCACCGCCTCACCATGACGAAGATAGCGGTATCCGGTTACCCTCTCAAGAGCATGGGCCAGAGTATGGCCAAAATTAAGGATCTTGCGTGAACGCGGATCTACGCGTGCGGAGGACTCGCGCTCATCTGCGGCGACGACGGAGGCTTTGAAGCGGACGTTCTCCGCGATAAGACCCTCAAGATCCGCACTTTGCCCGGCAAGATACATCGTCGTCGATTTGAGCAGTTTGCGTCCCGAGAGAGCCCCGTGCTTGATCACCTCACACAGCCCTGCAGTCATTTCCCTGCCCGGGAGGGTCGAGAGTGTATCGGTGTCGATCATGACACCAACGGGTTGATGGAACGAACCCGTCAGGTTCTTGCCAAATGAGGTGTTGACCCCTGTCTTGCCGCCGACGGATGAGTCGACCATCGCGAGCAGCGTCGTTGGGATCTGTAGAAAGCGAATACCCCTCAGATATATCGCCGCCGCGAATCCGGCAAGATCTCCCACCACCCCGCCTCCGAGAGCGACCACGAGATCGGTTCGCTGTAACCCGGCCGACGAGAATGCCGCCAGGGCGGATTCCGCTGTTCGGAGGCTCTTATGCTGCTCACCATCCTTCATCAGAAACGAAGAGACGGTAAAACCGGCCGCAGCAAGTGAATTCACTATACCGGTGCCATAAAGCTTGTAAACAGTTCGATTGGAGACAACTACGACCTGCTTGGCAGTGCCTCCTGAGCAGCTAGCCGCCCACGCTCCCGAGCCCGACAAAAGGTCCTGTCCAATACGGATGTCGTATGATGACTCCTCTCTTGTGACGCTGATCGGAACGGTCAGCATTTAGTTGAGTGCGGCAGCTATTACGTCGGCCAGGCCCCTCGCCTGAGCCTCGATGTGAGTTTGGTCCTTTCCCTCGATCATGACACGGGCCAGATTCTCAGTCCCGGAATAGCGAAGCAGCAGTCTTCCCTCGCCGTTCAACTCACCCTCGAGTGCCGCGGCTGCGGCTGCGATCTGCGGCACGTCAATGAACGGCCGCTTCTCTCTAACACGCACGTTCACTAGCGTCTGCGGGTACCGGCTAAAGCCTGCCGCTGCCCCGGAGAGTGAGACATTCTTCTCGATAAGGGACTTGAGCAAAAGGAGGGCAGTCATCATTCCGTCGCCGACAAGGCTGATCTCCGGGAAGATAATATGGCCCGACTGCTCGCCGCCTATTTCTGAGCCGCTGTTTAGGAGCTCTTCGAGAACGTACTTATCGCCCACGTCCGTCCTCACGAGCTTAATATGCTCAGTCGCGAGAGCGATCTCCAGACCGATATTGCTCATCACGGTAGCGACGACGGTCGAGTTTGCAAGCTTGCCGTGGCTCTTGAGGTAGCGTGCCATGATCCAAAGCGTAGCGTCGCCGTCAACGTTGTTTCCCTTCTCATCGACGAAGAGAGCCCGGTCGGCATCGCCATCGAACGCGACGCCAAGGTCCGCCTTTGCCTCCAGGACCTTCGACTGCAGGTCGTCAAGGTGAAGCGACCCGCAATTCTCGTTAATATTCTGTCCGTCGGGAGTGTTATGAATGGCGATGACCTCGGCACCCACGGCTGTGAAGAGTTCGGACGCGAACTCGCAAGAAGCACCATTCGCACAATCGATGACGATCTTCTTTCCGGCAGCTGAAAATTCGCCGCCGAGCTCGAGCAGATGGCTGAGGTAATCCTTCCGAAACTCGTCCAAATGGGTCGTATCCAGAGCGATGGTACCCGGAACGTCCTGATATCCGAGGTAGATGTCGGCCTCGATCTTACGCTCATAGGACGCTCCGAGCTTTTTACCGGATGGTGAAAAGATCTTTATGCCGTTGTCCTGAAAAGGATTGTGAGATGCACTGATGACTACGCCGGCGTCGAATCCGTGGGATCTCGTGAGGTACGCAACTCCGGGCGTGGTGATCACCCCGGCGGACTCGACGACCGCTCCCTCGGACGACGCCCCGGCGTTGAACGCTGCCTCGATCCACGTCCCGGATTCCCGCGTGTCCCGACCTGTCACTATCCTCGGCTCTCGTCCTAATTCGTCTCTGAGCTGACGCGCGAGCGACGCACCGATGACCTTTACCGTCGACTCGTCCAGCGGGAATTCCCCCGCGGCGCCGCGGATGCCGTCTGTCCCAAAAAGCTCTTTCATAGAAACGCCGCCCAAGCGGGGAGGAGCGGGCGGCAAACTTATATATACACCAGCGGGCGCGGCCCTTACAACCTTGCCAGCCATAAGAGACTCTTGTGCTACCAATAACTATTTACGAAAAGAGTTGACAACATAGCTTGGCCTGGGTGAATCTAATGCTTGCTACGGTCTGAGGTGACAAGATCTTGTCGTACAGACATTTAGCAAACTCCCAGCAAGTCCCCGAGCTATGAGAAAGAGCATTGTTACCAGCTTTTTGGTTTTGGCCGTATTGGTGTGTGCGGCAGTTGCCCAGCAGCCGACGCAGACCGGCCGTGTGATCGTCACCAATACCGTCCCTCCTGCAAAGGTGATCAAGGCACCCACGCCGTCACCCACTCCTTTAGTTTCAGCGACGCCGCTCCCGACGCAAAAGCTGCCTGTAACAATGCCCGAGGTCTCGTACTCGCAGGCGAGCAACTTGAATTACAAAGGTCTGCCGTTCTCGCAGATCAAGTCAAAGATCGCCGAGGCCAGGCGTGCGATGCTCAGTCGGCCCATCAATACGGCTATCTCCGAGCCTGCCCCCGGGTCACCGGCGATAGGCGACAAACTTAATCTTGTCCGGATCGCCTACTACGACTATAAGGCGAAGCAGATCGATTACATCGTGATGTCAAAAGAGGCATTCCTGACGCCTCGGACACCTTTCACCGCCCTTTCGTCGAACGGCAGGCAGGTTACAGAGGTCACACTCAGGGCGAACGGCGTCAATACACCCATCACGATCAGTGATGAAAAAGGCGAGGCGCAGCTCCCGCTCCTTATCCAGTATCCCGTCGAGCGTAACGGGCGATTTATGGAGACGGCGTACTACATGTCAACGCATCCGGGCATCGTGACACCCGAGGTGGTGAACGCAGGCCGATTTTACGTTAGGAATGTGATAGACATCGCACGCGACCAGCTCCGGAACAAGGGCTACTTTATCCAGCCAAAAGTAGCGGACATTGCGGAGCATCTGGCTACGGTCGAGCACGTCGACCATCTACGCTTCAAGACCGAGTTCGCACCAAATATCTTCAACGACATCTACACTCTGTATGCCCTTAACGAGGGCCAAACGTTCCGCTATTCGGTCAGTTCTGCGGGAGCGGGCGGGATGGTCCAGATGATCCCATCTACCTACAGCATGGTCCGGGCGCGGTATCCGAACGCCGGCCTCACCCCGGACTTTGTCGAGGGGATGCGTAATCACGTTAACGCTACACAGGCGATGCTCCTGTATATGCAGATGACGTGGAATGACCTCTTCTCAAACGCGACGGTCACGGGCGCGGTTTCCTCAGGTCAGGCGACCGAGGCTCAGCTCATGGCGGCGGGATATAACTCAAACCCGGCTAAGCTCTCCGCTTATATCAATCGCGGCGGTTCTGGTTGGACCAGCCTGATCCCGAACGAGACTAAGATGTATCTCCAGATCTACGATGCTCTGGACCGCGCGGTGACTATTCCGGCGCGGGCACAGTAGCCGGGCCCCCACGCTAATCCTCGGGAATTTGCGGCGGGGTCGAGGAGACAAGCCTCGTCAGATATTCCTGCACCTCGGTGAAAGACCGCTCGGCAAGTGAGCGGCTGTCGAACATCGGCTGACCTGTGACCTCCAGCGAAAGGAATGCCGCGGGCTCGTGATCGATCATTTCAGCTATCGAACTAAACGTCACCTTGGCCGTGATCAACCCCCTCAGAGCACCGAGATATATGTCGAAAACGACATCACGCCCGCCGAACTCATGAAAGTAGCGGTTCTTCCGCGTTTCCGCACCGCTCATCCGCTCAAACACCGCGAATTCGTCGTCGTCCAGATGCATCTCGACGAGCTTGGTCGATGTGTGCTCACCATCGGTTACCTGAAACCGCTGCTGCAGCAAACGGGTCCAGACGTTCGTCGCCGGGTCCCGCATTTGGCGAACTCTTAGGCGAGTTTCGGGGATGTAGGTGTCGAATATCTGCAGGTGCGCACTTGCGGTCGTCAGCGGCTCCGGCAGTGCCTCGATCACAAAGAGTCGGTTCAATTCTGTTTGGGCGGTTTTGTCCATTCTGAAGGGTTTTATTATACTCGTGACTTTTGAGGAGACAGCCTTGATATGCGTAGATCCATACTTTTCAGCATTGTAGCGGCATCGATTTTCGTCACCGCGTGTGGAGGACCAAGCGCCACAAACAATACCGCGAATACAGGCAATGCGAACACGTCAAACGGCAACACCGGGGACGTACTTGCTGTAAAGACCCCGACCCCGGAGCAGACGACGAACAACGCTCCTACGCTAACGCCGGTATTCAAATCGTTTTGCGACGCGGTGAACAAGAAGGATGAGGCCGCACTCCGCAAGATCTACTCTGCCGACGCTCTAAAGAGCATCGAGCAGCAGATGAAAACAAACAATATCAAGACCCTGACCGAATATCTCGAGGACGATAAGTACAAAACGACGTGTGAGGTCCGCAATGAGCAGATCAATGGTGACCAGGCCGTTGCAGAGATCCGCGGCGACACTTACCCAAACGGTATAAAGATCATCTTTGTAAAAGAGAACGGCGAGTGGAAGCTGACGACCCGTAGCCCTGCCATAGAAAGCATGAAGCCGACGGGAAACGTCAACGCAGCAAAATAGACGCTGTCATGCGAGGACAAAAGCCGGGAGCTCTTGTCCCGGCTTTTTCATTTGTCATCGCTTCCAGAGTGCGACCGGGCATATGATCCGCTTCCCGATGAGTACACGGATCTTAAACTCAGCCAAAAGCTAGTCTATCCACCATCGGAAAAGGCCGCCTCATCCGAGACGGCTCTACAGGTCGATCTATGCTGCGAGCTAGGCAGCAGCAGCTTTATAAGCCGGGAGCGTCACTCGTGCGGGCTTCTCTTTTTTGATGCCCAGAGCCCAGTCAGCCTGCATCAGCGTGTGGATGTCGCGAGTTCCCTCGTAGATCACAGCCGCTTTACAGTTTCGCAAATACCTTTCAACCGGATAGTCATTGGTGTATCCGTTCGCCCCGTGAACCTCGATGGCCATCGACGCCGCCTGCTCTGAGCGTGTCGTAGCCTGCCATTTGGCCATACTTGCGGCTTTTGCCGACGGCTTGCCCGCGTTCTTCAGGTAACCGGTCTTCAGCCACAGCAGGCGGCACATCTCGTAGTCGGCTTCCATATTGGCTATCTTTTGCTTTACCAGCTGGAAGTTCGCGATCTTCTGGCCTTGCACTTCACGGGTGTTAGCGTACGCTGCTGACGCATCGCGGGAGGCACGAATAACGCCCGTTGCACCGGACGCCACGGTGTAGCGGCCGTTCTCCAGGGAGAACATCGCGATCTTGAAGCCCTCGCCTTCCTGCCCGAGCATATTCGCTGCCGGCACCCTGACGTCCTGGAGTGAAAAGTAGCCCGTGTTCCCCGCCCTGATGCCGAGTTTGCCGTGAATGGTTCCGCTGGTGAATCCCGGCATCGTCCTCTCAACGATAAAGCACGACATTCCGCTGTGGTCCCGATTCTTTTGCTTCTCCAGATCTGTCCAGCAGAAAAAGAGAAAGTGGTCGGCAACGTCAGCGAGCGAGATCCACATCTTCTCGCCATTGAGCACCCATTCGTCGCCATCGCGAACTGCTGTCGAGCGCATGCCGACAACATCAGAGCCCGCGTTCGGTTCAGTAAGGCCGAATGTCGCGATCTTTTCGCCCCTGGCCTGTGGCACAAGGTATTTCTGCTTCTGCTCCTCGGTTCCCCACGAATACAAGCTGAGGGAGTTTAGACCGACGTGTACGCTCATAGCGACCCGCAGAAAGGTATCGCAAGCCTCCAGCTCCTCACATACCAGTCCAAGGGAGACATAGTCGAAACCCGCGCCGCCGTACTGCTCCGGGATGCAGACACCGAGCAGCCCGAGCTCCGCCATCTTCTTAAAAATGGCAGGTTCAAAGTAGGCTTTCTCGTCCCACTCCTTGATATGCGGCGCGACCTCGCCCGCACAGAACTCGCGAACGGTATTCTCAAGCGCGATCTGCTCTTCAGTAAGTTCAAGATCTATCACGTTGTATAATTCCCTCTCTGAATAGAAGTTGTCGAAAAGGCTTGGGAGCGGCTCAAATCCTGATTCTAGCACTCTGCCTGACCCTTGGCACGTGAATGGCCATACCGCATGATCGATATCTCAAAAGCACTTAGGATCATAGAACGCGAGACTCCTAAACTCGGCTCTGAACGGGTGCCGCTGTCCATGTCCGTCGGTCGTGTGCTCGCTGAAAAGATCGTTGCGGACACCGATCTGCCGCCTTTCGACCGCTCTCAGATGGATGGCTACGCAGTTGTTGCCGCTGAGACCGGAAACGCACCGGTGATGCTCGGTGTAGTTGGCGAGTCGGCCGCGGGCCATGGGTGGCATAAGCGTCTAAAGAGCGGCCAGGCGGTCCGTGTAATGACCGGTGCCCCTGTCCCCGCAGGGGCTGACGCGGTCCAGCGGGTCGAGGACACCTCGGGTTGGGAGGGTGACCAAGTCACGATTCTCAAGAGTGTTTCCGCAGGAACGTCAGTAGTGAAGAAAGGAGCGGAGGTGAAGAAGGGTACGGTCATATTCAGGCCCGGCGAGATCGTCACCGAGAACATGATCTCCGCCATCGCGTCATTCGGCTATGCCCGGCTGAGAGTTGCCCGACTTCCCAGCGTATCCATTATGGCGACCGGCAGCGAGATCGTTCCCGTGGGCAAGAAGCCCGGGCGTGACCAGATCCGCAACTCGAATTCTGTGATGCTGCAGGTTCTTTGCCAACGGCTCGCGTGTGGTGCGACGACAGTGCTTGACACGCCTCGCGACGACCTCGACGATCTGACGGCCAAGATCAGGGAGGTCAGGTCAAACGTCCTGATCATCACAGGCGGCGTTTCAGCGGGAAAGTACGATCTAACTAAGGCGGCGCTTGAGAAGCTCGGTGCTGAGATCTTTTTCGAGAAGGTCCGCCTCAAGCCGGGCAAGCCTGCGGTCTTTGCCCGCCTGGGCAAAACTATGGTCTACGGGCTGCCGGGCAACCCGGTTTCTGCCGCGGTGACATTTCAGATCTTTGCGCGGAAAACGATACTGCTAATGCAGGCGATCCGTGATTCGGACCTGACGGGCGGGTATGCCGTTCTTGATCAAGCGGTTCGCTCCCCTTCGGACCGCGACGCCTACATTCCGGCGGCACTCGCAACGGATGCGCGCGGGCATCTCATCGCTATCCCGCTCAAGAGCCAGGGGTCCAGTGACTTTGTCGGCTTTTCACGCGCCGAGGCTCTTATCAAGGTCCAGCGGGGCACCGCCCTGGGACAAAGCGAGGTGGCCGAGGTTCTCTTCTTATGAGTGATCTTTCACACTACGACGAGTCGGGCAAGATACGTATGGTCGATGTCTCCGCCAAAGAGACGACCACCCGCCGGGCGATCGCATCGGGCCGGGTGGTCCTCTCTCAGGACACTTTGGCGGCTCTCAAGGGTAACTCCACTCCAAAAGGCGATCCTCTCGAGATCGCCCGTATCGCGGGCATTATGGCTGCGAAGAAAACCTCCGAGCTTATCCCGCTTTGTCACCAGATAAGTCTCTCAAAGGTAAACGTCACGGCTAAGATCGTCGACGACGGCGTTGAGATCCGGTCCGAAGCTGTAACTAATGCCCAAACCGGTGTCGAAATGGAGGCACTGACAGCTGTCTCCGTCGCCGCTTTGACGATCTACGACATGCTCAAAGCCATACAAAAGGACATCGTAATAACAGACATTCGCCTCGAAGCTAAGAGTGGCGGCAAACAGGACTTCATCGCCGAGGGAGCCTAACTGAGACCGGAAGTCGGTTTTGGCTAACTCCGGCTCCGAACTTTCCGCTAAACTCGACGTATCGATTGTTGAGGTAATTTGATGAGGTACAAGCTCCATCCAGAAGCCAAACCACAGTTGACGCTGCTGCTCGCGGCCACGCTTGTAACGGTCGTGCTGTGGTTTATCCCGTATGCCGAGTACGCGGTCTACCCGATACGGCTGTTTGTAACCTTTATCCATGAGAGCAGCCATGCCCTTGTGGCGCTGATTATGAGCGGGTCGGTGCAGAGCTTGACGATCTCGGCTGACGGCAGCGGGGTAGTTTATTCTTCGGGCACGAGCCTTCTGGGGACCCTTTTCACCTCCAGCGCAGGATATCTGGGTACGACGGCCTTTGGTATCGTGCTCCTCTACCTGATGCGTCGTAACGTCGCCGCACAAAAGGTACTCTTTTCTCTCGGCGCATTCGTCGGGCTCGTCACGCTGGTATTTGGCGTGGCGTGTCCGCTATTGAATATCCTTTCACTGAACGTCCCCTTCTCAAGTGTCGCTTTCACTGTCGTTGCCGGCACGCTCCTGTCGCTGGGGCTGATGGCTCTGGCTCTTTACGGCAGCAGCAAGGTTGCGAACTGGGCAGTCGCGTTCCTCGCCGTTCAGTGCCTGCTGAACGCGGTGAGCGATCTGAAGACGGTCCTCTGGATCAACTCTCCGCTCTCCGGATCGGATATTCAGAATGACGCCGGCAATATGGCTGCGGCCACCGGCATACCTGCGTTCGTATGGGTGCTGATCTGGATCGCGATCGCAGCCCTCATGATGGTCATCGGTATGAGGTTCTACGCGATCCGCAAGGCCTCACCCGCATCCGATTCACTTTTCAACGGGTAATGGACGAGTCAGTTGCGGTCACCCTGTCGGATCTCCCCGTGGGGAGCCGATTGCTCGTTCGTTCGCGGGCGGACTGGAGGTCTGCCGCGATCTCCAAGGTGGTGGAGGAGCGTGTCGTCCTCACCGTTTGCTCGCCCAAAGGAGGGACGTACCGTTTGCGGCGTCCGCTGGATACTGTAATGGTTCGTGACGGACTCCTATACATCCTGCCCTACGATTGCGAAGACACCTGGCGGGAGAATTTCGGACGATACGACTCTCGCTGGTAGCACAGCTCTGAGAAAGCCTACCTCGCCCTGACGATCTCCGGTTTGGTAAACTGATGTTTTGCCCAGGAGCCGGAAATGTCATCTGTAGCACTCGCTGAAGAAAAAGAGGAAGTGATCGAGGTCCGCGGTGCGCGTGTCCACAACCTCAAGAACGTTTCCGTCTCCATCCCACTCAACAAGCTGACGGTGGTGACCGGTGTCTCCGGCTCGGGTAAGTCATCGCTTGCTTTTGACACGCTCTACGCCGAGGGGCAGCGGAGGTATGTTGAGTCGCTTTCTGCATATGCCCGGCAGTTTCTCGAGAGGATGGATAAACCCGATGTCGACGAGATCATCGGGATCGCTCCCGCGATAGCGATCCGCCAAAAGAACTCGACGAAGAATCCCCGCTCCACCGTTGCGACCCAAACAGAGATCTACGATTACCTGCGGCTCCTGTTCGCCCGTGCGGGCCAGACGTTTTGCCATCTGTGCGGACGCGAGGTAAAAAAGGACTCCCCTGAATCCGCTGCAGATGAGGTTCTCGCCGAGCTCCCGGGCGGGACACGATTCTATGTCCTCTTCCCTATCCAGGAAGGGGATCTCGCCGTCTCCAAGCGTGGAGCTAAGCCCAAGGCCAAGACAAAGGCCAAGCCGGCCAGCTCGGATCTGAGCACGCAGGCCTATCTGATGTCGCTGCTGCAGCAGGGTTTCTCCCGGCTGTTTCGGGCCGGCGAGGTGGTCGACCTCACCAGGCCCGAGGATTATCCGTTCCCCGATTTTGACGAGACCTTTGTGCTTATCGACCGGCTTAAGGCCGATCCCGAGGTCCGTCAGCGGCTTGTTGACTCGCTGGAGACCTGTTTTAGAGAGGGGCACGCCGCCATCGTCGAGACCACCGACGGCAAGCGGCTCAAGTTCTCGGACTCGTTTGTCTGCAAATACGACGGCACAAGATACGAGGAGCCTGAGCCGACGCTCTTCTCTTTCAACTCACCCTACGGTGCGTGTCCCACGTGTCAGGGTTTTGGAAACACGATCGGCATCGACTACGGGCTCGTTATAGCGAATCCGCTGCTGAGCCTGAAAGATGGGGCCATCGAGCCCTTCACCCGGCCGACGCACTCGTGGGCGATGAAGGAGCTGACAAAGTACTGTCAGTCTGCCGGGATCTCGATGACAAAGCCCTACGCGGACCTCGAGGACTATCAGCAGAATTGCATCATCTACGGGGACGAGGGCTGGCGTGGTCTCAAAGGATTTTTCCAGTTCCTCGAGGGCAAAAAATACAAGTTGCACGTCCGCGTATTCCTTGCAAAGTACCGCGGTTACACCAAGTGCCCGGAGTGCGACGGCCAACGGCTTCGTCAGGAGGCCCGCGACGTAAAGATCGGGATGCGTTCGCTGCCCGACATCGTCGACATGTCGATAGACGACGCGTACGGTTTCTTTGAGAAGCTCGACCTCCCGCCTGAGCGTGCAAAGATCGCGGAGAAGGTCCTCCTCGAGATCCGTCGTCGTTTAAAGTTCCTTGTTGACGTCGGGCTCGATTACCTGACGCTCGGCCGTTTGGCCGCAACGCTCTCTGGAGGCGAGGCCCAGCGGATACAGCTCGCCACGAATCTCGGGTCCCTGCTCGTGGGGACGCTATATGTCCTCGACGAGCCCTCCATCGGTCTGCATCCCCGTGACAACACACGCCTGATACGGATCCTCGAAAACCTTCGCGACATAGGCAATACCCTGATCGTCGTCGAGCACGACGAGGAGACGATGAGGGCCGCCGACAACGTGATCGACATCGGTGTGCACGCCGGCGAACATGGCGGCGAGCTGGTGTTTGAGGGCAACTTTGAGCAGCTCCTCAAGAGCGATCGCTCCCTAACCGCGAAGTACCTGCGTGGCGAGGCAGAGATCAAGGTCCCGACGCAACGCCGCAAGCCCACAAAGCGTACGTTGCAGATCGTCGGTGCCCGTGAGCATAACCTGAAGAATATCGACGTCAAGATCCCGCTCGACATGCTCGTCTGCATCACGGGCGTGTCAGGCTCGGGCAAATCGACGCTTGTACACGATGTCCTCTACGCCGGCCTCAAGAAGATGCGTGGCGAATGGAATGCCCCGGTGGGATTTTGCAAGGAGATCAAGGGTGCGGACCACGTCGACGATATCATCCTTGTAGACCAGTCGCCGATCGGACGCACGCCGCGGTCGAATCCGGTCACCTATGTAAAAGCCTATGACGCGATCCGTGAGGTATTTGCGGGAACGAACGCCGCGAAGACCAAGGGCTTTAACGCCTCGCACTTCTCCTTCAACGTTCCCGGAGGCCGCTGCGAGATCTGTCAGGGTTCCGGTGTGGTCACGATCGAGATGCAGTTCCTCGCGGATGTAGAGCTGACGTGCGAGGATTGCCGCGGGACACGTTTCCGGCAGGAGATCCTGGACGTCAAGTACAAGGGCCGGAACATCCATGAGGTCCTCGAGATGACCGTCCGGGAGGCGTTGACATTCTTTAAGGACGCGGCAAAGATCACCTCACGTCTAAAGGTACTCGAGGCGGTCGGCCTCGGCTATCTGCGGCTCGGACAATCCGCCACAACACTCTCCGGCGGCGAGGCACAGCGGGTAAAGCTCGCCTCGCATCTCGCACAGAAGACTACGGCCAAGACGCTCTTCATCTTTGACGAGCCCACGACGGGTCTGCATTTCGACGATATCAATAAGCTTCTCGCCGCGTTCCGTGCCCTAATCGACAGCGGCGGCAGCCTGCTTGTGATCGAGCACAATATGGATGTGATCAAGACCGCCGATCACGTCATTGATCTGGGTCCGGAGGGCGGGATCGGCGGCGGCGAGATCGTCGCAACGGGTACACCCGAGCAGGTCGCCAAAGTACAAGGTTCCTTTACTGCAAGGTATTTGAAAGAAGCCCTGGGTTGATCATCCCGGTCAGTCGTCGCCGAACTTCGCACGCCACAAGGGGGCGATCTGCTCCATAACTTTGCAGTCGCAGTAGCCGCCATTCCTATTGAGCCAGGAGGTTAGATTGGGAAAGTTGAGCCCGTTGTCCATCATGAATCTCATGGCGTGCTTGAGGTGGTCGTCGCACTCGGAGTCGTACAGCTCATCCTCGATGTAGTCGAGCATCTTGCTGATGGTCTCCTGACGCTCCGGCAGCGAATCGAGAAACGCCTGCAGCTCCTCGCCGGACATCTGCTCGAGGTTCTCGATCTCACGTTTACGTACGATTGGCATATTGGAAGGTCAGGCCTCGCCAGCGGATAACTTCGCAGCCTCGAGACGTTCGCCCTCTTCGATCTCACGCTGTTTGATGCCTTCGCGACCGTCGTACGCGAAGAACTTGGGCAAGAACATCGCCGTGCCGGCGACTGCAACGATGCAAGCGGCTCCACCGCTAACGAGGGCGAACTTCACGCTCGTGTATTCGGCGACGAGGCCCATCTTTGCACTGCCCAGCATCGGTCCCGTGAGGTAGCTTATCATCTCGATCGAAGCCAGACGGCCGCGGAGGTGGTTTGGAATGGTCTGGTTCCAGATCGCCCCACGAAAAACGCCCGAGATCATGTCAAAAAAGCCCGCGGTACCCAGAAAGAACAGTGCCGGCCAGATACTTGTCGACATTCCAAAAAAGACGATCCCCACACCCCAAAGCACCGCCGCAACGATGACCATCATCCCGTGACGGTGAACGTTCCTGGTCCATCCCGATGTAATGCCGGCGAGCAAGGCCCCCGCGGCGATCGCCGCTGGAAAGAAACCGACGTACTCATTCCCGTAGACGGAGGCGAGGGCCGGGTAAAGTGCCTGCGGAAACGCGAAGAACATGGCCGCGATATCGATGAAGTATGTCCCGAGCAGTTCTTGTCGGGAGAAGGCGTATTTGACGCCTTTCTTTATACCCTCGAGACTTGGCCGCTCCGCGTTCTCCGGCGGCGGCACAAATTGGATCATGAATACCGCGATGAGTGACGCGGCAAACGTCACAAGGTCGATCGAGTACGCCACCACTGGACTCAGCTGCGTCGCGATCACGCCTGCAACGGCCGGTCCGATGATCATTCCGGTTGAGAAACGTATTGAGTTTAGGGCCATCACGGCAGACATCATTTCCGCCGGGATGACCTTTTGTATAAAGCTTTCAAAGGCCGGCCGCTGCAGTGCCGCAAGCCCCGCATGAAGTGCGATGACGACGAACAGCACCCAGATCTGCGGACGCGGCAGGAGAGCATTCAATACCAGTATTCCTGTCAGGCATGTCTGCCCTATCTCGGTGATCCGCAGCAGCTTTCGCTTATCGACGTAGTCCGCTAATGCCCCGCCCACGAAGGCCAGGCAAAACATCGGCACGAACTCCGCAAGCGAGATGTACCCGACCATCGCCGACGACTGCGTCAGCTGATACATCTGCCACGGCACGACGATAAAGGTCATCATCGAGCCAAAGAAGGACACCATCTGCCCGGTGAAGAGCAGTCGGTAATCGCGGGATGCCTTTAGTGGTGAGAGGTCGAGGAGCATTCTATGGCTTCACGTAGTCGGTCCAGTTAAATAGCCACGTGGCGTAGGCATTCGCGACGAGCGAGAAACTGATGAGGGCCCATTCCACTTTGGTGACGTGCTTCTTGGCCGACTCCAGCAGCAGAACAAACATCCAGGGCAGCAACACCATCGCATACCGGTACGCGAACTGCCATCCTCCCGAATTGCCGTGCATCCACAGTGTAGTCGTCAGGAGTGCAACAGCGATCCAGGAGCAGAGCTTGACGGCACCGTCTTTCGCTCCCACCCGCAGGATCAGGAGCAGAAAGGGGCTGCTCAAGAGGATCGATGCCGAGAATCCATCCGGTATCAGGTAAGGGAAGGTGCTCTTCAAGTTCCATAGCTTTAGGAGCATCTCGTAAGCCTGACGCGGGATGTAGTGAACAGAGAAGATCCCATGGTTATACCAAGGCTCCTCCAACACGCCGGGGATACGTGCGTAGCCAAAATCGCCGGCGGAATGGAAGCGCACGTAGTTGTAAGCAAGCGTCGCGATGCCGAGAACAAGAGGAACGGCGCAAAATCTCAGAATATTGAGCACTCGTGCTCTCTCGCTCGGCTCTTCCCCGGTGGGCACCTTGTCCTCGTTTGGCTCACGCCAGAGGAGACACATCAGCAAGGGAGCGGTGAGCAAACACTCGGTCCTGTTTCCGAATGCCATTGCAAAGAAGATCCCCGCGATGAGCGGCCGACGGTCGAAGAGCGTGTAGTAGATCGACCCAAGCTCCCCAAGCATGGCGAAGCCTAACGCCAACTGCCACGCACCCTCAAACGTAAGATTTGCCCACGTAAAGGTCCCAAATAGGATCCCCAGCGAATAGACGACACGCTTTGAGTTTTCTACCTCATAACGCTCCGCGATCCGCAGGCAAAACCAGCAGCTTGTTCCTGCAAGAAGAGCGGCGATCAACGCCCCGGGCATGACCCGGATCACGCCCAGCACCTGCAGCAGTGAAAACGGCAGCATCGACAGCACGGCTCCCAGCGGGAACACTGAGTAGTAGTAGCCCTCGAAGGGAACGAACTCGTTCAGCCAGCTTGGCTGCGGCAGACTGAAGGCTATCCGCCCGTGCAGCATGTTCGCAGCAACGCGGAACGTGTAGTCGTAATGATCCTGCGGACTCGGATTGGAAAAGTAGTAGAGGATCGCGGTCGCGACAGCGAGAAGCGTCGTTAGACGTCCGCTCAAGGGCACACTGTCGGCATGCTCGGCAGCTTGCTTCTTTTTGGCCATCTCAGGTCTGCGTGGGTCCGGTCGTCTAGTTTACGTTATGCTGCGTAGATCTTCAGCTTGAACTCATCATTCGCGATGTAGATCTCCGGACGCCGGTCGGCGTGACGCGTTGACTGTCGGAGTATCATCGGCAGGCCTCCGTGCGGTGCAGTGATGCCGTATTCACGCCGGGTGAATATTGATGCGATCTGGGGATTGAGCCTCTGAGTGATGCCGTACCTGATCGCTCGATACGCGGGCGGCGAGAATCCGATAGTTCGTCGAGGATTGACGAACTCTATCGCAGAATCATAGATATTGATCCTGGTGCGGATATCGCGCAGAGCGATGTCGCGGTGAATGAGGGCATTTATGACCGCCTCGGAAATGGAGTAGTAGTGGTAGTTGCCGCGGGGCTTCGCAACCGAGTCACCGACCAGGGAGAGCTTGCGTCTGGGTTTATCCTTTCCAAGGTCGATGTATCGCTTCAGGAATTCCAGGATGGATTCGTACTGAGTGAGGAGGTTCCCTTTTACCTCTACGGCCTCGATCAGCTGGGCGGTGCCGTTGTCACCCGAGAAGCGGGCGACAGTTACGTTAGATCTTGGGAGCAGCTCCGCCACGCGTTCATTCTTACCAAAAAGAAGCAGGGCGGCGACCGTAGGAAAGAATTCATCAGTGCTGCCGACCGCCAGCATCAGGTCCTTACGAAGAAAGTCGCTTGTTTGATAGAGGTTCATGTTCGGAGCCTCGGTTGCAAAACCGCTTGCGAAGCTCCAAAGCAAAGCGTCGTCAAAGTCCTTTTCGACGACGTTTTGAAGTGGGATATTCTCAAACCCGAGTGGCCGGATCTCGTCTAACCAGGACGAAAGCTCATCGCGAGACGCTTCCCGCTTCTCGGAGCCGAATCGTAGATAAAATCGTCCGTCCCTGGTTCTGTATGGCCGCTTTTTCCCGATGACGTCGAGAGCGACGATGCGTTTACCCGAGTCGAACGCCATGGTGTCAATAACGGGAACGATCGAGGGTACGATCTCCTCGCGGCAGATCCGGGACAGCTCCTCCTGCACCCATTCGGGATTGGACACGCCCTCGATCCGCAATTGATCGTTGACCCCGAAAATAACGGTACCGCCGTCGGTGTTCGCCAAAGCAACGATCTCCTGAGCGATCCGCTCGCTGTTTGAGAGTTTTACTTTTAGTTCGAGATGGGTGTCCTCGCCGCCGCGAATGAGCCGTAAAAGCTCGGTGCGGGTAGTACTTTGCAGCGGCTGATTCGCTAAGTATTCGTGAAAGGACTGATCATCTGAGGACTCGAAACGCGGGCTGTGTCGGAATCTTCTTCTCGGCATCAGTTTGGACGGCCTTTTTTGTAAAGACGAAGCCGCTTTTCCGCCCGTCCCCGGCTGCTCGGGGAGCTGGTTTTCAATGATCGGACAAATTCATTCAATCACTGAAACCGGCAAAAGTAAATAAGATTCGGCGGGGCCTTTCAGCGTTGACTTTGGCAGGCCATTCCTCTATTTATTACGGAACGCATGCAGCTCTGGCACCATCACGCCAATGCTTTCCTTAGTCTCGGCTCCAACCTCGGAGACCGGGCCGGGAACCTCCTGCTCGCCGTCCGCGGCCTCAGAGAGGCCTCGTTCGAGATCTGCAAGCTGTCCGGGATCTATGAGACGGAGCCTGTGGGGCTTGATGCCGATATGCCCTTTCTCAACATGGCTGCCGAGGTGCGCGTCACCGATGTCACTCCAAGTCAGATGATGGCCCGCCTGCTCCGGATCGAGTACAACCTTGGCCGCGGCGACAAGTCTGTAAAGAAGCCTCGAACGGCAGATCTGGACATTCTCTTCTTCGGAGACCAGCAGTTGGAAAGCGAGTTTCTGACGTTGCCGCATCCGAGGGCCCACCTTCGCCGGTTCGTCCTGGTTCCATTGGCTGAGATCGCACCGGAATTAATTCATCCGAAACTCGGCAAGACTGTCGCACAGCTGCTCGAGGAGTGTGATGACACCTCCTGGGTGAATCGTTGGGACCCGAATCAAAACCTGCTCGGTACTAAGGCCCACATCAGTCTCGCCGGTGCCGTTCCCGAATAGCTGACAAAACGCGGGCCTTGCTTCCGTGCTATCCTTTACGCGAAAACTATGGCCTATCTGCAGCCCGATAAAGAAGGCAAGGTCTACCTTCCAGCAATACGAGCGGCTAAGGAACGAGGCGAAAAGCTCGTGTGCCTGACCGCGTACGATTACCCTACCGCCAGGATAGTCGACGAGGCCGGTGTAGACATCATTCTCGTCGGTGACAGCATCGGCAATGTGATCCATGGCTACGGCAACACCATCCCTGTCTCGCTCGAAGAGATCTCCTCAGCCTGCATCGCAGTCAAGCGCGGTACAGAGCGGGCCATGGTCGTGGCTGACATGCCGTTTGGCACCTACCATCTCAATGCCGATGAGAGCGTGAAGAATGCTCTGCACCTCGTAAAGCACGGCGGCGCTGAGGCTGTTAAGCTTGAGGGCGGACGCAACCGCGTGGACCTGGTGCGGCGTCTCGTCGACGAAGAGATCCCGGTTGTCGCTCATATCGGGCTCACACCGCAATCGGTCTATAAGATGGGAGGGTACCGCGTGCAGGGCCGCACGGCTGAGCACGCAAAACGGCTGATCGAGGACGCCAAGATGCTTGAGGATGCCGGAGCATTCGCTATCGTCCTCGAGCTCGTCCCCCGTGAGGTCGCGCAGATGATGACCGATGAGCTGATGATCTCTACGATAGGCATCGGTGCCGGCCCTCACTGCGACATCCAGGTGCTTGTGATCCACGATCTTTTGGGACTGACATTCGGCCGCCAGCCGCGCTTTGTCAGAAAGTACGCTGATCTCCGCCAGGTGATGACGGATGCGATCCACACGTGGTCTGCCGACGTGAAATCCGGCGAGTACCCCAACGATCAGGAGTCCTACGGCCTCACCGAGGACACCATGAAAGAACTTGGCCAGCTTCGCGCAACATCAGCAAAAGGCTAGATGGAGATCATTAACCGCCGACAACGAATGTTCTCGATCTCGCGCAAGCTCCGACGTGAGGAAAAGACGGTCGGCTTTGTCCCAACCATGGGAGCCTTGCACGATGGTCATCTCTCCCTTATTCGGGAGGCTCGAACAAGATGTGACATCGTGATCGTCTCTATCTTTGTTAACCCTGCACAATTCAACGATAAGGACGATCTCGATCGATACCCGCGTGACCTGACCGCTGATGCGGCGCTGCTCGCAGAACATCAGGTCGATTACGTATTCGCGCCTGATCCGGAGGAAATCTATCCCCCAGGGTTCTCCACATTCGTCAATGTCGAGGGGCTGACGACAACACTCGAGGGAGCCTCGCGGCCTGGACACTTTCGCGGTGTCGCGACCATTGTCACCATACTTTTAAACACGGTCCGCCCCGGGCTCGCGTTTTTCGGGCAGAAGGACGCTCAACAGATAGCCGTAATCAAACGGCTGGTCACGGACCTCGGCTTTGAGACTGAGGTCGTGTCCATGCCAACCATCAGGGAAGAGTCCGGCCTGGCTCTCTCCTCTCGCAACGAACGGCTGACTCCAGATCAGCGGCAAAAGGCCGCGGTCATCATCGAGGCTCTTCGTGAGGCTAAAACTGCCTACAAGAAGGGACAACGAAATGCCGCAGAACTCGCTCAAATCGTCGAGACACACATCTCAGAGGAACCTGAAGCACGCGTTGATTACGTCTCGATAGTGAATGCGGAAAACCTGGAACCTGTTGAGAAGGTTGGGGATGACGAGACCCTGATACTTGCGGCCGTGTTTATGGGCGAGGTCAGGCTGATCGACAATGTAATACTCAATCGCAAACAGTGATTGGCATCGCTTTTGCATCTAACAATGTGAGGTCCGGGGGAGGACCTCATAAATATATGCGAACCATTAAGGGTTTGATCACATTTCTATCGTTGACGCTGGTGCTTGCGGGCGCGGCGTTCTCCCAGACGGTCCTGAACGGCCTCGACGGCGGCCGCATCGATGTGGAAGGCCAGCGAGGTAAAGTTGTCGTCCTCGCGGTTGGTGCTAGTTGGCTCCCGCTCTCGGCGAAGCAGGCCGATATCGCGAACGCTCTTAGCAGGAAGTATCAGGGCAAGGATGTCGTCGTTTATTTTATCGCCACCGATTCTACTCGTCAGGGTAAGAATTTTGCCTCGGACGAGGACATTCGAAAGTTCGCGACAACGAATAAACTTAGCATCTCAAGCATCCTTCGTGATTCCGAAGGCCTGATCACGTTACGGAAGTACTCTATCGATCAAGTTCCGTCATTCGTGGTGATCGGAAAGGATGGACGACCCGTTGCAGAGCCCTTCGGCGGTATAGACGGCAGCCCGACGTCGCGTTACGACATCACTGTCCCGATCTCCAGGGCCATCGACAAGGCCCTGTAACAGGCCCGAGCGGCACCGGTTAAACTTTCCAAGGCGAGGCAAAGCAATGCCTCGCCTTTTCCCCTTGATCTCCGGTCATCTGAACTAGCTGCTCAGGCGGACCAGCCTGTACACCATGCTGATCGGCAGGCCCACAACATTCCAGTAATCTCCCTCGATGCCTTCGATAAATAACGCGGCCTGAGCCTGCACCGCATAGGCTCCGGCCTTATCGAGTGGATCGCCCTCCTCCGCGAGGAAATAGATCTCATCCTCGGTCATCGGTGCGAATTTGACCCGGGTTCGCTGAAGGTCGGCTCTGACGGCTCCGTCCTCGACTACCGCAACGCCTGTCAGCACCTCGTGCCAACGTCCGGAGAGTATCCTCAGCATTCTGCGGGCGTCGTCGAGATCGACGGGCTTCGCTATGATCTGGTCATCGATGACAACTGTCGTATCGGCTCCCAGGACGATCGCCTCCGGGTAAAGCTCGGCAACGGCAAGTGCCTTCTCCTTGGCCAGGCGAACGACATAATCTTCAGCCAGCTCGTTTTCGCCCTCGGCCTCGTCAATGTCGGCGACGTGCTTTTCGAATTGCCAACCGACGCTCGTCAGTATCTCCGACCGCCGCGGACTCCCGGACGCAAGAATTATCTTTGGTAAGTGAAACATCTCTCTTGTTCTCTGCGGGGCCTGGGCATCCTCTGCGTTGAAATCGCCTCGGGACAGATTCTCGTCTAGAATAATGCACAGACGGAGATCGACAAATGGAGCAGCTTTTTGCAGCTTTGCCGCAACTCCTTAAGGAGCTTGGTGCGAATCACGCTGTCGAGGAACAAATGATATTCGCCGCGTGGCGACGCGTGGCCGGAGACTCGCTCGCAAGCCGGACAGAGCCGCTCGAGTTCTTTGAGAGCCGCCTGATCGTCGCGGTCGAGGACCGAAACTGGCAGCGAAATCTAGAGACGCTGGCACCCGAGATGGTGGCGAAGCTCAACACCGCGACGGAACAGGGGAAGGTCAGATTCATCGAGTTTCGGATCGATAAGACTGCTATCGAGCGGCAACGAAAACCGCCTGCCGGGCGAACCGCAGACGACGTTCCTGACGCTCTAAAGTCTGCGGCCGCGGAGATCAGCGACGAGCGACTCCGCCAGAGCTTTCTCGATGCGGCCGCGGTCTATTTGCACGACCAACAATGACGTATTTGTAACTTATCACCTCTCACTTTTCATTTACTCCGGAGTAGCCGGTACCGACAAGTTCTAATGGACATCAGACAGGTCGCAAAATTAGCCCATCTCGAGATCACGAACGCCGAGGTCGAGATGTACACACCTCAGATGGCGGACATCGTCAAGTACATCGAGCAACTGAACGAGATCGACACCGGGAATGTCGAGCCGATGCTCGGCGGCCTAACGGCCGAGGGCGAGACAACACCGACGATTCGTGAGGACGTTCCTCATGACTCACTCGGACAGAAGGCGGCACTCTCGCAGGCTCCGTCCGCTGTCGACGGGCACTTTCAAGTGCCCAAGGTACTATGAATACTCTTTTCCGGCTTTGCTGGGCTTTGCGGGGGATAATCCTGATCTCCATTTGTGCGGCTGGGTGCAGCATGCCGTCGCTTGAGTCGCAGCCCTGCAATGAAGCGAGTCTCGCAGCGAAGCAGTTCTACTCATTTCATTTTGGGAACGACATGAGCCCGTCACAAGAAAACTACCAGGCACGGCAGCGGTTCATGACACCGGAACTCTTTAGCTCTCTGGCCGCCACCGCGAAGACGACGCATGATTACTTCACCAACTCAGAGACCCCTCCAAAGACGTTCAAGATCGGGGCCTGCTCTGCTCCTGACCCGGACCACGCCAGCGTCCAGGTGCAGATCTATTGGCTAGAGGAGCACGGATCAACGAAGGACACCACGCAGCGATCCCTTGATGTTGAGATGGTGAAGCAAGGCGGCAATTGGCTGATCAACAATGTGAATGAGCGGCCTGCGAGATAGAAGAACATACATGTCCATCACAGACGACATAACCAAAACCCTCGACGCCGCGGAGCGGCTGAATCCGGAGCTCAACTCCTTTCTCTCGATAGAGCGTGAACACTCGCTATCGAGGGCTAAGGAGATCGAGGTTGATCCAGAAGACTTCACACTTAGAGGCGTTGCTATCGCCGTCAAGGACAACATCTGCACGAAGGGGCTGCAGACGACCTGCGGATCACGGATCCTGGGCAATTACAGGGCACATTACGACGCCACGGCCATCGATCGCCTCAACAAAGCTGGTGCGATCGTCGTGGGCAAGACCAACATGGACGAGTTCGCGATGGGCTCGTCGAATGAGACTTCGGCCTTTGGGAACGTCCACAACCCGTGGGACGTCACGCGCGTACCGGGCGGGAGCTCGGGCGGCAGCGCCGCGGCGGTAGCATCAGGCGTTGTGCGAGTCGCACTCGGCAGCGAGACGGGCGGCTCCGTGCGGCAGCCTGCTTCCCTTTGCGGGATCGTTGGGTTTAAGCCGACGTATGGACGGATCTCGCGGTATGGGCTGGTGGCGTTTGCCTCGTCTCTGGACAACATCGGTATCTTTGGCCAAACCACAAAGGAAGTGGCCGACGTTCTCGGTGTGATCGCGGGTCGCGATGCGCATGACGCCACTTCCGCTGAGGTGGAGGTGCCGGACTACTCGGCAACCATCAACGACAGTATCGATGGCAAGGTCATCGGCATTCCCCGCGAGCTCTTTGGGGAAGGCCTTGATCCTGAGATCCGCGAAAGTGTGCTCGCCGGTGTGGAGAACCTGAAAGCTCTCGGCGCGACGACTGTCGATATCGAGTTGCCTCACGGCAAGTACGGCATCGCGGTGTACTACATCATCGCGACGGCCGAGGCATCGTCCAATCTCGCCCGCTTTGACGGCGTCCGGTACGGATTTCGTGCCAAAGACGCAGGCGAGCTTCGCCAGATGTACATGAAGACACGGGAGGAGGGTTTCGGGGCTGAGGTCAAACGCCGCATTATGCTCGGCACCTACGTTCTCTCCTCCGGCTACTACGACGCCTATTACGCGAAGGCCCAGAAGGTCCGTGCCCTCGTGAAACGAGACTACAGCGAGGCGTTTCAGAAGTGTGACGCCATCCTGACGCCCACCAGTCCTTCAGTCGCTTTTAAGATCGGTGAAAAGTCCGAGGACCCGCTCGCGATGTACCTCAATGACATGTACACCGTGTCGGCCAACCTCACCGGCGTCCCCGCGATCAGCGTTCCTTGCGGACTCAATGCCGAAGGCCTCCCTATCGGCCTCCAGCTCATCGGCAATTTCTGGTCCGAGCCGCTGCTCTTTAACATCGCAAACCTCTATGAGCAGGCCCACCCTTTGAACGCCCTTCCGGGTGTGTTTGCCGCGTAGATCGGTTGTCAAATATCCGGTGCGTCTCCGAACGAGATGGCCTTTTAGTCTTGCAGCACCCTTGAAGCGACGGTGACAGCGAGCCTTCGCACTTGGTCCTAATAGGAATGGTCCGCAAGGAAGAATGTAGTTGAGCTGCTCTACACGAATGTGTGCGGCGAGTGCGTGTACATTATTGCCTCGTCTGTGTGAGTAAAGATCCCGGAGACCCGGATCAGCCGCAGTGAAGAAGGCTAGCTGCACGATGGACTGAAGTCCGATCAACGCACCGGCCGCGCCGCCAACGATGAGATAGAATCTGTCCCGCTCCTCGAATTCCGCTATCGGCTTCCCTTCTCTCTCGTGAGTCGAATGTACTACTTGATAGCTATCTTAATGACAGCTAAGATACTCGCCGCGGCAGCAAGCTTCGCGAATTGTGCACACATCGCGTAGCCACGCAGCGGAATACACATATAATCAGTAGGCTCCCGAGGACATCTTCGATGAAACGCTGCCCTGAGTGTCGACGCGATTACTACGATGACAGCCTCCTGTACTGTCTTTATGACGGCAGTGTCCTGACCAACGATCCAGACGGCGCGGATGAGCCTCTTACCGCCCGTTTTGCCGCCCGGCCCCGGGGCGTTCCTGCTCCTGCTGAGACTTCGCAAAGGTCGATCGCTGTACTGCCTTTTGCAAATGTGAGCCCGGATGATGAAGCTGAGTACTTTTCGGACGGACTCGCGGATGAATTACTGAACGTTCTATCAAAGATAAAAGGTCTGCGGGTCGCCGGCCGGACATCCGCATTCTCATTCAAGGGCAAACAAACGACCGTCGCGGAGGTCGGCCGGCAGCTGAATGTCGCATCGATTCTCGAGGGGAGTGTGAGGATGGCGGGCAAGCGCATGAGGATCTCAGTCCAGCTCGTCGATGTCGCAGACGGATATCACCGCTGGTCACACACATACGACCGCACAATGAACGATATCTTTGCCGTGCAAGACGATATTGCGAACGCTGTTGTAGAGGAACTCCGTTCACGGCTTGCGTCGGAGGAGAGCGTAAGCACTCGAGCTGCGGTGGATGTGGCCGGTGCCGCACGCGGCCGTGCAGACGATCCCGAGGCGCATAGGCTTATGCTTTTCGGCCGTCATCTAGCCGAGCGAGGCACTCCCGCCGAGCTGCTCCGGGCGGTGAATTATTTTGAACAGGCGCTCGAGATAGATCCGAACAATGCTCGATGCTTTCTCGAGATCGGAATAGCCCACGTCCTGAGAGCCGGCTACAGCATCGTCGATTACGCTGAGGCATATGAACAGGGGCGTGCGGCCGCTCAAGAAGCCCTTACCTTGGATCCCAGCCTTGGCGTCGGGCATGCACTGCTCGGACGAGTGCAATTGCGGCGTTCGTTTGACCTTGCCGGCGCAGAAGCCTCCGT
>Ga0070658_10000656_pt1 | contig 29868 bp, 35 predicted proteins | sample KBSC13metaG_FD_64664 | JGI IMG/M metagenome (GOLD analysis project Ga0070658, IMG submission 64664) | Corn rhizosphere microbial communities from Kellogg Biological Station, Michigan, USA - KBS C1-3 metaG | ecosystem: Host-associated > Plants > Roots > Rhizosphere > Soil ... | reverse complement strand
GTGTCCTGACCAGACAGGTTGTTGACCGCGCTTACGGCGTGGCTGGTTGATCAGCAAGGAGACCTCCCGGTGAGGTCGGTGTGTCTGACGCACCCACCTGGACCCGGGAGGTCTCCTTGTCGCACGCTAACGCCCGCCTGAACGAGTACGGCCGCAACCTGGCCGTGCAGCGCTGCCTCGCTGGGCAAAAGGTCCGTGATGTCGCCGGCCAGTTCGGCGTGAGCCGGACCACGATCTACAAGTGGCTGGCCCGCTATCACGAGGAGGGTGCGGCCGGACTTGCCGATCGCTCGTCTCGCCCGCGAACCAGCCCGCGGAGCACGCCGCTGGCGGTGGAACTCTCGGTCCTGATGGCCCGGTTGGAGCATCACGCCGGGCCGGTCCAGCTCGCCACCGTTGTTGGCTTGCCGCCGTCCACGATCGGGGCGGTGCTGCGCCGCTGGGAGATGCCGCACCTGATCGATCTGGATCGGATCACCGGCGAGCTGCTGCGTTCCCGCGCCACCGACAAGCGCTACGAACATGCCCGTGCCGGTGACCTGCTGCACGTCGACGTGAAGAAACTCGGCCGAATCCCGGACGGAGGTGGCTGGCGGCTGGACGGCCCGAAGATCCGCGGCCACCGCAACAAGCGCCGGCGGCAGCCGATCGGGATCGACTTCATCCACGTCGCTGTCGATGACTACAGCCGCGTCGTCTACGCCGAGATCCTCCCGGACGAGAAGGCTGCGACCTGCGCCGCGTTCCTGCACCGCGCGGTCACCTGGTTCCGCGAGCAGCACCGCGTGACCGTCCGGCGGGTGCTCACCGACAACGCCAAGGCCTACCGGGTCGGAACCGACTGGATCTGGGTCTGCCACGCGCTGCAGCTCAAACGCCGGTTCATCAAACCCGGACGTCCATGGACCAACGGCAAAGCCGAACGGTTCAACCGCACCCTGCTCACCGACTGGGCCTACGCCCGACCCTGGTTCAGCACCGCCGAACGCAACGGCGCCTTTGACGCCTTCCTCGACCGCTACAACACTCGACGCGGACACACCGCAACCGGCGGCCGCCCGCCGATCACCCGCCTCGCCGCATGACCGGCTGTCAACAAGGTCCCTGGTCAGGACAGCTAAGCGCTGGCTGGAACAACGGATCGCGGAAAGCCCGAAGACGATCCTGTACGTGTCCCACGACCGGGGAGCTGCTCGCGCGGACCGCGACGCACGTGGTCACCCTCGAGCTGGGCGCGGCGGGCAACACCGCCTGGGTGCATGGTGGCGGTTTCGCCAGTTATCACGACGCCCGACGGGACCGCTTCGCGAGGCTGGAAGAACTGCGCCGGCGCTGGGACGAGGAACACGCGAAGCTCAAGACGCTCGTCACCACGCTGCGGCAAAAGGCGGCGTACAACGACGGCATGGCGAGCCGCTATCGGGCTGCGGTGACACGGCTGACAAAGTTCGAGGAAGCGGGCCCGCCGCAGACGGTGCCGCAGGAACAGGCCGTCACCATGCGGTTGCGGGGCGGTCGGACCGGCAAGCGCGCGGTGATCTGCTCAAACTCGAGCTGACCGGTCTCATGGACCGATTCGATCTCGAGATCTGGTACGGCGAACGGGTGGCCGTGCTCGGCGCGAACGGTTCCGGGAAGTCACACTTCCTGCGGCTGCTCGCAGCCGGAGGCAGTGACCCGGACGCCGAACATCGACCGGTCGCGGACCTGGTCATCGCACCGGTGGCGCATACCGGCTCGGCGCGACTCGGCGCCCGGGTGCGGCCCGGCTGGTTCGCCCAGACGCACGAGCATCCGGAACTCATCGGCCGCACGTTGCTCGACATCCTGTGGCGCGGCGACGAGCACCGTGGCGGGATGGGTCGCGAGGAGGCCGCCCGCGCACTGGACCGCTACGAGCTGGCCCGAGCCGCCGAGCAGTCCTTCGAGACGCTGTCCGGCGGCCAGCAGGCGCGGTTGCAGATCCTGCTGCTGGAACTGTCCGGCGCCACACTCCTGTTGTTGGACGAGCCGACAGACAACCTCGACGTCCTGTCTGCCGAAGCACTCGAGGAAGGCCTCGCCGCGTTCGACGGGACAGTCGTCGCGGTGACCCATGACCGTTGGTTCGCCCGCTCGTTCGACCGGTTCCTCGTGTTCCGTTCTGACGGCTCGGTCGTCGAAACAAGTGAACCCGTCTGGGACGAAGCCCGCGTCATCCGCTGACTCGCGCGCTTCGGGGGTCAGCGCAGCGGCGCGAGATCGAAGGCGCGAATCTGATGGGTTTCGGCGTCTGCGAGGTAGAGCCGGTTGGCCGCAACGGGGACGACGTCGGTGAAGGGAGTAATCGGGACGCTGGCCGACACGGCTTGGCTCAGGCCGGTGTCCGTCACTTTGTAGGCGTGAACCATCTGCATGGTGTCAGCGCGAAATTCGCTCAACGTGCCGTTGACCGCTCCCCACAGCCTCGGGCCGTCGACCGCCCAGGCGTAGGGACCGATCCCCGGCGCTCCGCCGTAGACGGTCCCCGCGCTGAGGCGCAGCGCTCGGGCGTCGAATCGATAGGTGCCGACCACATCCGGGCGGCCACTGACCGCGATCTCGGAACGAGAGACAACGAGAAGCGCGTCAGGGCCTGCCGGACTGAGGAGTGCTTCCGCGACAGACCTGACCGGAAATTGGACGACGGTGTGTCCGGTGGCAGGATCGATGCCGAGAATGCTGCGGCTGTTCACGTCGAACGCCCAGAACCGGCCTGCGGCGTACGCGACAGAAGCGCCGACCGGAATGGAGATGTGGCGGGCGATCCGGCTGCCGGTCGGGTCGAGCAGCCCGAGCTGGTCATCATCCGTCTGAACCCAAACCCCCGTCGGGGTTGCGACGTCAACCCCGCTCAGCTTCACACGAATGGGCGGCAACCGCCGACCGGTGCGGGCGTCGAACCGCGCGATCGCGCTGGGCGGTATCAAGTCGCCCGAGTCTGCCGGCACGTGAGCTCCCACGGCCCAGTAACCCTCAGCCGGGAGGACGACGACGTTGCCCACGCGCATCAAGTCGCCCAGCCGCCAGTGCACACCGACCTGTGCGTATTGGACCTTGTTGATCACGCGCAACGTGGCAGCGTCCATACGCACGACAAGGGCATTGTCGTTCTGAACGGACCACAACACGCCGTTGACGACGAGCTCCGGCACCGTCACGGCGTCGAAGGCGACGGACATGTTTTCGACCGCAACCGGCAGTTGCGACGTCGGCACCACACCGGTGGGCTTCGGGAAGATCGACGCCGGTCTCGGTTTGGGCTTCGCGGCGGCGGTGTGTCGTGACAGCCCGGCCGAGACGGACACCACGACGACGATCGCCACCGCAGCAGCGGCCGCCAAGACCATGACAAGTGGCCGACGCCACCCGCTCCGGCGGTTCCTCGACGCAAGCGACTGCTCGAACCGAAGCAGGGCCCTGTCGATATCGACTTGGCGCATCGCGTTCTCGGCGCATCGAGTCATGGCCGCGACCATGCGGTCCTCAATGCTCTTCGGATTCCGATGCCGATGATCGACGCGCCGAGGCCGATGAGCAGCGCTTCGACGAGAACCGAGCGGCGCACCTGTCCACGGGTCGCGCCGACTGCTCGCAGCAGAGCCAGCTCTCGGGTGCGCTGCGCAACGATGATCGAGAAGGTGTTCCAGATAATGAACGATCCGACGAAAACAGCGATGGCGGCAAAGACGAGCAGGATGGTGTTGACGATCTTCAAGCCGTCCTTGACGATGTGCGCCGCCTGACTCGCCGCGACCGTTCCCGTGACCGCCTCGACGCCCCTCGGCAGCGATTGCTCTATCGCGTCGCGCAGTTTCTGCGGGCTCACGCCGCCGTCAGCAGAGGCGCGGATCTCGTCGTACTGGCCGATCTTGCCGAGCACGCGCTGCGTAGTCGCGGTGTCGAAGAAGGCTGTGCTGTTGCCCGCGAAGCTGTTCTGGTCACCGAACCCAACCGTGCCCACGAGCCTGAAGGTTTGGGAACCGGTGCGGAAGATCACGCGAACCTGATCGCCCAGGGCGTAGCCGCCCGTGTTGGCGGTGCTGGCGTCGATGGCGGTCTCGCCGGAGTTCTTCGGCATCCGTCCCGAACGCATTTCCGTCTCTCCGCCGAGTGTGGCGATGGTGGGTGCGCTCGTCCCTTCGGTCTTCGCCCCGTTGCGCGTGATGGCCTGACCGGACTTGTCCACGATCATCGCGAAGCCGGTGACCTTGCCCTCCGCAGCCGCGACACCAGGAGCGGATAGCACCGACGGCAGTAACTCGGCAGGGATCGGACGGCGCTGATCGATGGCCTCGCTGTCCTCCAGCGACGCGGGTGCGCGAACGACGACATCTGTGCTGTCGTACTGGTTCTCGTACGCCGCGGTCAATGACGCATTCACGCTGTCTCCGAGGACAAGCGTCCCGCTGACGAATGCGACTCCGAGCGCGATGGACAGGGCCGACAACAGCACGCGCAGCTTATGCGCGACGAGCCCCTTGAGGGCGACGCCGAACATTGCTCACGCTCCGAGGCGCTTCATGTAGTCGAGCACTCGCCCCGCGGTCGGTCTCTGCATCTCGTCGACGATCCGCCCGTCGGCGAGGAAGACCACTTGACTGGCGTAAGACGCGGCCACTGGGTCGTGCGTGACGAGCACGATCGTCTGCCCGAGGTCGTGCACGGCCTTCTGCAAGAAGAGGAGCAACTCCGTTGCCGAGTGTGAGTCGAGCGCGCCCGTCGGCTCATCCGCGAAGACCACATCGGGCCGAGTCGTCAGCGCGCGTGCAGCGGCGACCCGCTGTTGCTGGCCACCGGACAGCTCGCTGGGCTTGTGTGTCAGCCGGTCACGAAGTCCAAGCGCGTCGACCACCTGGTCGGCCCACTTCGGCTCCGGCTTGCGCCCGGCAATTTTCAACGGCAGCAGGATGTTCTCGCCAGCCGTCAACGTCGGCAACAGATTGAACGCTTGGAACACAAAGCCGATTCGATCGCGGCGTAGCAGCGTCACCTCGCGGTCCGACAACCCGGTGATCTCCGCGTCGCTCAACCAGATGCGTCCGGCCGTCGGCGTATCGAGGCCGGCCAAGCAATGCAGCAACGTCGACTTGCCGGATCCGGACGGACCCATGATTGCGGTGAAGTCCCCGCGGGCGAACTCCGCGGACACATCGTCGAGCGCAGTGACTGCAGAGTCACCTTCGCCATAGATCTTCGTGACGTTCGTGCATCGGACAGCAACAGCGGCGGTCGAAGTTCGTGCTTCCGGAATCGTGATGGTCATCGACATCTCCCCCCACATCCCGTCCCTGCAGTCTTGATGCGTCGGCAGACGATGAACAGACGAGTTCTGACTACGAACTCATTCGCCTAGCGGGTTAGCCCGCCAACAATCAGCGCTCGTCGTCTGACACTGAGTCACTCAGGCGAGGGTCGTGGCGTCATTGGCCATATGAACCAGACGCTCGATGCGCTCGTCCATCGGCGGGTGAGTCGAGAACATTCGGGCGACGCCACCGTCTCGGAACGGGTTCGCGATCATCAGCGAACTGGTCGGCGCCAGGTTCGCTGTCTGCGGCAACGGCCGCGCGCCGGAGACCGCATCGATCTTGCGCAGTGCACTGGCCAAGGCGAGCGGATCGCCAGTCACATCGGCGCCGGTCTCGTCCGCGGAATACTCGCGCGACCGGCTGATTGCGGTCTGCACGACGCTGGCCGCGATCGGGCCGAGAATGATCAGTAGCAGCATGCCGACGAGGCCGCCTGCACCTTCTTCGTCATCGTCATGACCGAACCCGAACAACGCACCCCACTGGGCCATGCTCGCGACGAACATGATGACGGAGGCGATGCCTCCGGCGACCGAGGCGATCAGAACATCACGGTTCGCGACGTGTGCGAGCTCATGGCCGAGCACGCCGCGCAGCTCGCGTTCGTCGAGGATCTCCAGGATGCCGGCGGTGACACAGACAGCGGCGTGCCGGCTGCTTCGCCCGGTCGCGAATGCATTCGGTGCGGTGATCGGGCTGACGTAGAGCCGGGGCAACGGCATGCCGTGCGCACCCGCGAGCTCCGCCACGATGCCGTGCAGGACGGGCATCTGCTCCGCAGAGACGTGCTGAGCGCGCACCGACCGCAATGCAATCTTGTCGGAGAAGAAGTAGGCGACGCCGTTGGTGACGAGCGCGATGACGAACGCGATCGTCAGTCCTGTGCGGCCGCCGAAGATCTGGCCGGCTGCGAGCATGAGCGCCGACAGCAGTCCGATCAACGCTGCCGTCTTCAGGCCGTTGAGGCCCCGCCTATGCATGGTGACCCCAACGCGGCCACTCCACGAGCACTCCTTCGCCTAGCGTACTAATGACGCTAGGCAGAGTCACTCACGATGTCGTCGCTCTCCAGACGGATCTGCTCCCTCCGCCTCGCGGCGGGCCGACTAGGCCGTTGCACCCCGTTCGCGCTCAAGGGGCACGTCGTCGACCGTGAAGAGGAGTGTGTTCAGTAGCAGCCGCGCGGCCAGCAGATCGTCGATCACAGCTGCGAGGTCCCTACGAGCGGCGCCGTCCGCTGCCGAGTCGAGACATTCGAGGGTATGCCGCAGCGCCTGAGGCCCGTCAGGACATGTCTCCTTCATCTCGCCGACCACCTCACCGCTTCTGAATTGGCTACTGGGGGATGAGCTGCTCGATGAGAGCGTCCACGTCGAAGTGGTCTCGCTCCCTGCCGGGCGGAACGAGGCGGTAGGTCCGGTGGAGGAACCGCGCCACCCGACGCCGTGCGACGCGCAGGACAAGGAAGTCGTCATCGTGGTGCAGGCCGATCAGGAGATCGTCGTCTTCCGGGGCCCGGGCGACGACCACCGCCCCAAGACCGCAAGCACCGTTCAGCCCACCTGCGAGCAATTCGCGCGCGAAGTGCCACTGGCGCAATGGCATATCGACCGCGCTGACGGCAATAGTCGCCGCGAACGGTTCACTACAGTCGTACCAGAGCCGCACTATCGCGTTGGCGTCTGCGCAGCTACCGGCCATCGATGCCCGGAACGGTCGCGTCGTCGTACCGCGAGCTGTTGGCATGCTGCCCTCCGTGACGTCATGCAGCCTTGCGCTCCATCAGAGTGGGCAACCGCGCCGGCCGCGTCGACCCGGCAACCCCTACCGCGCGAGCCATGCCAGTTGCAGCCTCGCCTACCAGCCAACCGGCAGCGGCGGGCTAGTGGACGTCCAGATACGCCAGGACTGCCAGCACTCGCCGGTGATCGTCCGCGGTTTCCGGAAGCTCCAGTTTTGCCAGCACGCTGCGCACGTGCTTCTCGACGGTGCCTTCGGTCACCCACAGTTGGTGCGCAATGCCGGCGTTTGACCGTCCTTCCGCCATCAGCGCGAGCACCTGGCGCTCTCTCGGGCTCAGCGCCGCCAGCGGGTCATGCACCCGGCGGGCGGCGACCAGCTCCTGGACGAGCGCCGGGTCGACGACGCAGCCACCGCGGACGACCCGGCGCAGCGTCTCGACGAACTCCTCCACATCGGTGACCCGGCTCTTCAGCAGGTATCCCGTGCGCTCGCCGCTCTGCAGAAGGTCGATCGCTTGGTCGACCTCCGCGTGCGCGGATAGAACGAGCACACCGGTCGCTGGGAACTCGGCGCGGATCAGGCGGGCCGCCTCTAACCCCTCTGTGGTGTGCGTCGGTGGCATCCGGATGTCGACAAGGACGAGATCCGGGGCCTGCTGACGAACTGCATCCAGCAGCTCGACCGGATTGCCGAACTGGCCGAGCACGGCAAAGTCGAACCGCGCGAGCAAGCTGGCGAGTCCCTCGCGCAGCAGCACGTCGTCGTCGGCGATGATCACACTCGTCCGGCTCACGACCGGCCCATTTTGGCGTGCGTCATCATGGCGGCACTCCCACCGACCCGACCCGGAGGCACCTTCCCAGGCTTACGGTACCGATGTGCCTACCGGGTAACCAGAAGGATCCGCACCTGTTCCTTTTCCGGCTAGCAGGTTCGCCTATGCGATGACCTGACGTCATTCTGAGCCCGTGCCGCTGAGGTGTCTGATCGTCGATGACAGCCGCAGCTTCCTCACGGCCGCGCGCTCCCTTCTGGAGCTACAGGGGATCTTGGTCGTCGCCGTGTGCACCACTGGCGCAGAGGCGCTTGTCAACACCTCGTCCAGCCATCCTGACGTTGCCGTCGTCGACGTGATGCTGGGCCACGAGAGTGGCGTCCAACTGGCTCAGCAACTGCACGCCGCTGGGTGCGCCGTCGTCATGACGTCCACCCACGACATGGCGGACATCGAAGAGCTGCTCAGTGGTTCACCGGCTGTGGGCTTCATCGCCAAGTCGGAGTTGTCAGCGGACGCCCTGCACCGCGTCCTCAACCTGCCGCCCGCGTCCGGCGACGCTTAGCCCCAGACGCCCACAAGCCGCGGCTTGCCCCGCCACGCCCGGGCTGTCAGCATCGCGCCAACGGCAGTTGCGGGGCGACGAAAGGAACGCTGACGTCCCGATGAGTAACAACTCGAGACGCTGGCGCCCGGTCGAGGGTGTGCTGGTCGGCATCGCCGGCATCGCCGCCGCCACTCTCGCCATTTCCGGGTTGTCGCATGTCGCACCGGCCTCGAGTTTCGGCGGTCTCTACGTCCTGGCGATCCTGCCGGTCGCGCTGGGCTGGGGGTTTCGCGCCGCGCTGGCAGCCGCGATCGTCTCAGCAGTCGTGTTCGACTACTTTTTCTTCGATCCGAGGCTCGACATTCATGTCGAGGACTCCCAAGACCTCGCCATCGTCGCATCGTCGGCCACGATCGCGTACGTCGTCAGCGCACTCGCACGTCGCGTCCGGCAGCGCGCTGACGAGGCCGCTGCACTCGCGCGAGAGCAGGCGGCCCTTCGACGAGTGGCAACGGCAGTCGCCCGAGGCGCGCCGCCCGAGAAGGTCTTCGCCACGGTCACGGAGGAGGCTGGGCGCCTGCTTGCATGTGAGGTGACCGCCATGTGCCGGTTCGACGTTGCCGCGATGACGGTGGTCGGACTCTGGAGCGCACCAGCGCGGCCGTTGGACGTCCGATTGGGAAGCCAGCTGCCGCCAGACCCCTCCACCGCAGCCGGGCTCGTGCTTGCCAATGGAAGGCCGGCGCGTCTCGATCGCCGGGGAACCGACAGTCCGCGCGACCCAAGCGGCCTCGACGCCGAGGACATCGAGTCTGCCGTGGGCGCCCCGATCAGCCTCGAAGGACGGCTGTGGGGCGTCATGATCGCGGCGGCTCGCGACGACCCGCTTCCCGCGAACACCGAGAATCGCCTCGCCGGATTCAGCGAGCTGGTCGCGACCGCCGTTGCGAATGCGGAGGCACAGTCGCAGTTGGCGTCGTCCCGGGCCCGGATCGTGGCCACTGCCGATGCCACGCGCCGGCACATCGAACGCAATTTGCACGACGGCGCACAGCAACGCCTCATCTCCAGTGCTCTACAGCTACGGGCGGCGCAAGCCGCAGCGCCCCCTGACGCCGGCGAGTTGCAGGACCGACTGAACGTCGTCGCCGACGAACTGAACGGCGCGCTCGAAGACCTGCGCGAGACCGCTCGCGGCATCCACCCGGCCGTACTCGCCGAGGGCGGCCTGCGCCCCGCGCTCAAGGCGCTGTCCAGGCGCTCCGCAGTGCCCGTGCGATTGAACGTGCAGGTCGACGGAAGGCTTCCCGACCACATCGAGGTCGCCGCCTACTACGTCGTCGCAGAATCGCTCACCAACGTCGCCAAGCACGCCCAGGCATCGATCATCGATGTCTCCGCATGCGCAAGCAGCCAGGTGCTGACCGTGCAAGTACATGATGACGGACGCGGCGGGGCCAACCTGGCCAGGGGCTCGGGCTTGCTCGGTTTGAAAGATCGCGTCGAGGCCGTGGGCGGCCGGTTCTCGCTGCAGAGCCGAGAAGGAGACGGCACCCGTGTCAGCGTTGCGCTGCCGGTCGACAGGCTCTCCCTCCGACAGACGGCCTTTTCCGGCCACGATGATGGATGAGGGTCAGGTCATGGGCGGTGGGTTGCGGGATCTCGGGCGTTTGGCGTGCGTGGAGAAGAGGTGGGCGGACGCCGTCCGCTACCTGACCGCCGCCGATGCCGAACAACCGCTCGACGCCCGACACCTCGAAGACCTCGCCATCGCGTCGCACTGCATTGGCAGGAACGAGGAGTCGGCGAACGCGTGGTCGCGGGCCTACGCGGAGCATCTGGCCGCCGGTGACATGGCCGCCGCGGCGCTCGCAGCCGGATGGTGCTCGTTCGGCCTGCTTACCCGCGGCGAGTTCGCCATGGGCAGTGGGTGGCTGAGTCGCGCGCAGACGCTGTGCCAGGACCATGACCTCGACTGTCCGGCCACCTGGTTCGTTCTCGGCCAGACCGCTGCCGGTGTCATGATCGGGGGCGACTTCGGAGTCGCGTTGCCGATGTTCGAAGAGGCACAGCGTCATGCGGACCGGCTCCGAGACCCGGACGGAATGACACTCGGGCGGCTCGGCCGTGGCCAATGCCTCACACACCTGGGGCGGGCACCTGAAGGCCTGCCGCTGCTCGACGAGGTCATCGTCGCGATCACCAACGACGACGTCTCTCCCATGGTGGTCGGACTGGCGTTTTGCGCGGCGATCGAGTGCTGTCAGCAACTCCTCGACGTCCGGCGCGCGCAGGAGTGGACGGCTGCGCTGACCCGCTGGTGCGACCAGCAGCCCGACCTCGTTCCGTATCGCGGCAACTGCCTCGTGCACCGTGCGGAGATCCTCGCGTTGCACGGCGCCTGGCCGGAGGCCTATGACGAGGCCCGACGCGCGCGCGACTGGCTCGCCGACATGCCGGACCCGACGCTGGGAAACGCCTACTACCAGTTGGGCGAGCTGCACAGGCTGCGCGGCGAATACGCCGAGGCAGAAACGGCGTACAAGGAGGCAAGCCAGTATGGCTGCGAGACGCAGCCGGGCCTGGGCTTGCTGCGGTTGGCACAAGGACACGTCGAGTCGGCGACTGCCGCGATCCGGCGTGCTCTCGAAGAGACCGCCGACATCATTGCTCGGGCGCACCTGCTCGGCGCGCAGGCGGAAGTGGCACTGGCCGCAGGTGATGTCAGTGCAGCGCAATCGGCAGCCGACGAGCTCAACGAGATCGCCAAGCAGCTCGACGTGCCGTTGTTGCGGGCGTGGGCGATGCACACCGCCGGTGCCGTTGCGTTAGCCGGCAACGATCCAGCCGCTGCCCTCGGCACACTGCGCTCGGCGTGGTCGTTGTGGCAGGAGCTCGAAGCGCCGTACCACGGTGCGCGGGCACGCGTGTTGATCGGACAGGCTTGCCGCGCCCTGGGTGACGAAGACACCGCCGAGATGGAGCTCGACGCAGCCCGCTGGGTGTTCGAGGAGCTCGGTGCCGCGCCAGCGCTCGCGGCGGCGCAGAAGCTGTCGCGGCGTGCGCCCGCCTCCAATCCGGGCGGGCTGTCATTGCGAGAGCTGCAGGTCCTGCGGCTGGTCGCTGCCGGCATGTCCAACCGCGCGATCGCCGACGAACTTTTCCTCTCGCAGAAGACGGTGCACCGGCACCTCAGCAACATCTTCACCAAGCTCGACGTTGGCTCACGCGCGGCTGCGACGGCGTACGCGTTCCAGAACCACCTCGTCTGAGTCGGCTCTCGCCGTCGATCCGAGATGGGTATTTCTTCTGATGCGGCACCACCTGCGGTCCTCTTAGCGTCCCTCCCAACGTAGTGGCGACCAGGGAGGGATCCGCAATGCAACAGGGAAACGACTCCATCGACACGGTGGTCCTCGGTGGCGGCCAGGCCGGCCTGATCGCGGGCTACGAGCTCAAGCGGCGCGGCCGTGACTTCGTCATCCTCGACGCCAACACCCGGCCGGGCGACGCCTGGCGCACCCGCTGGGACTCGCTGCGGCTGTTCACGCCCCGCCGCGACTGCGAGCTGCCCGGCCTGCGGTTCTCCGGCCGTCGAAGCCTCGCCCCGACGAAGGACGAGATGGCCGACTACCTCGAGGCCTACGCCACCCAGCACGAGCTACCCGTGCGCAACGGCGTACGCGCCACCCGCCTGACGGAAGCCGGTGACCTGTTCCGGATCGAGACAACGAAGGGTGACTTGACCGCGTCGAACGTCGTCGTCGCGACCGGGTCTTACGGCGCCCCGAAGGTGCCGGGCTTCGCCGGAGACCTCGACCCACACGTCGTGCAGTTGCACGCCACGGCGTACAAGAACCCGGCGCAGCTGCAGCCAGGCGGCGTCCTGCTCGTCGGCGCCGGCAACTCCGGTGCCGACATCTCGCTCGACGTCGCCGGAGCGCATCAAACCTGGCTGGCCGGACCCAGCGTGTCGCACATCCCGCCCGACATCGACAAGTGGTTCGCGCGGACGTTCGTGGTGCGAGGGGTGCGGTTCATGCAGCGAAACGTGCTGTGCCTGCGCACACCCATCGGGCGCAAGGCAGCCCCCAAGATGCGCGGCAAGGCGACGCCGCTAGTTCGCGTGAAGCCGAAGTGGCTCGAACGTGCGGGAGTGCAACGTGTCGGACGCATCGTCGGTGTGTACGACGGCCTGCCGCAGCTCGAGGACGGCCGCGTGCTCGACGTCACCAACGTGATCTGGTGCACCGGCTACCGCCACGACTTCCCCTGGATCGACCTGCCCGGCTTCGACGAGCACGGCTTGCCGGTGCACAAGCGCGGGGTGTCGAGTGCCGTACCGGGCCTGTTCTTCATCGGCCTGGAGTTTCAGTTCGCACTCGCGTCGGCGTCACTGTGGGGAGTCGCGCGCGACGCGGCGTACGTCGTGAAGCAGCTCGACAAGCGACCTGTTGCTGAGCCGGCTAGCATGCCCATGATCGATCGCGATACCAGGTGTAGCGATTCAACTCGACTTGTCAGACGGTCACCTGCCGGTGAAGGTCGGCTCGCGCCGTTCGAGGAACGCGGTGACACCTTCGTGGTGGTCGTCGGAGCCGAAGCACTCTTGCAGCGCCCGGCGATGGGCGGTCAGGTGCGTGTCGACGTCGCGACCGAGACCGTCGTACACCAACCGCTTGATCCGCCGGATGGAGAAGGGCGAGCCCTGCGACAGTGACTGCGCGAGTGCGATCGCGTGCGCGACGACCTGTTCCGGCTCGACGACCGCGGCGACATAGCCGGCGGCGAGTGCCTCGTCAGCGGCGACGAAGGCTCCCGAGTAGAGCCAGCGCAGCGCAGTAGGGAGGCCCACTTGCCGTGGCAGTAGCCACGACCCTGCGCCGGTGTCGGGCACCAGTCCGCGATGCACGAAGTTCCACGCGAACCGTGCTCGGGCGCTTGCGACTCGCGCGTCGCACTGGACGGTGAACTCTGCGCCCATGCCGACCGCGGCACCGTCGACCGCGGCGACGACCGGCTTCGGGCAGGCGACGATCGGCCACGGCTCGCCCTCACGGGTGCCGCGACTCTCCTGTGGTCGGCCCGCCAGGTCGGACAGGTCGATGCCGGCGCAGAACGCCCCTCCGGCGCCGGTGATGACAACCGCCCTCGCTGCGTCGTCGTCGCCCGCCCGGCGCATCGTCTGGATGAACTCGCTCAACACGGAGTAGGTCATCGCGTTGCGCTTCTCGGGCCGGTCGATCGTCACGACGCCCACACCGCTCGTGGCCTCGTAGCGAATGCTTGTCATCGCGCGCCGCCCTCTCCTCGCGTCAAGTCACAGTCTGTCGCAGTCGACGAGCGCGGTGCGAGACTGGTTTGTGGACGAGGACGCGGCGACGATGCGGCGGCAGATGGAGGAGGCTGCCGCCGACACTGAGCGGCAGCTTCCGCGGTTCATCGGACTGAGTCAGGACGACGCAGAGACGCTGAGCCGCGAGTTGGGCATCGAGCCGTGGTTCAACGACGCCGACGATCCGAGCCCGGAGCGCCTCGTCTTCCGTTCGCGAGGGGTCCGCCTGTACTTGCGCAGGGGGCGCGTCGTGTCGGGCAAGTTGGGCTGACCGAGTTCTCGACGCACTGCGCCGGTCAGCCGGCGTCCGGGTCCAGCAGGATCTGGTTGAGCAGCGCGACGCGTCGCGTGCCGAGCGCGCTCGAGAGGTACGGCGCGCAGGCGAATGCCGCCAGCGAAAGTCCACTGGTGACGGCGCTCGCGGCAGCGAAGCCGGTGACGTCGAGATGTCCGTTCGGATCCCGCCCGCCCACGGCGTCGCCGGTGGCCACGCCTGCGGCGAGAAACACCGCCATGATCGCCGGGACGAGCGCGAAGGGGACCAGCACCAGAAGGAGCCAACGCAGCGTGCTCCGGCGCGCATGTCGATGCTCCCAACGCCAGCGGATCGGCCGCGGATGGTAGGGCCAGGTCACCCCTAACCACGCCGCGACCGCGGCGGCGCCGAACGGAGCGGTGACAAGAACCACGCACAACAGCACGCCATCGACGTACTCATGTTCTATGGCGGCGATGACCATCGCGATCACAGCGCATGGGACGGCGACAACGAGAGCGAGAGCTGCCGCCTTCGCGCGAAGCCAGCGACGCAGCCGCACCCGATCGTTGAGCACCTGGAGCGCCGTGGCGACGTCGTTGCCGAGCACGTTTGTCGTTGTTGTGTCGCCGAGCATCCACGCCTGCAGAACGACCGCGAAAGCCATCGAGCCGGTCAGTGCGAACAGCCACTCGTGCACCGTGGCGGGCAGCAGCGTCCACAGCACGCTGACCAACACAGCGTTCACCGTGAGTGAAGTCAGCTCAGCATGTGGTGGGCGGAACAGCCGCACGATCTGGGCACGCAGGTCGTCGCGGAACGCGCCTGCCGTCACTACCGGCGCGAGAGTCGTCACGGAAACGCCCCGTGTCGCGACGACATGCCGCAAAGATCGCCGAAGTTGTGACCCTCGCGAATCATTCCAAGTGGATGACTTTCGCCCAGCGTCGTGGGGTCTCCGGCGGGAGGGACATTGGTCCCTAGCTGTTGGCCGCGGGCGGGACGACGCTGACGGCAGGACAGCCGTTCGGGTGGGAGGTGGCGGCGCAATGTGGCGCACGATCAGGGTCGCTGGCCCCGCTGTCGCGGCGAGCGTCGCCGGGGTCGGCACCGTTTACATCGTCGGGATGCGGCGGCGGTCGCCTGCAGTAATCAACGCCGTGCGCAAACTGTCGCGAAGCACGAAGCGTTTTCAGCTGAGCTCAGCGGGGACCAGCGGCGCCTACGCCTCGATCGTCCGGCACACAGGACGAATAAGCGGCCGGGACTACCAGACACCCATCCACGTGGTACAGAGCCCCCGAGGTGACCTGCTCGTGGCACTGCCATACGGGTCGAGCAGCGACTGGGTGCAGAACGTTCTCGCAAGTGGTGCCGCGACAGTCATCTACGACTCCAACGAATACGCAGTACGTCGTCCGGAAGTCATACCGCTCGTCGAGGTCGAGGCTGCCTTTCCGCCCGCTGATCAACGAGCACACCGGCTCTTCGGCGTGACCGAATGCCTGCGGCTCTGGCCCGCTCCCATACGCGCCGAGTTCAAAGGCGTTTAGCCAGTGGGTCCCGTCAGCCCCCTACTCTTCGCTGATGCAGAGGGCTCGACTGATTCTGATCTGCGGCCTACCTGGGTCGGGCAAGACGACGTTTGCCAAGCAACTTGCGCAGGAAGTACGGGCCGTTCGCCTCTCGCCCGACGAGTGGAAGCATGCTCTTGGCATCGACTACTACGACGAAGAAGCGCGCGTACGGCTAGAGGACCGGCTATGGCTGCTCGCCCACGAACTGCTCACGTTGGAGCAGAGCGTCATCATGGAGAACGGATTCTGGGCGCGAGAGGAACGGGACGAACTTCGGCTCGCTGGGCGCACTCTCGGCGCAACCGTGGAACTGCATTACCTGGACGAGCCCGTCGAGGAGTTGTGGCGGCGGCTTGAACGTCGCAACAAAGAAGGCGCGTCCGGCTCAGTGCCCATCAAGCGCAGCGATCTTGACAAGTGGGCGGCACAGTTCGAAGCGCCCAACGCCGTCGAACTGGCGCTGTTCGACCGCGTCTAGATGCGGTCAGAGCGGAAAGAGCTGAGGCGAGACGTAGGCATATGCGCTGCCATTGAAGGCGAACTCCCGGACGGCGCCGGGTGCGTCGTACCTGTCTGCCGCCAGGCCGATGCGCCAGGTCAAGGCCGACGCGAAAGCCGACCCGAGATGCGCAAGCCCTGCATGGAGGCCGCCGCTGCTCGGATTCTTGCTGAAGTTGACAGCGTCGGCGGTGAGCCGGACAGCGTCGCAGATCGCGAACTCAACGATCTCCGCGCTGGCGGTGGAACTGCCTTGACCTGCAGCAGTCATCAACCTGCGACAGGATGTCTCGCCGCTACTGACCGGGCCTGGACTGTGGCCGGCGTCGAAATCCGAGACGGGCAGCCAACCCACGCCCATCGACCCGACGAGCTGCGAGTTCGGAACTGTTCCTTGCAGTTGCACCGCCGGAGCATGGTAGGAGGTCAGCGCGTAGCGAGGGCGGTAGTGCTGGCTGTCCGCGGCGGTCATGAACAACAAGACGTCGCTCTCGCTGGACAGAATGTGTGTCACTCCGGCGTTTCGCATCTGCAAGACGGCATTACTCATCGACGCCGACTCGTTGTTGAGGCTCGACGCGTCGTACTGGTATTCCTGCGCGACGCTGAAGCCGGCGGCGGTCAGCCGTCGTTTGATGTCGGCGAAGATGCGTTGCTGCGGCTGCTGGGCGGGATACAGGAGCCCGACCTTCACCGCAGCTGTGCCCGGACTGCCGGTGGTGGTGTTCCAGCCGTGGAAGTAGCCCATCGCCGTCAACCTGGCCAGCCACACAGGTGTGAGGTGGGTGAAGCTCGCCGCCGTCAACTTGTACAGGTACGGCGCGTAGCTGTTGAACAGCGTGTCGTCGGCCGGGACGAACCCGGCCGAGATCAATGGCGTGTCGTGGTGAGCGAGGCAACTGTAGAACGTGGGCAGATCGATGCCCGCGACGATGTTGACCACGGCGACCACGTGGGCGTCCTGGGTGAAAGCGGTGCACGTGGCCTGCGCTTGGCTGCTCGCGTCGGTCTCGAGGTTCGCCGTCGCGATGTCGTGGAACAGCGGGACCACAGTGCGGCCGAGGATGCCGCCACGGCGGTTGATGTCGCCGACGACGGCTTTGATGATCGAGGGTTGGTCGCCGAAGTCCGTGGCGCCGATGCCGCTCGGCGCCGCGCGGTTGACGTCGTTGTTCGTCGGGAAGCCGAGGTAGAGATGGTGCGCGTCGTAGCCGCGGCCGGCTACCGGCATGTTCCCGGCAGTTGTCCCTCCGCCGATGCCCGGTGCGGGATTGCCGGCCTGCCCAGCCGAGGTGTTCGCGGTAGCAGCTTCGCCACCGGGCGAGGCGCCCGGCGCAAGGTTGTTCGCGCCGACGCCAGCCACGCCGCTGCCGGTTGCGGACGATGGTGCGGCAGGGCCTGACAACCCGCCGCCACCTCCGCCGTTGCTGCTTGTGCTGCTGATCCCGCTGACGGTGGTTCCGCAGCCGGTCGCGAGTGTGAGCGCTCCGACGAGCACCAGACGAGCAGAAACGCGCATCGGGTTGGCCTCCCGGATCACGCCGGCGCGAGCGGAAGCAGCAGCCACGACCCAGCACGCGCCTCGACGACGGTGTTCACTGCGGGCGGCATCGGGGTGATTTGTTCGGCGGCCGGGTCGCTCGCGTTGAGTTCAACCGTCGCCGGCAGCCGGGTCGGGAGGTCGTCGCTGGTGAGGCGCAGCTGCAGCGCGTGGCCCGGCGCCAGCTGGTAGCCAGTGGGGATGATCGCGACGTCGAACGAGTACGTCTTCCCCGGTGTCAGCGACCTCGGGTTGTCGTCGCGGTGATACGGCGAACCCGTGGTTGATCTGGCTGCGTCGAGCGCTCGGTGGGAGGCGCGCAACGCGCCTTCGGTGATCACGGTCTCGCTGCCGTCCGGTGCGACGTCGGACAGGCGCGCGACGTAGTCGGTGTCGCCTGCCGACGACGAGGCGACCAGGTGCAGCTGAATCGGCCCGGCCATCCGCATCGGCCGACTTGCCGCGGCCGTCCGCCAGGTGAGGCCCTGCTCGTCCTCGCTGCGCTGGTCCAGGGGCACGTACGGCGAGATTGCGATGGTGCCGTAGGAGTCCAGCGCCATGCTCGCGCCGCCGAGTGGGTCGGTGAAATAGCTCGCTGTCACAGACTGGGTCGGCGGGTTGGTGCTGAGGCGGCCGACGGACAGATGGCCGGCAACGGGTTGGCCAGTGCTGCCGGCGGAGGTCAGGAAGTAGCGAGTGAAGCGCGTTCCTGTCGGCGGCCATTGCGCAGCGTGCTGATACGGGCCGGAGGGTTGTAGCTGGAACGCGACTCTCGATCCGCGATGCTCAGCGGTACCGCGAAGGTAGTGGCTGAGGAAGTCGAACTCGATGGCTGGGAAATTGTCGTATCCATTCGCGGCGTGTGTGGGGTCGAACGGCGCACCGCAGCCCTTGTGCGTGCAGGCATTGATGTCGATGCGTGTTTCTACGCCGTGGCGACGCGCCAGGTGCTGGTACATCTCCAGGTCACCGCGCACGAATGCGCCGTCGCGCCAACCGTCGATGATCAGCACCGGGACGGTGATGCGGTTGACGCGGTAGAACGGCGACCGCGCGTGGTACCAGGCGTCGTCGTTCGGTCGGGCCAGATAGTCCAGCGCGACCGGACGGCTGCCCGCCTGCGCCTGTTTCGCGCTCGTCGTCGTGAGCAGTGCGTTGAGAGCATCGACCGGGTTGGTGTCGATGCCGGAGTTGGAGTCGCCGGGTTCGCCGAGATTGCCGCTGGCCAGGCCGGGACCGCCTTGCACCGCGTTGTACTGGGTGTCGAAGAAGAAGTCGGGGATGCCGTCGTAGGTGTAGGCGTCCCGGTAGATGTCGGACAGCGCAACTTCCGGCGCGATCGCCACCAAGCCCGGTGGCTGCATCTCCGCCGTCAGGTATTGGGTGATCCCGAGATACGACCCGCCTTGCATCGCCACTTTGCCGGTCGACCAGCGTTGGCGCGCGAACCACTCGACGAGGTCATATCCGTCGCGTTGCTCGCGCGGAGAGAAGTAGTTGCCATCCAGATTGCCCCCGCTGCCACCGGTTCCGCGCACGTCGACGACAGCGGAGATGATCCCGCGGGACGGGTACTCCGTCTGGTCCGAGCAGCCGCACACACCGTCACGTCCGTACGGCGTCATCGAGAACACCACCGGGAACTGCCCGTGCGCCGGCGTCGAGCCGTCACGCGACGGGTACGTGATCGTGGCGCCGAGGCTTACCCCGTCATCCATCCTGATCAACTGGTAGCTGCTGACCGTCTTGTACGTCGCCGGCGGCAACGTCGGCACCCACCCACGGGCCTGTCCAGCAGCGCCACCGGCAACAGCCGGCACAGCGACCGCCGCCACCGCGAGCACAGCGGCCGCTGCGGCCGCACGTTTACGCAAGATTGCCACCACCCGAGGGCAGCAGCCGGACGATTGCGGGCACGACCACATCCGCGTCCCGAGTCATCCACGGCGAGGTGACGAGCCGCTGGCCGATGCCGCCCAGAGCACCGAGAACCAGGTCGGCTGCGTCGGCCGCCTCTTGCTCACTCAGTGGACGTCCCTTACGTCGGCGCCGTCCGGTGAGCGCGGCCGCAAGCCGGTCAGCAAACGCGCGCTCATGATTCACGACAAGGGCGCGGGTAGCGGCATCGCGGATCGCCAAGCCGTTCAGATCGAGCTCGAACGCCAACAGGCGCTCGGTGTCCTCGCGGTCGAGAAACGCCAGATAGTTGCGCACCAGCCGCTCGAGAAGTTCCTCTACGGGCACGGCGGAAGGAAGGTCGAACTCCCACTCCAACAGCGGCAACACGTCGCGCGCGTGCGCGTCGACCACCGCGCGCAGCAGTTCCAGCTTCCCACCGAAGATTGAGTAGATCGCGCCCTTGGTAAGCCCGGCCCGCTCGGCGATCTCATCGAGCTGCGCAGCCGCGTAGCCCACCTCGACAACCAGCTCCCGCGCAGCCACTAGCAGCGCCTTCCGGTTGTCCGCCCGACTTTCGGCACGGCTACGACGGCGTCGTCGCGTCGATTCGTCCAGCAATGTCGTACTCACGGTATTACCGTACGGTCAGTACCCCAATCAGGCGCAAGGGAGGTTGGAGGCCGCAACAGATTCTCCCTATACCCCCTAGGGGTATAGTGTCTGTCATGGCATCAGAGCGGAGACGCGACCTTACGAAGGCCGCAGTCACCGCCACCGCACATTGCCTCACTGGGTGCGCGATCGGCGAGGTCCTGGGCATGGTGCTCGCGACCTGGTGGGGCTGGGGCAACCTTGCCAGCATCGTGTTGTCGATAGCCCTCGCGTTCGGGTTCGGCTACTCGCTCACCATCGGGCCGGTTCTGCGGGCGGGGATCGGGCTCCGCCGGGCAGTCGGAGTCGCGCTTGCTGCGGACACCGTGTCCATCACCGTCATGGAGATCACTGACAGCGCCTTCATCCTGGCCGTTCCTGGCGCCCTCGCTGCCGGACTCACCGACCTGTTGTTCTGGTGGTCGCTGCTGGCATCACTCGCCGTTGCTTTCCTTGTCACGGTTCCCGTCAACCGAGCCCTTATCGCACGCGGCCGCGGCCACGCCGTCGTCCACCACTACCACCACGGCAGCTCGCTTCGATGAACCGCGCTCCGTAACGACTTCGGAACGTTTCGAGAGCACCGTTGACATCGCCACCAGGCGCAAGGCGGCGCTTCAACGGGGGTCGTGGTCCTACAGAGGAGGCGGCCAATGCCTACATTCATCACTCGACGGAGGACATCGCTGGTCATGGGGACCGCGGTCAGCGCGGCTGCCATTGCGCTCCCGGCTTTGCTTCCGGGGGCTGCGTCCGCATCGGGCTATTCGCTTCACGTGTCTGGGCCTGTTTCGAATCTCATGGGCGTGAACTTCAATGAAACGATCAGCGGAGTCACTGCGAGTCCGGCCAACTACGTCGTCGCGTGGGAGCAGTTCTACAAGCACACCGGATGCGCCGCGACGTTCGCACAGGAAAGCACTCGAGCCTTCTTTTCCGGGACGTGGGGCCTGACCGCCTGGCTCGCGAAGCCTGTCAGCGCCGGGCACTACTCCGCCGTTGCCCGGTTCGGCGCTCGAAATCTCGGCACGCATGGCATGTGCGCCTACCTAATCAACCTTTCCACCGGAACGACATATGCGCACGGCAGCATCTGGTGGACCAACCACAACTAGGCAGCCGCGCTCGTTTGGCGCAGTGTCGATGGCCTGTCCGTCATGGCAGAAGGTCGAGGGTTGGCCAAGGGGGCCCTTGGCCGAGCACGGCCAGAATGTCTTTGCCGGCTTGGCGGCCGTTGGGAAATTCATCACGGGCATCCCATCTCCATGCCGCGACCATGGCCAGGACGAGTCGCCGACACTCGTGCAGCAGCTCCGGATTGGTGCCCTGGTAGTGGGCACTGACCTCGTCGGGCACGTGGGCGAGATCGAATTCGATGGGACCCCGGCAGCATGTCTCGAGGTCGATGAACAGTGGCCCGCGCGAGGTGTTGAGCACGTTGCCCGGATGCGGCTCGCCATGGAGCACCTGCTCGGTGGCTCCGCGGTGCTCGATCGTGCGCAGTGCGCTGCCCAGTGTGGCTCTGAGGAGCGCGCGATCCGCGTCGGCGAGGCCCGGCGTTTGGTCGCGATTCGCGACGAGTCGATCGGCTTCCGCGACGCGATCCCTGAAGTGCGGCGTTTCGGTCGTGACCTCGCGCATGCCGGCGTGCAACCGCCGTAGGGCGCTGGCGTAGTCAGCTGGCGGAATTCCGTCATCGGTCGCAGCCAAGTAGTAGGTCCAGAAGGTGACAGCGAAGCCATCGCTTTGGTAGACGCGAGGATCGACGCGAGGCTCAAGCGCGGCAACCGGGCTTCCACCGGCGGAAAGACACCGAGCAAGTGCGACTTCCGAGGCAGCGACCTCTTGCCCCACAAGCGCTACCCGGGCGAAGACGTCACACGGGAGGACCCGCAGGGCGAGCTTGTTGGAGTTGTGCACCACGACTGCGTCGCCAACCGAAAGGCCCAGCCCCACAAGCAGCGACCTCACTGCTCTCTTCGCCCGCGAAACGACGTCTGGCTCCACCAGCGCATCGTGGCAGGTGTACGGAGCTCGTGCTGTTAGGAGGGAAGGCGGATGTCCGCCTCGCGGCGACCGGCGTCTTGCGTTGAAGGCTGCCCGTCGCGGGCGAAGACCAAGGTTCGCATCGGGAACGGAACGGCGATTCCCTCGCGGCGATAACGAGTGTGCAGTCGCTTCACAAACTCAGACACGATGACGTACTGCTGGGTGAACTCTGTCGTGCGCAACACGACGTTGAGGTCGATGCTCGAGTCACCGAACTTGGCGAACCGTACGACCGGCATGTGAGACGTCACGCCACCCGTCACCTCCCGCATCACCTCCGCGCCCACCTCGCACGTCACGCGTTCAACGTGGTCGAGGTCGCTGTCGTAGGAGACCCCGACCGGGACCACGACCGACATCTCCGGGCGGGGCCTGAAGTAATTGATGATCACCGACTGTGCGAGCTTCGCGTTCGGGATGATCGCATGGTTGTTCTGCACCTGTTGGACGGTCGTGTTTCGCCAGTTGATGTCGAGGATCTGGCCCTCCTCGCCGCTGTCGAGGCGGATGAAGTCACCGACCTGAACCTGCTTGGACGCGAGCAGGTGCACGCCCGCGAACAGGTTGGCCAACGTGTCTTGGAGGGCGAGCGCGACCGCCAGGCCGCCGACACCAAGGGCAGTGAGCAGCGGGCCAACGGAGACGCCCAGGTTGCTCAGCAGGAACAACACGCCGACTACGAGCACGGCGAGCCTGGCGATGTTGACGAAGATGGTCGCAGCAGCGCCGCCGCCGGTACGACGGACCATCGCAGCACGGGCGCCGTCGGCGACGAGTCGCGCGATGATCAAGGTGGCGGCCAAGATCAACGCTGCGGACACGATTCCCGCGCCCAAGGAGTGCCAGCGCGGCCGTAGGGGCAGCTCTCCGAGGGCGAGCCACACACCGCTCAAAGTCGACAGGGGCACCGCGAGCCCCTGCACCATCCCGAGGAACAGCTCGTCGCCCGCCCACCGCGTTGCGGCCGTTCGCCGGCGCACGCGACCGAGCAGCACGCGCAGCGCGACACCGATCGCCACTCCCGCCATGGCGACAGTCGCCGCAATGATCAGCTGCCCCAATGTGACCGCATCCACGCACGCCGACGCTACAACGAACTGCAGCCAGCGAGTCCGCAGGGCGTCAGTGTGTCAATGCGGGACCCCCGTTATGTTCGACGAGGTCAACCTTGTCACTGAGTCTCGAGCAAGGAGGAAGCGTGGAGCGATCGGACGTCAATCCTTGGGAATGGTCGAAACAGTTCGGTTTCTCGCAAGGTGTGGATTTGCGTCAACCGGAGCGACTGTTGTTTTGCAGTGGGCAAACCGCAATCCAGCCGGACGGATCACCGCCGGCCAGCGATGACATGGGCGAGCAAGTTCGGATGGCATTTCGGAACCTAGGCGAGGTGCTGTCGGCAGCCGGCTACCGCACGACTGACGTCGTCCGCATCAACTACTACACGACCGATGTGGACGAGTTATTGCCTGTACTGCATTCCGGCGCCCACGAGTTTTTCGGCGACAACCTGCCTGCCTCAACGCTGCTGGGTGTCAGCCGGCTGGCTTACCCGCAGTTGAAGATCGAGATCGAAGCCATCGCCGCTGGTTGACGCCGTACGACGGCCGCTACGGTGACCGGCCGGTGGAAGACTGCTGGCCATGCCACTCGCCCACATGCGCTCCGTCGTACTCGACTGCCCCGACCCTCGGACGCTTGCTGAGTTCTACAGAGGTGTCGTCGGCGGCGAGATCGCTTTCGCCGAGGATGACTGGGTTGTGCTCGTGGTCGAAGGGCTGCGCCTGGCGTTCCAGCTGTCCGATGATTTCGCCCCGCCGACGTGGCCGACGGGTGAGCGGCCGCAGCAGTTTCACCTCGATCTGACAGTCACCGATGTCGAAGCGGTCGAGCCCCAGGTACTGGCGCTCGGCGCGACGAAGCACGCGGTACAGCCTGGCGAGGCAGCAGGCGACCCGTTCCGGGTCTACGTCGATCCCGCGGGCCACCCCTTCTGCCTCTGCTGGGACTGACGCACGCCTTGCTAATGGCCACTGATGGTGACGTTGCCGGCGTCGCTGTGGGCCCGGATGTAGGGCCGGACGCTGGTGTCGATGATCAGGCCGGTGACATGGACGGTGCCGTTGTCGCTGTCGGCTGCGATGTCGTAGCGGCCGGTCGGGACGTCGATGTTGACGTCGCCGTTGCCGGAGGTCGCGGTGAGTGTCTGCGGCTTGTTGTCGAGCGCGGCAGTGATGATGCCGGCGTCGCTGTGCAGGCTGGTGGTTTGGGCCTGCAGGTGGCGGGCGGTGAGGTTTCCCTGTCCGCTGCTGAGTTGGACGGTGCGCAGGTGTGCGTCGCTGAGGTTGACGTCCCCGGAGTCGTCCTGTGCGTTCAAGTTGCGTCCGGCGACGCCGGTCGCGGTGATCGTCCCGTCGCCGGAGTTGAGGGTCATCGCTGTGCCGGTGACGGAATGCAGGGTGACATCGCCCGAGTCGCTGGCCGCAGTCAGCACCGCGGACCTGGTCGACTGGACGGTGACCGCTCCGTTGCCGGACTTGATCGTCAAGCTGTGTGCATCGATGCCGGTGGCAGCGGCGTCACCGCTGTCGGAGTCGAGCGAAACGCTGCTAGCGCTGATGTCACTACCGGTGACGGTGCCGTTGCCGCTTGCGGCGTCAACCTGCGGTCCGGCCGCGTCGCGAACGCTGACGTTGCCCGAGTCGGTCGAGAGCTTCACCCCGGCATGAGCACCGACGCTGCTGATGTCCCCGCTGGAGGTGTTGGCCTCCACCGGAACGGTCGCCGGAAGGATGAGGGTCAAGGCGTCGATGCAGTCGTTGGCTTGGTCGAGGGCGCCAGCCACGGTCACGACATTGCCGACAGAGATGTCACCGTTGCAACTGATCGTCACGTGCAGGACGCCATGGCTGACGTCGATAGCCAGGGTCGGCTGACGGACGTTCCACTCCTCGTGCGCGTGCACCGTGGCCCTCCGGCCCGGTCGCAACGTGATCGCGCCGTAGTCGGCGGAGACTGCGACCGACCGAAAGGCTTGCGTCACGGTCTTGGTCACGTCTTGGGTGTGCATCGGTACGACCTGCTTGGCCTGCGCGGCGCTGAACGCGCCGGTTGCAGCCAACGCCGTCGCAACGGATGCATAGATGATCGGGCGCATGCTGGGCCTCCCCGCGTCACGGGCATGTTCGCTGCCGGGAAGCCAACTCCTGCATCGCAGTGGAAGACGGAGTGTTGTCTACCTCCGTGTCCGATTCCGTCGCTAGCCGACGGCGACTATCCGGTGCGTTCCCAGCACAGGTACCGGTTGAGCCGTTCGGTCGGGTGCGCCTCGTCCAACCGACCGATCGCCGCAGAGGCCCAGCGGCGAACACGTTGCCCCGCGGCGCCCACTGCGGCCCTGTCGGTTCCGGGCGGCCAGACGTAAGGGTTGCGTTCTAGTCGAGCGACATGCCATTCGAGTGGACGCATGACCGCGACAGTTTGGGCGATCTCCGGAAGACGGCGGAAGCCTTCGGTATCGAACCGTTCGGCGATCGGCGCGATCGCATCTGCCGGGGCGACGGACGATGACGGCGCCTCGAGTTGCAGTTCCTCGATGAATCTCTCGGAGCGGGCGCGTCAGCAGTAGGTGCCACACGTGAGCGACAAGCACGCCGCCCATCGCTTCGTCGATGAACGGCTGCTGTTCGGCTGCCGCGAACAGCACTCGACCCCTGACCGACGGCGCGCGAGCCAACGTCGCGGCCACCATGTCGACGTCGATGTCGATCCCGACCAGGTCGATCCCTCGGTGGACAAGTGGGATCAGCTTCTTGCCGCTGACACAGCCAAGATCGAGAACAGGCTGCAGGCCGGAGAAGAAGGACGCCAGCTCGTCGTACAACATCTCGAGATTCGCTGCCGGGGTGTCATCCTGCGCGTCGTGCACAGCAACGGCCTCAGCGCCGATCGCCGTCAGCCGGGCCATGACGTGACCTAGGCCGCTTGCGAGTCTTGAGTTATGCCACTAGCCGCGCGCGGAGCCGGTCCAGATGTCGATCGCTGACCTGCGCGAGGTCCGTCAGGTAGCACTCGATTCCGCCGTACTTGGTGTCGAGGGTTTCTAGCGCAGCTTCCATTGCCCACCTGGGAGCGCTGAGCATCGCCTCTGCTGCAGGTCGGGCGATGCCGTGATCGACAAAGAGGTCGACGACGTGCGGGACTTGCTCGGCGCCGCGGAACCGGTTGGTCAGCAGGTAGTCGTCCATCACCTGTTCCCGGTCCACGCCGAGTGCCGTCAGGAGCAGCGCCGCCGTAAGGCCGGTCCTGTCCTTGCCGCCTGCGCAATGAAACAGAGCCGCGCCGCCGTCCGCGTCCGCTAGCGCAGCGAACAACCTGCCGAACGCCGGCCCTCCGTGTTCGAGCATGCGGAGGTAGTCCCCGAACAACCAGTTCTCGCCGTCAGCACGGGTTTGCAGCGTCGCAACGTCGGTGTCGAACACGCCCTGGCTCGGCAGCTCGACCGAAACGCACTCGACACGGCAAGGCTCGCGCGCACATTCCTCAGCACGGCGAAGGTCAAAGAAGTGGCGCACGCCCGCCGACATCAACTGGGAAATGTCGTCGTCGTCGAGCCGATGCAGTCCGTCGCTACGGAACACCTGGCCCCAGCGGGTCGCACCACTCCCGCGCACCGTGTAGCCGCCGAGGTCGCGGACATTCGTAGCGCCTTTCAGTGGCACCAGCCGATTACGCTCCTCAGGCACAAGCCGACGGTAATCGATGGTTGACCGCCGCCAGGTCGAGCCCCGGCCACGACCACCTCATTCCCACCGAGCAGCAGGGACCTCCCTTGTGGGACGCCCTCGTTTGCCGTCACTGTCGGGTGGGCGAAGAGGGAGATCGCGGTTGCGCACTCGGACGGCGTTGGCGGTCGTGGTCGCCGCAGCGACGACGACAATGGTCGCCGCGCCTGTGCGCGCTAGTACTCAGGCACGGGCATGTGACCTCGTGCGCGACCCGGCTGGTGACGCGCAGCAGTCGCTATCCGTGTGGTAAACCTGCGTGCCGTCGCCGGTGTCGAGGAGAGCCGTAGCTACGATTTCTTCTTCGACAGCATGGGCCAGACCTTCGACTTCAACGCCGTGCTACCGGCAAGTGGCCGACCGAGTTTCGAGCTTCTGGTCGGGGCGAGCGCGTTCGCGCCGACCGGGGACGACAGTGACACGAGCTACAGCGGAGAGGGCATCGCCCAGGCCCACGGCGTCATCGACTACACCCACAACGAGATTCGCATAATGGCGGCGCTGAAGTCCATCCGCAAGGCGACGACGCTCGAATCGCCAGTCACGCGGCTGCGCATCGAAACGCGGCGCGACTCTCCCACGCCGGTCACCCAGGCGGGCTACCGGGAAGACATGGCCACCGGTGACTCCCAGTTTCGCGACGAGTACCAACTCGGCCGGCGAAGCTGCCTCACCTGCACCGATAGCCCCGTCGCGTCGGCGGGCTGGGTCCGCGGGCAGCCTGCCTTGTCCGAAATCGTCACTCGGCGCACACTGCGACCGTGAATGTGCTGGTTCGCCGTCGAGCGCCGGCGCCGAGGACTCCCCCGACCCGGCGCGAGCAGGAACTTTCGCTGCAACGGCGTGCGCGACGATGGCTAGGCACGGCCGCCTTCACCTGGCCCATCTGGGCACTTACCGGCGCTCCAACGGGTCTCCCTCACGGAACAGGGGACCGTCATCACATCGTGGTGTCACTCGGAATCTGGCCCGCCTATCTCATGATCGGCGGGCTGGTCGACATCGCCAGGCGGGCCCGGCGCATCTACAGCGAACCCGCTACGGATCTCTCCGGCGTGGAGGAGGGTTCCGCTCCGTAGGGTGCGGGCGTGGACCGTCGCAAGGCCGAACGCGACCGGCTAAGAGCCGAACGCGACAAGCTGGTGGCATCCGATCCCGCGGGCCTGGCCGGTGCCTGGACGATGATCGAGGGCCAATGGCAGGCGACGACGACCCGCGCTCGCGAACTGCCCGAATCGATGCTCCACGAACGAGTCAACGGCGAGTGGAGCTTCGTGCAGACACATCGTCATCTCGTGCTGGCCACAGACTGCTGGCTGCGACGAATGGTCAAGGGGATCGCCCATCCGTATCACCCGTGGGGTCTGGGTGGCTCGTGGCTCACCAGCCCTCGCCGGTGGGGCATCGACCCAGAGGCCGACCCGTCACTGGATGAAGTGCTCGAGGTGCGGCACGAGCGCATGGGCGAGGTGCGAGAAGTGATCGAGGCAGCAACGCCGCGGAAACTAGCGCGGAACTGCATCCCTCCTGACAGCCCTGGCCACCCGCGGACGGACCACACGGTCTTGCAGTGCCTGCACGTAATCCTCAAAGAAGAGTGGCAACATCATCGATATGCGATCCGAGATCTCGAAGTGCTGGAGGGACAGCAGCACTGATCGCAGGTTCAGGCCGGGTTAGACCGTCGATGGGTCTGGGGTGGTGCGCGCATGGCGTGGTTTCTCATTGTTGTCGCCGCCATCTTCGAGACCGGCTTCGCCGTTCTGCTCAAGCAGAGTCACGGTTTGACGCGGTTGTGGCCGACGATCGGGTTCGCTGCGTGCGCACTTGTCAGCTTCGGATTGCTCAATGTTGCGCTGCGTGAGCTGGAGGTCGGCCCGGCGTACGCGGTTTGGACGGGGTTGGGCGCGGCCGGCACGGCGGTGGTCGGCATGGTCGCTCTCGGGGATGCCACTTCGCCGCTGAAGCTGATCTCCATCGGGCTGGTCATCGCGGGGGCGATAGGGCTGAATCTGTCCGGGGCCACGCCATGACCACTGCGTGATGTTCGACCAGTTCAGCGATGCCGTGGCCCAGGCGTCGACGTGGGCGTATGTCGTCCTGGTTCTGTTTGCGTTCTTCGACGCGATCCTGCCGATTGTCCCGAGCGAGACCGCAGTCATCACGGCGGGTGTCCTCGCGTCCGGCGGCGACCTCATCCTCGCGCTGGTCATCGGGTGCGCGGCCGTGGGCGCGTTCCTCGGTGACAACGCGGTGTACTTTCTCGGCCGACGGTTCGGCGACCGAGCCAGACGACGCTTCCTCACGGGGCGTCGCGGCGCAGCCGCCTACGGTTGGGCCGAGCGACAGTTGGCAGCCCGCGGCGGTGAGCTGATTGTGGTCGCGCGCTTCATCCCCGGTGGCCGCACCGCGGTCGCACTCAGCGCTGGCGCAACCGGCTTCGCCTGGCCTAGGTTCATCCGGTTCGACATCGTGGCCGCCGTCGTCTGGGCGTTGTACGCGGCCTTGCTCGGCTACTTCGGCGGCAAGGCGTTTGAGCATTCACCGTGGAAAGGCCTGCTGCTCGCATTCTCCATCGCGGTGACAGTGACCGTTGCCACGGAACTGATCCGGTCATACCGGCGCCGCCGCCGTTCTGGTGCACGGAAGGCTGACGAGTGACGTGTGCCGGTACCGGTACGGTCCGGGGCCATGGAGTTCCAAGATGTCGTTCTGCGGCGTCGGATGGTACGAGATTTCTCGGCTGAGCCCGTCGAACGGCCACTTCTGGATCAGCTCATGTCCAACGCGACGCGCGGGCCCTCTGCCGGGTACAGCCAGGGCTTCGCCTTTGTCGTGCTCACCGAGCCGGATCAGCGCCGGCTCTTCTGGCAGACGACCAGCGGTC
>Ga0070658_10000654_pt1 | contig 29929 bp, 19 predicted proteins | sample KBSC13metaG_FD_64664 | JGI IMG/M metagenome (GOLD analysis project Ga0070658, IMG submission 64664) | Corn rhizosphere microbial communities from Kellogg Biological Station, Michigan, USA - KBS C1-3 metaG | ecosystem: Host-associated > Plants > Roots > Rhizosphere > Soil ... | reverse complement strand
CCAGATCATCCCGTTTGCAGGCATTCATTTTGACCCGAAGCGCGTCCCGTTGGCGGACGTCATCGCCCCGCCCTACGATGTCCTCTCTCCCGCACAGCAGGACGCCCTCTATGCGCAGAGTCCTGCCAATATCGTCCGGCTCATGCTCAACAAAGAGCAGGCGGACGACACCGACTCCCACAATCGCTATACCCGCGCCGCGGAGTTTTTGAAGGCGTGTCTGGCAGACGGATCGATGGTCAAGGATGGGGAGCCCGCCCTCTACGAATATATTCAGATCTTCGAGCACCCGCTCGATCCCGAGCGTAAAGTGGAGCGCCGCACCCTCTTTGTGGCGCTGAAACTGGAGCCTTACGAGAAGGGCGTCGTACTGCCGCATGAAGAGACCCACCCGAAAGCGAAGGCCGATCGCTTAAACCTGATGCGCGCCACCTGCTCCAATCCGGAACCGATCTACGCCCTCTATGAAGACCCGAGTCTGACTGTCGCAAAAAGTCTCAATGCGCTGCGTTCTGCCGAGCCGCTCCTGCGCGCCGTCGTGCCCGGTAAGACAGGCCCCGAAGCGGAACAGCATCTGATCTATCGCTACACCGATGCCTGTCTCCTCTCCGACCTGGAAGAGTTTTTTGGCTCCCGCCGCGTCTGGATCGCCGACGGGCACCACCGCTATGAGACCGGCCTGAACTATCGCAACGAAGCGCGCGGCGGCAGGGAGGACGGCCCTGCTCTGCCTGCCGACTATCTGTTGGTGGGCCTGAGCGCCTTTGAAGATCCCGGTCTGGTCGTGCTGCCGACCCATCGTCTGATCAGAAACGTCCCAGCAGCACGGATGGACCAACTGGCGCTGCAACTGGACCGCTATTTCCATGTGCAGACTCTGCCCCTGGCGGCGGCGAGAGAGTGGATCAAAGAGGAGGTTGCGGGCGAGAAGCGGTTTGTCGTGCTGACGCAACAGAGCCACTACGCCCTGACGCTGCGCGATCCGGCGCAGGCGGAAGCGGCGATGCAGGAGGGACACTGCGCGGCCTGGCGGCGCCTGGATGTCACCATTCTGCAGGCGCTGGTGTTAGATAGAACCCTCGGCATCTCCTGGCAGGAGCTTGCACACACCCCCGACGTCGCCTATACCCGCGATGAAGAGGAGGCCGTGCAGAAGGTGCTGTCCGGAGAGTTCCAGATTGCCTGCCTGCTCCAGAACCCGACCGTCACCGAGGTGCGCGATGTGGCCGCAGCCGGAGACAAGATGCCGCAAAAGAGCACCTTCTTCTATCCGAAGCTCTGGAGCGGTCTCATCCTGCGCTCTCTGGAAGCATAGACGGTCAGACTGCTCCCGATCCGATCCGCCGGTCATTTTTCCTTGCAGAGCCTGTTGCGACACGCCCCAAAACGGGCAGATTATTCGTGGAACAGAAACGATCCTCCCTGCGTCTAGCGTGCAGAATGGGAAATCTTCCATTGAAATCACAACACCAATCGACCAAAGGAAATACGACAATGACAGACACCAGAACCCAGAACGAGATCGACAACGAAGTCAACAATGCCTCGGGCCGTGACACCAAGATCGGCACGGAACTCGGCGGCGCAGGCGGCGTAGTGACGGGCGCTATTGCCGGTGCGGCAGCTGGCCCCGTTGGAATGGTCGCCGGAGCGGTCATCGGCGGGGTTGTCGGTGCGGTCGCCAGTGGCGCTGCGGTTCATGCAGTCGATAAAGTCGATGATGACGATACCGTCAGCGGCATCGGTCACCACACTGCTCGCACCGTCGGCACCACTGCCGAAAATGTAAAAGACGATGTCAACAACGCGCTTCCTGGCAACAAAGTCCCCGGTATCCAGACCGGCGGCCATGCAGTCGATGGCACTCCCGACACCCGCGGCATTACCGAGAAGGTAGCCGACACCGTGACCGGCGACCGCATCGACGACAAGACCGGCAAGCCCGTCCGCTGATCCGTTCTGTAAGACTACTCAGGAAATCTATCCCTGATTTCTCAATCACACCTGGAAACGACCTGCAAAGATCGCTTTCAGGTGTTTTTGTTGTGCCGCGCCGACAGGAAAATTCGTCGCACAAGGTGAACTGAGTAACATTCGGCAAAACCAGGGTGTCTAAACAAGAATTCCACTCCGTTTTGCAACAGGGAGAATGAAGAATGAGTGATTCCCAGAGTCGGCGTGACTTTTTGCGCGCCACCGCCCTGACGGGCTTCGGTGTGTGGGTCGGCAACGAGGCCCAGGGGCAGGCGAAGCCCAAATCCGCCAACGACCAACTGAACTTCGCCTGTATCGGCGTGGGCGGCAAAGGCGACAGCGACTCGACCGATGCTGGACGCTTCGGCAATGTCGTCGCGATCTGTGATGTCGATGAGAACACCCTCAATAAAAAGGGCATGGAGTTTCCCAAGGCAAAAAGGTACCGCGACTACCGCAAGATGTACGATGAGATGGGCAAGCAGATCGACGGCGTCACCGTCAGCACGCCCGACCACTCGCATGGTCCGGCGACCGCGATCGCGCTGCACCTGGGCAAAGCTGCGTATACGCAGAAGCCGCTGGCGCACAGCATCTTCGAGTGCCGCTCGCTCGGCAACCTGGCCCGGAAGATGAAGGTTGCCACGCAGATGGGCAACCAGGGCACTGCGGACAACACGCTGCGGCAGAACGCCTACAAGATTCGCGCGGGCGCGCTCGGCGAGGTGAAAGAGGTGCATGTCTGGACCAACCGCCCGATCTGGCCGCAGGGCATCGACCAACCGGCGGAGAAGCCGGTTCCTGCGAATCTCGACTGGGATCTGTGGATCGGACCGGCGAAGATGCGCCCCTACGGCGATGGCTACCACACCTTCGCCTGGCGCGGCTTCTGGGACTTCGGCACCGGCGCTCTCGGCGACATGGCCTGCCACACCGTCAATATGCCGTACATGGCCCTCGATCTGCGCAATCCGATCTCGGTTGTCGCGACCTCCTCGGGCACCAACCACTACAGCTATCCCAAATCGGCCAAGATGACCTTCGAATTCGCCCCCACTAAAGAGCGGCCGGCGGTCACCCTCACCTGGTACGAGGGCGGAGAGCTGCCGCCCAAAGAGCTGATTCCGGCGGATCTGCTGCCGGAGAATGGCAAAGTGCCCTCCAGCGGCTCTCTGGTCATCGGGACCAAAGGAGTGCTCTACACTCCGGGAGACAGCGGCGCAGGCGGCCATATCGTCGGCGGAGTCGATGTCGGGGACGTCGCGTATCCGAAATCTCCGGGGCATTGGGAAGAGTTCGTCGCCGCCATGCGGGGCGGCCAGCCGGCCATGTCCAACTTCCCGGACTACGCTTCCGAACTCGCCGAAACCATTCTGCTGGGCAACCTGGCCGTCTGGGCGGAAGGCGAGAAGATCCTCTGGGACGCGAAGAACATGAAGGTCAAGAACGGCGGGGATGTCGCCGCCAAAGTCGAACATATCATCCGCCCGGTCTATCGCTCCGGCTACCATCTGTAGACTCCGGAAAAAGGGGGGGAACAAACCCCGGCGCTGAGTCCGTCCTCCAAGCAGAATGCATGCTGCTTTGCAGATGCAGAGAGGACACGACAATGACAAACGGAGATATCATTAAGGGCAAGTTGAAAAAGACCGAGGGCAAAGCCCAGGACGCTTTCGGCAAAGCCACAGATAGTACGGAAGACCGGATCGAAGGCAACCTCAAACAGGCCGAAGGAGAGATTCAGGAAGGCTTCGGCAAGATGAAGCAGGCGGTAAAGAACGTGGTCAACGACACCACTCGCGACCATCCTCCGCGCACCTGACGCGGCAGCTACCTGCGAGAGACCTCTGCGGTCTGAATTGGAAACATAAAAGCGATCCTTTTCGAGGGATCGCTTTTATGCGTTCCCGCTTCGGCGAAATAGTGAGACCGGAAGAACTTATGGGAACTTTGCGGTGGTATGCAATAGTATTATCACTTAGTATGAGTGTAGTACGCGCAAGTCTAAAACGCTTATCGTAGATTTTTTCTCTTCACGGGACGAAATGGAGCGAACAGACACGATTCCGCGTATACTATGAATACTCGCATAGCATCCGAATAGAGCGGCCGACCAAGAATCGGCGCAGGCGCTTTCTCGGGAAACACACCGCAGCCTCTCTCTTTGTGGGTTCCGGTTCCAGAGGAAACACCGAAGTGAATAAAACAGGACAGGGCAAGCCCTGTCGAGCCTCCCTGCGTTTCTATATTTTGTGCAGGGCAGCGCGGACTGAGAGATAACCATGGATTCCAAGAACCTTTCAGACATACTTAAAGAGTTGGCCAATGCCGCGGAAGGCGAGAACGAGGAGCGCGAAGATCCGGGTGTTGCGGACACCGCCGAAAACGATGGCGAAAACGAGCCCAACCAGCGTATCCCCGAAGAGTTGAATCTGCTGCCGTTACGGGAAGTCGTCATTGTGCCCTCCCTCGTCGCGCCTCTCGGCGTCGGACGGGAGAACTCGATCAAACTGATCAACGACTCCACCGAAGGCGGTAACCGCCTGATCGCCGTCGCCTGTATGAAAGATCCCTCCGTAGAGAACCCCACGCTGGACGATATCTACAAGGTCGGGACCGTCGTGGCGATCCGGATGATGGGTCAGGTGCCGGAAGGCATCAAACTGATCGTGCAGGGACTGAAACGCTTTGAGGTCATCGAGGCCATCGAGACCACGCCCTACCTGAAGGTAAAAGTACGCCTGATCGAAGAGCCGGCGATCCTCGAAGAGGAGAAGATGGAGATCGAGGCGCTCAAGCGCAACGTCGGCCAACTCTTCACCAAGATCGTCGGCATGTCTCCGGACCTGCCGGACGAGATGGCGAGTATGCCGAACAATGTGCAGGACCCCCATATCCTCACCGATCTGATCGCCGCGCAGATGCCTCGCTTCACCTTCCAGGAGCGCCAGGAGATCCTGGAGACGGTCGCGCTCAAACCGCGCATGACCCGCCTGATGGAGCTGCTGGGCCGCGAACTGCAGCTGCTCGAACTCGGCAGCCGCCTGCAGTCCGAAGTGGCCCAGGAGATGGGCAAAACGCAGCGCGAGTACTACCTGCGGGAGCATATGCGCCAGATCCAGAAAGAGCTGGGCGAAGGCGATGACCGCGCCCAGGAAGTGGACGAACTGCGGGAGAAGATCGCGCAGTCCGGAATGCCGGAAGAGGCGCGTAAAGAGGCCGAGCGTGAGTTGGACCGTCTGACCCGCATGAATCCCGCCGCTCCGGAGTACAATGTCACGCGCACCTATCTGGACTGGATGATCGCGATGCCCTGGCAGACCAGTTCCGAGGACAACCTGGACATCAAGGCGGTCAAAGAGGTCCTGGACCACGACCACTACGGACTGGAGAAGGTCAAGGACCGTATTCTGGAGTATCTGGCCGTGCGCAAGTATCGTCCGGACGGCCATGCCCGCCAGCCGATCCTCTGCTTCTCCGGACCTCCCGGAGTCGGCAAGACCTCGCTGGGACGTTCGATCGCCAGAGCGCTCGGACGCAAGTTCGTGCGTATCTCGCTCGGCGGCGTTCGGGACGAAGCGGAGATCCGTGGTCATCGCCGGACCTATATCGGCGCACTGCCGGGGCAGATCGCCCAGGGCATCAAGCGTGCCGAGACCAACAACCCGGTCTTTATGATGGATGAGATCGATAAGATCACCTCCGACTTCCGGGGCGATCCTTCGTCCGCGCTGCTGGAGGTGCTCGATCCGGAGCAGAACACCGCGTTCCGGGATCACTACCTGGACGTGCCGTTCGATCTGTCGAAAGTGCTGTTCGTCACCACGGCCAACGTGCTCGACACCATCCTGCCGCCGCTGCGCGACCGTATGGAGATTATCGAGATCGCGGGCTATACGGAGGAGGAGAAGGTCGCCATTGCGGAGCGGCATCTGATTCCGAAGCAGCTGGAAGAGCATGGAATCGTCGGGAAGCTCACCTTCCAGCCCCAAGCCGTGCAGTTCCTGGTGCGGGGATACACCCGTGAAGCGGGCGTCCGCAACCTGGAGCGGGAAGTGGCGGCGGTCTGCCGAAAATCGACCCGCGCCTTTGCGGAGGGCAAGTACGAGACGCTGGAGATCACCCCGGCGCAGGTGCAGGAGTTCCTCGGCTCGCCGCGCTTCGAGCGCGAAGAGGCGATGGAGCGTGTCGATCGGCCCGGCGTCGCGACAGGACTGGTCTGGACTCCGATGGGTGGAGACATCATCTTCATCGAGACGGCGGCCACGCCCAGCCCGGTCAACCGGCCCTCGACGCTGACCATCACCGGGCAGTTGGGCGATGTCATGAAGGAGTCGGCGCAGGCCGCGCTCTCCTATGTACGCTCGCATGCCCGTGAGATCGGCGCGCCGCTGGACTTCTACGAGAAGAACGACGTGCATATCCACGTTCCGGCAGGAGCGATCCCCAAGGACGGCCCTTCGGCCGGTATCACGATGACCACGGCCCTGGCATCGCTCTTCAGCGGGCGCCGTGTGAAGCCCCTATTGGCGATGACCGGGGAAGTGACGCTCTCCGGGCGCGTGCTTCCGGTCGGCGGCGTCAAGGAGAAGGTGCTGGGTGCGCGTCGCGCAGGCATTACCACGATCGTCCTGGGTGAGAAGAACCGCAAGGACATCATGGAGGATCTACCGGACGAAGTCCGCGAAAACATGCACTTCGAGTTCGTAGACGATGTCAGCCGCGTACTGGAACTCGCCCTGGAGTCTCCGGCAGAGAGCCAGACCCGAGCGACGGACCAGGCCAACGACTCGGGAGGCGGACAGGCAGCCGTCAAGTCTGCTCCCAAAAAGCCGCGCCAGACGCCCAAGGCGCAGCCGCTGCCCGGCGTCGTCCCGAACCCGTCTGCGATTCACTGACGGGACTCCTGTTCCCGCGTTTCGATGATCGGCCCTCCCGTAAAGAGGGCCGATTTTTTGTCGAAAAAAATGGTTCACCTTTTTCCGGTTTTCAAACGTCTATCGTAGTAACAGGGTGTAAGGCGCAAAAACAACCTCTCTTGCAGGGCCTGCGGCGTGTCCTCATCGAACGCACTGCGTGCTCCGCGGAACAATGGTAGACGAATGCGCGCACACAAAATAAAATATTTCGTCAAATGAGGTAAAACAGGTTGACAAGTATACGCCTTATTTGATATACTCCTTCGTAGACAGGCGTCTTTGAAGCGAGCGGCAGTGCAGAATCCGATTCTGACTGCCTCATGAGGGAAGGAATCCGAAAATGAGTTTACCGATGCGATGGGAAGACCCGGAGTCTTACGAGCCTATTCCCGTACCGACGTTGACCCTGAAGCCGACGCGGAAAACGCGTCTCTCTCGACGCCAGCGGGTGCGTGCCTTCTGTGGAATCGTCGCGCTGTCAGGACTGTGCGGTCTGGCGATCGTCGGCGCGGCCACCGTGGTCAATGCGCTGCGCCCCGCTCCTCAGTTGCGGTTGGTAGCCTCTTCCGACTTCGGTGCGAAAGCGACGCTCGCGTCTGCCTCCGTCGATCGCAAACTCGGTTTCGTGACCGTCTCGGGCACGGTGCTCAGCCACAACAGTCAGGCCCTTCCCCGCGTGGAAGCGGTGGTCGAGCTTCTGGATGCCCAGAACCGAACGGTGCAGGTCGAGGATGGCATGGTCTCCTTCGATCCTCTTCCTCCGGGTCAGGCCGCGCCCTTCCATGTGGAGGTTACCGACGTTCCTCAGGCCGTCGGCTATCGAGTTCGCTTCCGTCAACTGGATGGCCTCTGTCTGAACTGATGAATGAATTTCAGACCGTCTCCCTTGTTCGGGTACGAGATCACTACGATCTCGTACCTTTTTTTGGTTTTCCCGTCTAAAATAACAGAATCTTTCATTCTCTTCCCACAGAAGCAGGAATATCTCTCCACAATGCGGAATCGCACTGAAACGGGCAGACGAACGCGGAATCTCCCTACAGAGACTGGCCGAACTGCGGGAATGCCTACACTTTCGAATCCCACCCTGAGGATGCTGAGACTGATTCCAGGCCAAATCTTGTGTTTTTATCGTTCGGTGATATAAGTCGAGGGGGTTAGCAGTGCAACGAGTATCTATTTTTGTGGACGGCGCGAATATGTATTACGCTCAGAAAAAACTGGGGTGGTACATCGACTTCCGGAAGGTGCTGTCGTTCTTTGGCACCGCTGCCGGAGCGAACATCAGCGAAGCCTACTACTATACCGGGGCAGACACGCAGACCAAAAACCGCGACAGCGCGTTTCATGAGTATCTGATGTATTCCGGATATACGGTACGCACTAAGGCGATCAAGCAGATGGTAGACGACACCACCGGTGAGATGGTTGAAAAGGCGAATTTGGATATTGAACTTGTCATCGATATGTTCAACACCGTGGCGCTCTACGACACCTGTATCTTGATGAGCGGCGACAGCGATTTCGAACGCGCCCTGGAGCTTGTCCGCACGAAAGGCAAGCGCATCGCGGTGGTGGCGCATCCCGATATGACCGCGCGCGAACTGCGCAACGTCGCCGGACGCAACTTCTTCGACCTGCGCGACCTGGAGAAATCGATCGCTCGCACCGATCGGCTCCCCGATGCCACGGTCTCCGGAGCCATTCTCAACGATATGGAAGAGGCCATCGGCGCTCCTCCCACCGCCGTAGCCCATGTCCACAGTGTTGCGCCCGGCGTCTGGCGTGGGACCACTCCGACAGCGCGGCCCGAGCGGTAAAGAGGTCGCATGCCTTTCTGGACACGTTCGGAGCCCCCCGACGCGGAGGACGACAGGAACATGAACGGGCTTCGGATCCGAGACGCACGTCGTTATGACAGCGAGGGGATCGGCGTTCTCTGGCGGGAACTGATGCTGTTCCACCGTTCCCTGGACCCCCGCTTCGACTACGCCCCTGAAGCGGAGCATCGTTACATTCGCCATGTGCAGGAGATGATGCGTTCGCGGGATGCGCGCGTGCTGGTCGCGGAGGATGCCGCTACGGGGCTGCTGGTCGGCTACCTGGTTGGGGAGTTGCAGACCCGCCAGGCCAGCCCGATGCCCGGCACCTATGGCTTTATTGGAGACGCCTTCGTAAAAGAGGACTGGCGGCAGCGCGGCGTCGGCACGGCCCTCTTCGAGGAGATCCGCCGCTGGTTTGTCGGGCGCAAAGCGCTCGCCATCGAACTCTATGTCGCGGAGGCCAATCCGCTCGGTCAGACGTTCTGGCAGAACATGGGGTTGGAGTCTTACCTCAAACTCCTGCATATGGATCTATAGACTGTGTTTGCCCCTGCACGCGATCGTGCAGGGAGAATGGCGCGACGACGCGCAAATTAGAGTAGAGAGAGAAATACAGACAATGACGTATCGGATTGCAGTGCTCTCGGGCGATGGAATCGGCCCCGAGATCGTGGCGGAGGCGGTGAAAGTGCTGGCGGCGGCAGCTCGCCGGTTCGAGATTCCGCTGGAGTTTGAAGAGGCCCTCATCGGCGGTATCGCCTACGACGCCACCGGACATCCCCTCCCCCCTGCCACGCTGGAACTGTGCAAACGCAGTGAAGCGGTGCTGTTGGGCGCGGTCGGGGGTCCGAAATGGGACACAGTGCAGCCCGCATCCCTGCGCCCGGAGGTAGGCGCGCTGCTGCCGTTACGCAAAGAGCTGGGCCTGTTCGCCAACCTCCGTCCTGCGACACTCTTCCCGGCGCTGGCTGGCGTCTCCTCCCTGCGGGCCGACATCGTCGCCGAAGGACTCGACCTCCTCGTCGTCCGTGAACTGACGGGCGGGATCTATTTCGGGCAGCCCAAAGGCCGCGATCAGGGCGGCGAGCGCGCCACCGATACCTGTGTCTATACACGCGCGGAGATCGAGCGCATCGCACGTATCGGGTTCGAGGCGGCACGCCGACGCGGCAAGCGCCTCTGCTCGGTCGATAAGGCCAATGTGCTGGAGACCTCCCGCCTCTGGCGCGAAACCGTCACCGCGATGGCGCCGGAGTATCCCGACATCGCACTCTCCCACATGCTGGTCGATAACTGCGCCATGCAACTGGTGCGCAACCCGAAGCAGTTCGACGTCATCGTGACCGAAAACATGTTCGGCGACATCCTGAGCGACGAAGCCTCCATGCTGACCGGCAGCCTGGGCATGCTGCCCTCCGCCAGCCTCGGCGCGACCCCGACCGCGGGCGGAGCCGGCACCTTCGGCCTCTACGAGCCGATCCACGGCTCGGCTCCGGACATCGCCGGCAAAGGCATCGCCAATCCGCTCGCCACCATTCTCTCCTGCGCCCTGCTGCTCCGACACTCGTTGGGCCAGGACGCCGCCGCCCAGGCCATCGAGAGCGCCGTCGCCCGAGTCCTTGATGCCGGCCACCGCACCGCCGATATCGTCGAACCCGGTAAAACGCCGCTCACCACCCCGGAGATCACCGCCCACGTCCTCTCCGCATTGGAGACTGCCTAACGCGGTTTTCCCTGTGCATTCATATGCTCGCTTCCCTAACCCCCGTCCCCTTCCCTGATTCGTTCGCTGCGCTCACAGGGAAGGGGTGCCCTAACAAGCAACGACCTCGTTGAAGTAAGATCTGTTTTCTCCGGAAATCTAATCGGCATTTCGGCCGCAAGTAATGTCACCAAGCGATGCCCGCGTTTCAAACAGCTCTGTTTTATTCTCTCTTTCTCTGTCCAATGGAGATTGTATGTATGCGTCTCTCTTTTCGCCATAGAAATTCATCCCTTAAAATGGAGAAGAAGGTCGGACGCGACGAGGATAAGGGAGAGACAGGCACCCCCCTTCCCTGTGAGCGCAGCGAACGAAGTAGGGAAGGCGGGGTCGGGGGGGTTAGGCGGCGCGGAGGGGGCGCCCTCGCCCTGTGTCTCCTGCTGCTCTCAGGTTGTCGCCCCACCCCACGTCCCTCTCCTCCTCCGGTTGCGAAGATACACTATGCGCCGATACCCACGAATGTGCCGCTGCCGGGACGCTTGAGTCGGGAGCAGAGAACCACGCTGCTGCTGGAGGGGCTGCATAAGCGTATTCGGGGTCGATTGGCATCGCTGCCGGATATCGAGCGGATCGTGACGGAGACCGCGCCTCTGGTGAAAGCGGCGGCGGAGCAGGCCGAGGTGCAGCCGATCTTTGCGCAGATCGCAGAGGAGGAGGGCGGCACACCGGAGGAGGCAAAAGCACGGTGGATCACGCTGCAAGAGGCCGATCTGCTGCTGGAGTCGGGAGGGGATCCCGATTCCGTCTCGGTTTCGGATGCAGTCGGGGTGGCGCAGTGGCTGGCGGGGACAGCGCGTGGTGTCGGTCTGAAGGTCGATCTTCCGGCCTCCAGGCGGCTGACCCAGGAGATCGACGCTCTGCGCCTCCGGGTCGCCTGGATGGACTATCTGCAACGGCCCGATGCCGATCCCAACGCACCCGGCGCGCCGCGTCTCACTCCCGCAGACACGGCGCAGCGTCCTGCTCTCCTCCAGGAGATCGAAAGTCTGCGGCAGCGTCGGCGCGCGGTAGATGCCCGCTACGATCCGGCGCTGGCCATCGCCGCGCAGACGCGGTATCTCCTGCGCCTCTACCGGCGCTTTCCCAGGGCAGACTGGCTGTTTCAAGCCTATCACGGGGGCGAGGCGGGCGTCACACGCACCTTGAAGTTCTATCTGGGCGCGCACTGGCCGGGCACAGCCGCGCAGGCGATCCGCACCGGCAACGACGGAGCGCGCCTCGCTTTCGAAGACGTCTACTTTACGACCTCCCCGCTCTCACACTCCGAAGCGTTCCGTTACCTCTATGGCCGCAGCGACGACCACCGCCGCTACTGGTGGAAATTGCGCGCCTCCCAGGAGGCGCTCGCCCGCTATCGGAAGGACCCGGCCGCGTTTCGGAAAGAGTGGCTCCGCTACTTTCCGGGCCGCCCCACCGACGCGGTCTGGTATCCGGACGCGACCGATTCCAGTTTTGCGGACATGGGAACGCTACAGCGCGCCTGGACGGAGAAACGCCTGCTTCCGGTCGTCTCCGACCCTCTGCTCCACATACGCCCGGAACCGCTCGATCCGACGCAGGCGGGCCTCTATAGCGGCCTGCGCCCCGCCTCGCTCGGGCTGCTGCGCCTCGTCGAAAAGCACTACCGCGCCACGGGAAGCACCCTGCCGCTGACCGTAGGCGATCTGTCTCTAACGACGCCGTTGGCATTGCGTGCCCGCGAACTGGCTCCGCCGAAGCCACCTAAGCCTCCGCTGTGGCCTCCCGATCCCGAACGTCTGCATCCGCCGGGAGACGGCCCGCCCCCCGATTTCGACTACCACACTACCGGCATCGCCTTCGACATCCTGCGCCCGACCGATGAGAAACAGCGCAAAGCACTGGAGTACGCTCTCGATAGCCTGGAAGACCGGCGTATCCTCGCCTATGCCGACGCGAAAGACCACAACGAACGCCGCTACCATATCGTGCCCAACCCCTCCCATGCGGACGCACTGAGCCGTATGGCGTCCGGCTCCCTCCCCTGAAAACAGAGGCGTCGAAGAGAGCCTCAGGATATTCCACCCCACAACACAACGGACCGCGCCCTCCCCGGATAACAAAGACGCCGGAGAGAGTATCTCCGGCGCCTCACGGTTTTCTCACTCTCGTGGAATCGTCTACCAGCCACTGAGCAGATATTCGCTCCAGACACGCGCATAGACGCCTGTGGTCTGCTCGGCGATCAACTGCCAGTTGAACACGTTCTCGATGCGCTCGTAGGCGCGGTCGGCCATATCGCGCGCGAGACCGGGGTTGTGCAGCACCCGCGAGATGCCCCAGGCCAGACTGTCCGGATCGTTGGCATAGGTGACGGTGCCGGTGACATTGTGCTCCACGACCTCCGGAAGCCCGCCCGCATTGGAGACCACGACGGGAGTATGCGCCGCCATCCCCTCCAGCGCGACGATCCCGAACGGCTCGTAGAGACTGGGGAAGCAGGCCACATCCGCGACCTTGTAGAGCCGCAGCAACGTAGCGTCCGGAATAAAGCCGGTGAAGTAGGAGTGCGGCGCGATCCCGAGCGCAGCCGCCTGATCGATCAGATGCTGCCGATAGCCGCCGCCCGCGACCACGAGTTTGGCATCGTTGTAGCTGGCGCGCACGCGCGGCATGGCGTCCACCAGCACCTGGCATCCCTTCTCCCGCACCCCGCGTCCGACAAACAGGACGATCTTCTCGTTCGGCGCGGCGAACTGCGCGCGGAACTGCCACGCCTCCTCGGCAGGGAAGTCGAAATTGAACTTGTCCGCATTGACGCCGTTGTAGATCGTATCGAGCTTATCCCACGGCGCGTGCAGGGCGTATTTGACCTCGTTGTTCATGAAGTCGGTGCAGACGATCACGCGCCAGGCCTGAGTCACCAGTTCCGTCTCGATCCGGTTGATATAGCGGTTGATCTCGGTATGGATTCCGTTGTTGCGCCCATACTCGGTGGCGTGGATGGTGGCGACCAGCGGCAGTTTGAACGTATACTTCAGCTCGACAGCAGCAAAGTGCGCCAGCCAATCGTGGGCGTGCAGGAGGATAGGCTCTCTCGGCGCGACCTTCCTGGAACCTTTGCCGGTCTTGGGGCGTGGCGCAGAGGCCGTCCACTCCGTCAGCAGGCCGTGCGCGCGATCCCGCATCGCAGCGTTCAGCTGATGGACCCAGTGAACGAAATCGTTATATCCGCCCGGCGCATCGTAGGGCGCGACGCGGTGGATATGGACCCCATTGACGATCTCTTCATCGGCAGCGCCGGGGAAATCGCAGGTGACGACATGAACTTCCATATCCGTCTGTTTCGCCAACGCCTCCGACAGGTCTTCGACATGGCGAGCGATGCCCCCCACGATCTTCGGTGGATACTCCCACGATAACATTAAAACGCGCAATGGCCGGCTCCTTCTTCGTGTATAGGCATTCCGGCCCTATTTTCGCGAATGCGTCCCCGTTGTCCTTCTCAAGAAATGCAGCCACACAATCGCCAGCAGGACTGGATTTTTCTCTCCGGAGTTCTCAGTCGCACTCCTTCGCAATGCGCTGGTAGACCTGCCGCGCGTGCTGGTAAGCCGCTTTCGCGTCCTCCATCTCGTTGGGGGCGATGAACCGTTGCTTCTGCGACCAACACTGATCCACGCCCTTCAGGCACCACTCCGCGCTGCGGCGACTGGCCCGGATCGGTTTCCCGCCAACGAGGACAAAGATGGGGTTGGTATGCGAGGAGCCGAGTATCCGCAAGGCGACCCAACTGCTCTGTTCGATCTTGACGTCGAACGCAATATCCTGCGTCTTACCGTCCGCTATAATGCGCTTTACGGCGACCGGATAGCCGTTGACGATGACCTCGACCGGCACCTCCCTGGTTTCGCCGATGCGGGCACGCTCCAGATGCCAAACCGGGTTCTTATACGCAGGCATATTTTTGATGGCCGGAACAGGCTTCTCGTCGAGCCGTGCGGCCACTCTGGCGCGCAGTGCGATCACTCCCGGTCGGTCCAGGCGCAGTTCGCTCCCCTTCTCGCCCACCCCCAGGCCATTGGCCGTGAAGTCCATCAAGTGGCTCATACCATCGCTGACATAGCAGCGGCCATCACGAATGCCCTCACACCAGCGGTCGAAATCCAGTCTGCCGTCCAGTTTGACATAGGAACGGCCGCCTCCGACGCGGTCTCCGGAGAGGCACGGGAAGTCCGTCTCGCCGCTAATGCGGGTGCGGAAGCCGCAGTTGAGCGTATGGTACCAGATGTTGAGTTCCCAGACGTAGGGCGTACTGACCGTGGAGAGAAAGTCCACGGCGGGAACGAGGCGGCCGTCGGGGCCAGGGAGTTCGTGCGTCACGTCCACGATGTACTCGTCTGCGCCGACCCCATCAAAGTCGGGTACGAGATACTGCGGCAGTTCGAGGCTTGGCGTTCCCAATCCCAGCGCGGAGTGGGCCGGGCCGCACACCGCGCCCTGCCGCTTGGCCCAGCGCAGCGTATTGAGGCCGAGCGTGGGCCAGTGGTCCTTGGAGGCGCCCCCCGGATAGACCTGGTCTTTCAGACGCAGCAGGCAGAGGTGCCCGGACTGGTGCGAGCCGAAGCCGGAGACCTCGATGTCGTAGCGCAACAGATATGGATACTGCGAGACTCTGTCCACCTTGCCGGTGAAGAACTGCTTCTGGTAGTCGAAACAGGGTCCCCAGGTGAGATTACAGCCGACCTTCAGGTCTTCTCCCAGGCAGTGCCGGATCATGTCCGCAGGACCGACTCCCTGGGTGGGGTCCTCATAGTGGGCGCAGCCTGCCGCGTGAATATGGTTGTCGCCGGACCACCACCCGGCCCTGGCGGGATCGATCCAGCGTTCGAGTTTGAATGTCAGGCGCTGCGGCTTGCCGTCTATCGTAACCGTCCGCGTATGGGTCACATATTCGGGTCCCCGCCCATATTCTACGGAGTAGACACCTTTCGGCAGGCGCATCTTTTCGCCATCGGTGCGATAGACCTGGGACTGAAACCAGAAATCGGGCGCGTTGCGCGGCGCCTGGGAAGGATAGACACGTCCCTGAGCATCGCGAAACGTGAATCGCCCCGTTGTCGGTCTGCCGTCTGCGTCCACGACATGGAGTGCAACGTCAACTGAGGGCGCGCAGTCGAACAAAACAATGGCCGCGTTACGCAGTCCGCTCTCCTGAGCGCCCTGCCCGACATCGAAGACGAGGGTCGCTTCGCGTTTGCCTGCATCTTTGCTATAGAGTTTGATGAGGCGATACTCCACGTTCAGTCCGCTCAACTGCGGCGTAAACGGCGGCGTCTGGAACAGATCCGCTCCGACAAAGCCACGCAGACGAAAAAGCTCCTGTTTGAGTCGGCGATCCCGTCCGGACGTAATCTCTGTACGCCTCACCGGCGCTTCGGAGCGAGATACATGCAGTGCGGACGTTACGCCGGCATCGTTCTGAATTTTGATGAGGAAGAGACGCCAGTCGCCCTGAACCAGTTGCGGCTTCGCAGGCCCTTGCACCACCGTCACACGCGATTCCGGGTTGATCCGAAGGGACAGCAGACACTGCGGATCTAACGCCTCCTGCACGCTTCGAACGGCCTGCGCGTCGTCCTTCTCCTGCGCGGCTCGATCCAGCGCCGCTTTGGTCTTGGTGGGGAGCGGACTCCCCATCCAGTCCAGCGTCTCCACCAGTCGCTTTGCCTGTGCCAGGAGGGGCTGCGCGTCCTTGCCACTGACAACAGTCAAGGGAGGCCAGCGCCTATCCTGCTCCGCCTTACCCCGGCATACAGCGCTTGCAAGCAGGATGAGGCTCATTAGAGCGGCAGAGAAAGCTATGCGTGCAGCCATTTTCAACATCCTTTATAAGAACATGACCCTGAAATGCATCCTCGATCTGACGTACTGGAATAAGCACGTCCGCAGGATATTCCTCGCAGAACGACGGAATCCCTACCTGCCTCGCTACGTAACTGAACGAGGCCGCTTGCGTCCGAAACCTTCGGAACGTTTTTCTCTTGTGGCGGGCGAGGAGGCTATGTCACAATACAGGGTAAATTACTTCCACACGAGATAGCAGGAGGAGAGGATTGAAAACTCAACTGGGCAACTATGAGATAGATAGTGACCGAAGCAGGATCGATTTTAGCCGCGTTCATAGCTGGCTGACCACTTCATATTGGAGTCCTGGGATAACGCAGGAGAAGGTGCAGCGCGCCGCGGAAGGCTCGTCTCTGGTCATCGGGGTCTACGAGAGGAACGACGGGGAGAACGCGACGGATCCGCAGGTAGGCTATATGCGTGTCATCTCCGATAAGGCGACGTTTGCCTGGATCTGCGATGTGTTTGTCGATGAGGCGCACCGTGGTCAGAAGATCGCCACCGCGATGGTAAGTTTTGCCCTGGCCCATCCTGAGCATCAGGGATTGCGCCGTTGGGTACTGGCAACCCTGGACGCTCATCCTGTCTATGCAGGCGTGGGCTTCACCCCGTTGCCGGAGCCGGCCCGCTGGATGATCCATCTGCCCGGAGCACGTTAAACCATTCACGTACGCCAGACGACGAACAGGACTTCCTGCGCGGGGACACGAATATACCGTCACTGTGGTCAATATCCGAACCATCGGGATACGAGGAGACACTCACTTGAAACTCGCGGCTTTTCCCAAGTGCTATATGGACGCGCTATGTGTGGACCATACCATGACGGTTTTCGACTGGATCACGCTGGCACACGACTACCTGCGTTCCGAGGGCGTCACCGGTCTGGAGATGTACTACGGGACTCTGGCGAGTTTCGAACCGAGCTATCTGGCGGAGGTCAAGGCGGCGCATACGGAAGCGGGATTCACGTGTCCGATGTTCTGCGCTTCCCCGGATTTTACTTCGCCCGATCCTGCGCACCGACAGGCGGAAATCAAGCGGGAGCAGGAGATGATCGCCGCCGCCGCCGCCTTGGGAGCCGGGTATTGTCGCGTGCTGTCCGGGCAGCGCCGACCGGAGGTGAGTCGGGAGCAGGGTGTGAAGTGGGTGGTGGAGTGTATTACGCAGCTCCTGCCGTTCGCCGCCGATCATGGCGTGGTGATGATCATGGAGAACCACTTCAAGGACAACTACTGGCAGTTTCCCGAATTCGCGCAGAAGATGGATATTTTCTGTGAGATCGTGGATCGGATCGAGAGCCCCTGGTTCGGCGTCAACTTCGATCCCTCCAACACCCTGCTGGCCAATGAAGACCCGCTCGTCTTGCTGGAGCGTGTCAAGCACCGGGTCGTGACGATGCACGCCTCCGACCGCCGCCCCAAGCCGGGGGTGGAGATTGGGCCGGAGGGCATCACCGACTACACTCAGCTTATCCATGGCGAAGTCGGCACCGGCATCATCGACTACGACGCCATCTTCTCCATCCTTCACTCAGTGAAGTTCGACGGCTGGATCTCCATCGAAGACGGCGTCAACGGCATCGAGGAACTCCAGCGCTCGGCGAGGTTCCTGGCGGCACGAATGATCGTGTGACCTCGACGTGGAACTGATCGATAAACAGGCCGTGAATCTCCTTGCGGGCTGGCATACCGTGCTCAACGGTATCTATTCCTACTCTCCGTGACCGAAGGCGTCTGTTTAGCGACAGACGCCTTCGGTCACGGCAGCGCGGGCCTGCCTTTCGATAGGATCGCGCCTACAACTTTCGGCCTAATTTGGGCCTGATTCGAATCTGACGCGCCAGGACAGGAAACCTTTAGAGCGGCGTTGCGTGAACAGAATTGTGACGGAACGAAATGCCAACCGGGGCAAGGACGCAATTTTCTGACCGCGCCGGGTTACCATTGCACGGCACGTTATCACAAGGTCGCCGCCATGCAAACCATGAAGTATCCACGTTGTTCTCTGCCCGAGATTGCCCTCATCACCCAACACCTGCCTGCCGACCACATTCCTGATGTGCGCCGCCATACCTGCGAGAGCCTCCTGGACGCGGGACTGCGCGAGCGCGTGAAGCCCGGCGCCCGCATCGCCATCACTGCGGGGAGTCGGGGCATGGGTGGCTATGTGGAGCTGCTGCGCGGCATTGCCGATGCCGTCAAAGCCGCCGGAGGAGAACCCTTCCTGATTCCGGCGATGGGCAGCCACGGCGGCGCGACGCCGGAAGGGCAAACGGAGATCCTTCACCGACTTGGCGCGACAGAGGCCGCATCCGGAGCGCCGATCCACGCTACGATGGAGACCGTCACGCTCGGAACTGCCGACAATGGCGCGGTGGCGCATCTGGACCGCTGCGCTTATGACGCGGACGGCATCATCGTGCTGGGACGGGTGAAGACGCATCCCGAATACGATCCGCGTATCGCGTCCGGCCTGCTCAAAATGGTGACGATCGGGCTGGGAAAGCAGGCAGGGGCGCAGTCCGCGCACAACCATCGTCTGTGGGACTCGGTTCTGGCCGTGCCGCGCGTCACGCTTGCCCACGCCAACATCCTGTTCGGCGTGGCCGTCGTGGAGAATGGCCACCGACAGCCGCTTGTGATTGAAGTCGTACCCCCAACGTATGAAGCGTTCCACGAAGCCGATACGCGCCTGCTCGACATCGCCCGCGCCCACGTCGCCACCATTCCCTTCGACAGTCTTGATCTGCTCGTCGTGGATGAGTTGGGCAAGAACATCAGCGGATCAGGGATGGATCTGAACGTGGTCGGACGCTGGCGCGCAACGGGAAAGGGGGAGCCTGTCCCCGATTTCCGCCGCATTGTCGCCCTTTCGCTCACGCCTTCGTCGCTCGGCAACGGCCTGGGTATCGGGCTGGCAGACTTCACCACGCAGCGCTTCCTGGACGCCTACGATCCCGGCGTGTCGTATATGAATCTGCTGACGGCGACCGAGCCGGGCAGCACGACTCGGGAAGGTCCCTTACCCCTCGCCCTGCCCACAGACCGCGAGGCCATCGAGGTCGGCCTGTATGCCGCCTTGCCCGGCCCCAACCCCCGCCTGTGCCGCATACGCAGCACCGCCGAGCTGGCGCAGTTCTGGGTATCGGAAGCGCTGCTGGAGGAGGTACGGCAAAACCCGCGCCTGACCATTGCAGGGCCGCCGGCTCCCATGCAGTTCGATTCGGCAGGAAACCTTTTCTGATTCGGATGCACGGGGGTCGGGATACTTCCGGCACAGGTGAATCACCGTGCAGCCTATCTCTCTGATCAAGCGGAGCCTGCCGCTTGAGCTTGACCCGCGTAAAGGAGCAGCGGAATGGCACAGACAGCCGCCGATATTATGGTCGATGTGTTACAGCAGTGGGGCGTGGATACCATCTTCGGGCTGCCCGGTGACGGCATCAACGGGATTATGGAAGCCCTGCGCAAAGTACAGGATAAGATCCGGTTCGTGCAGGTGCGGCATGAGGAGAGCGCCGCGTTCATGGCCTGCGCGTACGCGAAATACACCGGACGCCTCGGCGTCTGTCTGGCGACCAGCGGGCCGGGCGGCATCCACCTGCTCAACGGTCTGTACGACGCCAAAATGGACGGGCAGCCCGTCCTCGCCATCACCGGCCACCACTACCATGACCTGATCGATACGCACACGCAGCAGGACGTCGATCTCGACTATCTGTTCAAGGACGTCGCCGTGTACAGTACGCGGGTCATGGGACCGGCGCATGTGGAGAACGTCACCGATCTCGCCTGCCGCAAAGCGCTTACCTATCGCGGGGTGGCGGCCATCTGCTTCCCCGCCGACACGCAGGACATGACGCTCCACGATGACAAACGCTCCAAATCCAACCGACCGCACCATGAATCCGTCGCCGCCGCCCGCCGCGCCATTCTGCCTGCGGAAGAGCCTATGCGAATCGCCGCCGATATCCTCAACGCCGCGAAGAAGGTCGTCATTCTGGCGGGACAGGGCGCCCTCGACGCCGGCGAGGAGCTGGAGCAGTTGGCCGAAAAACTCGGCGCGCCCATCATCAAGCCGCTGCTGGGCAAGGCCGTCGTTCCCGATGACAGCCCCTACACGACTCGCGGCATCGGCCTGTTGGGGACGCGCCCTTCCCAGGACGCCATGGAGACCTGCGACGCCATCCTCATCGTCGGCTCCTCCTTCCCCTATATCGAATTCTATCCCGACCCCAAAGACGCGAAGGGAGTGCAGATCGACGTAGACCCGGCCCGCATCGGCCTCCGCTATCCGGTCGATGTCGGACTGGTCGGCGACAGCCGGGCCACCCTGGAGGCGCTGATGCCGAGGCTTCAGCGCAAGGACGACCGGAGCTTTCTGGAAACGGCGCAGCAGGGCATGAAGGCGTGGGACGCCTTACTGGAAGAGCGTGCCACCCGGCAGGACACGCCGATGAAGCCGCAGGTGGTCGCCTGGGAACTGGGAAAGAGGCTCTCCGATACCGCCATCGTCAGTTCCGACTCCGGCACGAACACAACCTGGTGGGCACGCTACATTCTGTCGAAGCGGGGGCAGATGCACTCCTGTTCCGGTACGCTCGCCACCATGGCTCCTGGGCTGCCGTATGCCATCGCCGCGCAGATCGCGTACCCGGATCGGCAGTGCGTGGCCTTCGTCGGCGACGGCGGCTTCACGATGCTCATGGGCGAGTTTGTCACCGCCGTGAAGTACAAGTTGCCGATCAAGGTGGTTGTCGTCAAGAACAACACGCTTGGCCAGATCAAGTGGGAGCAGATGGTGTTTCTCGGCAACCCGGAGTTCGGCGTGGAACTGGAGCCGATCGATTTCGTCAAGTTCGCCGAGGCGTGTGGAGCACGGGGCTTCAAGATCGACAGCGCCGCAGAGTGCGGGCACATTCTGGATATGGCGCTCTCCACGCCCGGCCCGGTCCTTATCGAAGCCGTCGTGGACCCGTACGAGCCGCCGATGCCCGCCCGAATCGAGCCGGAGCAGGCCCTGCATCTCGCCGAATCGCTGCTGCGCGGGGAGCCGCACCGGGAACGCATCGCCCTGACGCTCCTCTCCGACAAAGTGCGCGAAATGATCTGACCCTTGTTTTGAGGAAAGTGGGATAGTCACATGGTAGATCTGACGACGAGGGCAACGCCAATCGAGTTTATTCCCATAGACCAGGTCGGTACGCCGCGCCGCATCCAGGTGGATACAGCGGGCCTGGAGGCGGAACTCCGCCGCAGTGTGCGTGGGGAGGTCCGTTTTGACGCCGGCAGCCGAGGCATGTATTCGCAGGACGCTTCCAACTATCGTATGGTTCCGATGGGCGTTGTTATCCCGGTGGATGCGGAGGATGTGATCGCGGCCGTCGCCGCGTGTCGGCGCTATGGAGCGCCCCTGCACGGCAGGGGCGGCGGGACCGGGATTCCGGGACAGACCGTGAACAACGGCCTGTTGCTCGATTTTTCCAAGTACATGCGTCGTATCGTGCATATCGACAGAGACGGCAAACGGGCGCGCGTACAGCCGGGCGTCGTGCTGGACGAACTTCGCGACGCCACCCGCCCGGACGATCTGACCTTTGGGCCGGACCCGGCAACGCACAACCGCTGCACCCTCGGCGGTATGATCGGCAACGACTCCTGCGGCATCCACTCGCAAATGGCGGGAAGGACGGCGGACAACATCGAAGCGCTCGACATCCTCCTCTACGACGGTACGCGCCTGACCGTGGGCAGGACCGGCGAGGAAGAGCTGGAGCAGATCATCCGCGCGGGCGGGCGCAGGGGCGAAATTTACGGCAGACTCAGAGCGCTGCGCGACAGATACGCCGACGAGATTCGCGCCCGCTATCCGCATACGCCGCGCCGCTCCTCCGGCTATAACCTCGACGAACTCTTGCCGGAAAAGGGATTCCACGTCGCGCGCGCCCTCGTCGGCACGGAAGGCACCTGCGCCCTGGTTCTGGAGGCGACGGTTCATCTGGTCTACAATCCTCCCGTGCGTTCGCTGCTGGTACTGGGCTATCGCGATGTCTTCGAGGCCGCCGATCATATCCCCGATGTCCTTCCGTTCCAGCCGGTGGCGCTGGAAGGGCTGGATCATGCCTTCATCGATGACATGGCGAAGAAGGGGTTCCACAATCCCGAGGTCGCGCTGATGCCGGACGGCAAGGGATGGCTTCTGTGCGAGTTCGGTGGGGCGGACAAAGAAGAGGCGGACGCGAACGCCCGCAAACTGATGGACGCACTGAAGAAGCGGGGCAGCCCGCCGCCCATGAAGCTCTTCGACGACCCGGCGCAGGAAAAGCACGTCTGGCACCTGCGGGAGGAAGGGCTTGGCGCGACGGCGCGCGTGCCCGGCGAACCGGACAACTGGGAGGGCTGGGAGGACAGCGCCGTGCCGCCGGAGCAGACCGGCGCGTATCTGCGCGACCTCAAGAGCCTGATGGATCGATACGGCTATGAAGGCGCGCTGTACGGCCACTTCGGGCAGGGCTGTGTCCATACCCGTCTGAACTTCGATCTGGAAACAGCGGCGGGTATCCACCAGTATCGGCATTTTGTGGAGGAGGCCTCGGACCTCGTAGCCCGCTATCACGGCACGCTCTCCGGCGAACATGGCGACGGGCAGGCACGCGGCGAACTGCTGACCCGGATGTATGGCAAAGAGTTGATCGAGGCGTTCAAGGAGTTCAAATCCATCTGGGATCCGGACTGGAAAATGAATCCCGGTAAGAAGATCGCGCCGTACGGCCTGGATGAGAACCTGAAACTGGGCACGCACTATAATCCGCCGGACCCGAAAACGCATTTCCAGTTCCCGGATGATAAGCACAGTTTCGCGTACGCGACGCAGCGCTGCGTGGGGGCGGGAGTCTGCCGGCGCAAGAGCGGCGGCACGATGTGTCCCTCCTACATGGTGACGCTGGAGGAAGAACACTCCACGCGAGGCCGCGCTCGCATGCTGTTCGAGATGCTGGAGGGGAACCCGGTCACGGGCGGCTGGAAGAGCGAGGCCGTCAAAGAGTCGCTCGATCTGTGCCTGTCCTGCAAAGGGTGTAAGGGCGAGTGCCCTGTCCAGGTGGACATGGCGACGTACAAGGCGGAGTTCCTGTCGCACTACTATGAGGGGCGGCTGAGGCCGCGCCACGCCTATGCCTTCGGCTTGATCCACTGGTGGTCGCGGCTGGGCGGCCTGATGCCGGGCGTGGTCAACCTCTTCAGCCATGCACCGCTCATGAATCGCCTGATGAAGGCCGTCGTGGGCATGGAGCCGAAGCGGGACGTGCCCAAATTCGCGCCTTATACGTTCAAGGCGTGGTTCCGCCGACGGCAGGCGGCGCAGGGCGCGCGCGAACAGGGGAGAGCCAGGCTGCTCTCCTCGGGCCGCCGGCATCGCTCTCTGCCCGCTGTGCAGACGAACGGAAGCGGGACCGGAAAACAGGCGCTCGATAGTCCGGCCGCCGGCGGTCCGTCCGCGGCGCGCACCAATCGCGTGATCCTGTGGCCGGATACCTTCAACGATCACTACCATCCGACCACGGCACAGGCCGCCGTGGAGGTGCTGGAGGCGGCAGGGTGCCAGGTCGTGGTGCCGATGCAGGATATGTGCTGTGGGCGTCCGCTCTACGACTACGGGATGCTGGACCTCGCCCAAAAGTGGCTGCAGCACATCCTGGACACGCTTAAGGACGAGATCGAGGCCGGAACGCCCCTTGTCGTGCTCGAACCGAGTTGTGCGACCGTGTTCCGCGACGAGTTGATAAACCTCTTCCCGCAGCGGGAGGATGCCCGCCGCCTGAGCAGACAGACCTTTCTGCTGTCGGAGTATCTGGAACAGCACCTGCCCGACTATCAGCCGCCGGCCTTGAAGCGCAAGGCGCTGCTGCACGGACACTGTCACCATAAGTCCATCATGAAGATGACCGATGAGGAGAACCTGCTCAGGAAGATGGGCGTGGATTTCCAGGTTCCTGAAGATGGCTGCTGCGGGATGGCAGGCGCGTTCGGTTTCGAGCGGGGCGACCATTACGAGGTGGCGATGAAGTGCGGCGAGCGCGCCTTGCTGCCGAATACTCGCAAACTGCCCGCCGACGAACTGATCATCACGGATGGGTTCAGTTGCCGCGAGCAGATCCGGCAGGACACAGATCGGACGCCCCTCCATCTGGCGCAGGTGATTCAGATGGCGCTCCATGAGGGGGAACACGGAACGCCCGGCGATTTCCCGGAGCGGCGGTACATTCGCGCGCCTAAAACTGCGGGGTACTACGTGAAGACGGGCGTTATTCTGGGCGGGGCCGCGCTGGCCATCGGCGGCGCGCTCTGGCTGGCTGCAAAGCGCAGCGCCCCGCGTGATTGAGACCCGAATGAGAAAGGAGCCGAAACCATGCGCTTTACCGACAGAGTGTGCCTTGTGACGGGAGGCGGCTCAGGCATTGGTCAGGCGGCGTGCGAACGATTTGCCCGTGAGGGCGGCAAAGTCGTCGTGGTAGACCTGAACGCGCAGCACGGCGACGAGACGGTCCGGAAGATCACCCAGGCGGGCGGTCAGGCGATGTTTGCAAAAGCCGATGTGGGAAACAGCCGGGAGGTGCAGGCCGCCATCCAGGCAGCCGTGGACCGATGGGGCAAACTGGATGTGATCGTCAATGATGCCGCCATGATGACGTTCAAGCCGATTGTGGATCTGAAGGAAGACGATTGGGACCGGGTACTGGACGTGAACCTGAAGTCCGTGTTCCTCTTCTGCAAATATGGCGTTCCCCATATGCCGAAGGGCGGCAGCATTGTCAACATCAGCAGTGTCCACGCCCACGAAACCACCAAGAACGTGGTTCCGTACGCCGCCTCGAAGGGCGGGATCGAAGCGTTCACGCGCGGCTTCAGCGAGGAGCTGGCAGACCGCAAAATCCGTATCAACTGCGTGGTTCCCGGCGCGGTCAACACGCCCATGCTGTGGGACAACCCCAACGTCAAGAGCGGAGCCGAGAAGATCGAAGGCGCGGTGGGCGAGCCTGCCGACATCGCCGCGGCGATCTGCTTCCTCGCCGCCGAGGAGGCGCGCTTCATCACGGGGACGATACTGGTTGTGGACGGCGGACGGCTGGACATCCTGTAAGCGGAGGAGTCGACAATGACGCAGTTCATGTTCACCACCGGCATCGAAAACAGCTACCCCACAATCAGACGGCCCGACGGCAGCCGCAAGCGCGTAGACGAAATGGAGAAGTGCGGCCACTACCAGCGCTGGCGGGAGGATTTTCACCTGGTCCAGGAGTTGGGAATCAGCCATCTGCGCTACGGCCCGCCCCTGATGAAGACCCATCTGGGGCCGGGCGATTACGACTGGTCCTTCGCGGACGAGACGTTCAACGCGCTGCACGCGATGAACATTTGTCCTATCACCGATCTGTGCCACTTCGGCGTGCCGGACTGGATCGGCGATTTTCAGAACCCGGACTGGCCGCCTCTTTTCGCCGAATACGCCCGCGCGTTCGCGCAGCGATTCCCCTGGGTGCGCTACTACACGCCCGTCAATGAGATCTTCTGTGCCGCCATGTTCTCCGCGCAGTACGGCTGGTGGAATGAGTGCCTCTCCAGCGACCGGGCGTTCGTGACCGCGCTCAAGCATCTGTGTCAGGCAAACGTGTTAGCCATGCGCGCCATCCTTGAGGTACGCCGCGACGCCATCTTTATTCAGAGCGAGTCCACGGAATACTTCCACGCAGAACACCCCGACTGCCTGCACGCCGCCAATGTCCTGAATGAGCGGCGATTCCTCTCCCTCGACCTCACGTATGGCAAACCCGTGAACGTGGTGATGTATCAGTACCTGTTGGACCACGGCATGACCAGGGACGAGTACGAGTGGTTCGGCCAACACCACGTCAAGGCATCGTGCGTCATGGGCAACGACTACTACGTGACGAACGAGCATCTGGTGCATCAGGATGGGACGTGGACGGCTTCGGGAGAGATCTTCGGCTACTACGTGATCACGCATCAGTACTATCAGCGCTACCGTCTGCCCGTAATGCACACCGAGACGAACCTGGCCGAGCCGAATGCGGTCGCCTGGCTGCGCAAAGAGTGGGCCAATCTGTTTCGGCTGCGTCAGGATGGCGTGCCCGTCCTCGGCTTTACGTGGTACAGCCTGACGGATCAGGTGGACTGGGCCTCGGCCCTCCGCGAGGACGCGGGGCATGTAGACCCCCTCGGTCTGTACGACCTCAACAGAAAGATACGGCCAGTCGGTCAGGCGTACAAAGAGCTGATTCAGAACTGGCGAGGCATCCTGCCGACGGGGAGTTTCAGTCTGAATATGCCCGCCGGATGAGAGATTATGGGCCGAGAAAATGGAGATACGGAAGCGAACAGGCCGCTCATTGTACGCGCCGCGCCACGTAATGCCGCTTATATCCGGAGGCGCCGATCTCTATATATCGATAGAGGCAGAAGGCCGACTTTGGTCCTAAATTTTCGGCGGCAGGAACTCCGCAGAGTCGATACCGTACCTCGGGGAACTATCGTAATGTCATCCGAAAACAGAAGAGGCGGAACGCATGTCGCAGTTCTTTCGCCCTTATGCGAATACGGGGATACGCATCGGAGCGCTCGGCCTTTTTGGCGGGCCGGTCGTCCTCGGCTTCGCGCTGATGGGGTTCAACCGATCGTCCTACATCACACAGACAGGTCTGCCAAAAGCGCAGCCGGTGCAGTTCAGCCACCAGCACCATACCGGGGCGCTGGGCCTCGATTGCCGCTTTTGTCATACCTCCGTCGAGGACTCCTCGACCGCAAATATCCCCCCCATGAAGACCTGCATGACGTGTCATTCGCAGGTCTGGGTCGATAGCGACATGCTGGCGCCTGTGCGGGAGAGCTACGCGAGCGGCGTGCCGCTGCAGTGGAACCGCGTATACGATCTGCCGGATTTTGCCTATTTCAATCACAGCATCCATGTGAACAAAGGCTTCGGCTGCTCGACCTGCCACGGACGGGTGGATCAGATGCCTCTGGTGCATCGATCGCAGGCGCTCTTTATGTCGTGGTGTCTGAACTGTCACCGCAATCCGGAGCGCTACGTCCGACCCGCAGCGCAGATCTTCACGATGGATTGGCACGCGCCTGCAGATCAGTCCACGCTCGGCGCCCGACTGGTCAAGCAGAATCACATTAGAAAGCTGGACGACTGTTATGTCTGTCACCGATAGTTCGCCACGCTCCGAACCGGGCGCCGATCTGGCAGCCCTGCGCTCTCGCCTGGAAGCGATGCAGGGCAAAACGTTCTGGCGCGGGCTGGAAGAACTGGCCGAAACACCTGCGTTTTTGGAGGCCGCGCGGCGTGAGTTTCCACGTCTGGTGAGCGTGCTCAGCGAGGCGAAGCGGGCGGGCCAGGGAACGACCCAGGAAGCGGGAATCTCACGGCGGGCGTTCCTGACGGTCATGAGCGCATCGCTGGCGCTGGCCGGCCTGAGCGGCTGCGCCGCCCGGCAGCCCCAGGAAAAGATCGTGCCCTACATCGATCCGCCCGGCGAATCCGAGCCGGGCAAGCCTCTGTTCTACGCGACGGCGCTGACCGCAGGCGGCTGCGCACAGGGGGTGCTGGTGACCAGCCGGGAAGGACGTCCGATCAAAATCGAGGGCAATCCCACGCATCCGTCCAGCCTGGGTGCGACGGACGCGATCGCACAGGCGGCGCTGCTGTCGTTGTACGATCCGGACAGGTCGCAATCCGTGGTCCACCGCGGAGTGCCGGGAACCTGGGACGGTTTCCTGAACGCCGTGACCGCGCAGATGCAGGCGGAGCAGGCGACGGGGGGCGCGGGACTGCGTTTTTTGAGCGGCGCGATCCTCTCTCCAACCCTGGCGGAGCAGCGGCTGGCCCTGCTCACGAAGTATCCGAACGCCCGTTGGTGCCGACATGAGCCAATAGGCCTTGAGAATACGCGAGCGGGCGCGCAGATGGCCTTCGGCACGGATCTCAATCCCGTCTATCATTTCGAGAAGGCCGACATCATCGTTGCCCTCGACGGCGATTTCCTGTTGACGCTGCCGGGCCACGTCCGTTACGCGTGCGATTTTGGACGCCGACGGACCGCGCGTAGGACCGGCACAGACCTGAACCGTCTCTACGCGGCGGAGAGCAGCCCGACGATCACCGGCGCGATGGCGGATCACCGACTGGCCGTGCGTCCCGGCCAGATCGAGGAGATCGCGCGCGCCCTCGCGGCAGGCGTCCTGCCGCGTGGCGGAATGCCGCCTTCGCCGCCGGCAGCCCCTGGCATCGCGCCCTGGATCGCGGCCGTGGTCCGGGATCTACAGGCGAATCCGGGCCGAAGCGTCGTGGTCGTCGGGGAGATGCAGTCGCCGATGGTCCACGCGCTGGCGCATGCCCTGAACCGGGCGCTCGGCAATATCGGGCAGACCGTCACCTACACCGCTCCGCTGGAAGCGGAGATAGGCGGGCAGGCGCAGTCGCTGCCGCAGTTAGTCGCCGATATGCGCAGCGGACAGGCGCAGACCCTGGTCATGCTCGACTGCAATCCTGTCTACACCGCTCCCGCCGACCTGGATTTCACTGCGCTGCTGCCCCGCATCGCCTTTAGCGTCCATCTGAGCGAATACGAGGACGAGACCGCCGGCCTGTCGCAGTGGCACCTTCCACAGTCCCACTTCCTGGAAGCGTGGGGCGACACCCGCGCCCACGACGGCACGGTCACGCTGCAGCAGCCGCTGATCGCGCCACTCTACGCCACCCATACCCCTTACGAGCTGCTCGCCATCCTGAGTGGGCAGATGGACCGCTCTAATCATGACATCCTCCGCGACCGCTGGAAATCGGCGCATCACCGCGCGGCTGGAGCATCCTCTGCGTCTGACGCGCGGGGGGTGCGTTCCGGCATAGAGGCGCCTGCGCCGCCTCCCGTCGATCCCGGCATCAATCAGAGTCTGGAGCGGCGACCGGACGAGAGACTCAATGGCCCGACCGGCGGACACGATGCCGATCCCAGCGCTCTCCTGGACAGCGTCGATGATTTCGACCTTTTCTGGCGCACTATTCTCAATGATGGCGTCGTTCCCGATACGGCGCTGCCCACGCTGGAAGTGACGCTCGATCCCAATTTTGACGGAGACGGCGCGAGCGCATCGAGCGCTCCCAACGGTTCTCCGAGGGATATTCACGCCCTCGATCTCGTCTTCACGCCGGATCCGACGATCTGGGATGGACGCTTCGCCAACAACGGCTGGCTCCAGGAACTGCCGAAGCCGCTTACAAAGCTGACCTGGGACAACGCCGCCTGCATCAGCCCCCGCTCGGCGCAGGACCGTGGCCTTGTCGATGGCGATGTGGTGACGCTGCGCTATCGGGGCCGACAGGTGGAAGCGCCGATCCTGATCCTGCCCGGACAGCCGGAAGGGGTCGTCTCGATCAGCCTGGGTTATGGGCGCACGCGTGCGGGCAATGTCGGCACGGGAGCCGGATTCAATGCCTACGCCCTGCGCACCTCCGATGCACCGTGGTTCGGAACGGGCCTGGAGCTGCAGAAGACGGGCAAAAAG
>Ga0070658_10000650_pt1 | contig 30049 bp, 26 predicted proteins | sample KBSC13metaG_FD_64664 | JGI IMG/M metagenome (GOLD analysis project Ga0070658, IMG submission 64664) | Corn rhizosphere microbial communities from Kellogg Biological Station, Michigan, USA - KBS C1-3 metaG | ecosystem: Host-associated > Plants > Roots > Rhizosphere > Soil ... | reverse complement strand
CAGCACGACCACGCGATAATCCGGATGGGTGCAGAGGACATAGCGGCAGTAGTTGCTGCCGATAAAGCCGGCCCCTCCGGTCACCAACACGGTCTTAGACATTCTCTTCTTCCTTCTTACCGGTGCGAGGACATCCTCCGATTTCACCGTGACACATGGTTACCTCGTAAGGCCCTTCGAGGCGAGTTCGGCGGCGGCCTGATTGACATTATCGACCGACTGCTGGGTGCGACACCACTCGACAAGGGCGGGAATGCCCTGTTCGAAGGTCACTTTAGGCTGATAGCCGGCCACCGACGTGATTTTGCTTATGTCGCCGTAGCAGTGGCGAACGTCGCCGGCGCGAAATTTCTTGGCGATGATGGGTTCGAGGTCTTTGCCCATACCGGTGATCAAGGCGTTGGCAATGTCGAGGACACTCAGTCGGCGACCGGTGCCTACATTGAAGTAGTCGTAGTTCATGCCGTCGGTCTCCATCGCCAGGAGATTGGCCTGGACAATATCGCTGACATGCGTGAAGTCACGGCTCTGCAATCCGTCCTCATAGATCAACGGCGGATTGCCGTTCAAGAGGCGCGAGGTAAATATAGCGGCGATTCCCGTATAGGGGTTGGAGAGTGACTGTCGGGTACCGTAGACATTGAAATAGCGCAGGGCTACCGTAGGAATCTCGTAGGCACGCCCGATCGCGATGCACATCTCTTCCTGATCCCGCTTCCCGGTGGCATAGGGCGATGTGGGCTGAAGCGGCTTCTCTTCATCTGTCGGCAGTGGAATCAGAAACTCGCCGGTCCCTGGATCCTGGAACTCCCAGATGCCTTCCTCGAACTGAGAAAGCGGACGCAGTTTAGGCGCCACCAGATCACCGTTCGGCCGCTTGTATCGACCTTCGCCATAGATGGACATCGAGGAGGCAACGACCAGTTTTTTGAACTGCGCGCGTCGGGCGACCATGGCTTCCAGCACCACGGCGGTGCCAACGGTGTTGATATCCATATACCGTACGATATCATACATGGACTGACCGACGCCCACCGCCGCTGCCTCATGATAGACGACTTCGATCCCGTCCAGTGCACGATCGACGGTCGTGCGGTCACGCACATCGCCTTTTTGAAACTCAACCTCTGTGTTCAGATAGGCGGGTAGCGTGTCCGTCACTCCATGCACCTGCGGGTCGAGGCTATCCAGAACGCGTACCTGGTGGCCGCGCTCCACAAGTGCGTCCACCAGATGCGATCCTATGAAACCAGCTCCCCCTGTAACCAATATTTTCATAACGGCGTGCTCCTCTTGAATAGATCCGCCCCCCTACATTCCAGCGGGTCTAATATCCGGTTCCCCGGAGTCGCTTCTCAATCCCTCTGCCCTGGAATGCCTCTTAAGACGAGGGTTTGCAGGCGGCGACCACTTCCAGGATCTGTTCGACCCGGGCGTCCCATGAATGTTTGCGCGCCTCTGCGCGTCTGGCTTCCGGCAGAGAAGAGGCTTCGTGCTGCGCCTCTTGAAGCGCATGCAGAAACTCTTTTTCGCTCTGCGCGATCTGTACGAACTGGGGAAAGTCACGAAAGCCGGCGACGTTGGTGGCGACGATAGGCTTCCCGCCTGCCAGATACTCCCACAGTTTGATCGGATTCAAGCTCTCCGTAAAAGGTGTCACGCGATGAGGGGTAATACTCACATCGAAGGCCCGCATAAATTGCGGCAGACGCGCATAGGGAATTGGCCCGGTAAAGAACACTTTTCCGGTCGCCAACAGCCGATCGCGATCGGCATCCGGCAGAAAGAAGGGCCCGACCAGTGCGAAACAACCCTGCGTCAATCGTTGCGCCATTCCCTCCACAAGATCCACATCGACGCGATCCGGGTGGATTGTGCCGGTGTATCCATAGATTGGGTGAGGCCAGGCCGCCGTCTCTTCCGGCAACGGCCCGGTACCCTCCAGGACGCACCGGTAGTGTTCTGCATCCACTCCATTAGGGATAAGATGCAAATTCTGTGCCAACTCTTTTTTGAGATCGTATAACTTCTGCGAGCAGACGATGACGGCATCCGCAACGCGACACAGTTCGCGATCCTGTTCGATGATGAGCCGCGTGAGGGCTTCGGACTGCGTCAGCGTAATCCAGTCGTCCGTAATGTCGTAGATGGTGCGGTCTTCACCCATTTTCCCCACCATATGCACCGCAGAATGCGGATTCAACCACAGGATAGGACGTCGAAATCCAAGCCGGTGAGCGGTACGCTGCACATGACGACGAAACATCCCTTCGTTGATGCGCCGCGCCGCCGGAATCGTATTCGGGAGGAATTTGAGAGGCCGAGTGACGTGGATATTGGGATAGTCGGGCACCTGCCACGTCGCCGGAACGCGCAGATCGGCCGTCTGTCCTCGCCGAAGCTGGTTCGAAACATCACGCGCATTGCCCACAAACAGAATTTTGCAGTTCGGAAACCGCCGCGCGATCTGGCCACAAACGAACTGATTTCTGCGCCACACGTCATCCCAGTTCTCGAGGGAAACAAATATCAGTTCCAGCGGCTCATCCGACTTGAAGGGCAAAGGAGAGGCAAATTCAGGTGTCATAGGTGGCTTTTGACTATTCACGTCGACTGTCCCAGTGCATGGAGCAGTTTGCGGTACTGGTTCTCCCAGGAGAATGTGAGCGCGCGCTGCCGCGCCCGCGCTCCCCACTCTTCACGCGCCTTGGGATCGTCGATCAACATCGCCAGATGATCCGCAAAAGTGTCGACATCGGGTGGCTGGAAATAGAGAACGGCGTCGCCTCCCACTTCGGGAATACCGCCACGTCGCGAGGCGATCACCGGCAGGCCACTTGCCATGCCTTCCGAGATGGTGAGCGATACCGGCTCATCCCAATTGGAGGGCACACAAAAAATCGAGGCCGCATGATACTCTTCGACCACCTGTTCTCGCCCAACAAACGGCTGAAACTCCACCGAATCTCCCAACGGCGCTGCCAATTTGAACAGATCCTCCTGATAGGGCGTGATCGGATCTTTTGCGTTGAAATTACTGCTGCCTACAATACGCACTTTGAACTTACGCTTCCCCCCGTAGACTTTCTGCGCGGCTTTGAGCAGCAGGTCCGGCCCTTTCTCCGGCAGCACTCGCCCGATAAACAGCACCGTAGGAATCTCCTCATCGATGGGCTCTGTGCGAGGCTGGAATCGCTCGGGATTGGTTCCGTTGTGCACGGCGAAGATGCGATCGGAAGGCTTGGACAGCCGTCTCTGAAGGTCATCGGCGATGAACTGACTGCAGCAGATGACCCGATCCGTTTTCGCCATGACCCGCTCTGTCTCCGCATGAGAGTAGGTCCGAAACAGCTCGTTATTCGCCCACAGCGTCACCTGCGCCTTCGGAAAGTTCTTTTTCAACATCCGCAGCGCTACCGGGTTGTTATGCAGAAAGATCGGGCCGGTAAAGTCCTTGGGGATCGCCGGGATCGCCGGTGCGTAGACGCCTTCCCCAAACACGCGCGGTAACCCCACCCGGCTCAAGGCCACATCCACGATCTTGCGGGGGCGGTCGGGTAAGGGCGGAAACTCTACCTCGACGCACTCCCCCACCGGATAGTCGTGGCGGGTTCCTCGCCCGACGACCAGGCGCGTGAGGCCGCCATGCTGCTCATGGCGGCAGGCAATCTCATAGATAATCGTCGCGATGGCGCTGCCGGTCGCTGCCGAAAAGTGGTCGCCTGGGGTAGGAATATGCACATGAACCCTCTCACGAGAGGTGAGAGATGAAATCTCCGAATCAGGCACAGATATGCTCCGGTTCTGGCGGCACAAGAGGCGCGAGAATGTCGTCTGCCGTCGCGTTCAAATCAGCCACGACTGGGACGCTCCCAATACCGGGATCTCCGGAGGTCCCAGAGCGCTCCCGGCAGAATGGGATCAATCGATGAGATACGCTAACGTGTCCTGGCCGGTTTTTGCGACCCGATAGCCCTGGTTGAGCAGCAGTTCCACACAACTGTTCCAATCTTCCTTCGAGAGATGCTTGTGTTCGAAGTTAATGATCTCCGGCTTTCGCTCCGCGACCTTATACAGCTTGATCACCTCGAAATCGAAGCCTTCCGTATCGATCTGAAGGACGTTAGCATGGGTGATATCGTAGCGCTTGAACAGCGTATCGAACGTGATGCAGTCTACCGGGGTCTCTTCGATATAGTGCGCGACGTTGGGAATATGGCCCTCATGTTTGAGCAGGTGATTCTTGTCGAAGGAGGCAAGCTCCTGCGCCCAGGCCGCTCCCGGCGCGCCCTTTTTGACCGTATACATAATGCGCGTTCCATCCTCTTCCGAAAGCGCTGCATTGACGAAGGTCAGATTCGATTGATTTTTGTGGTTCTCACGCAAGCGCTCAAAGGCGTGCTTCTGCGGCTCCAGGAGCACACCACGCCAATTTTTCTCTTTCACAAGATTGTAGAGAGGATCGTAACTCTGCCCATCGAACGCGCCGACCTGGATCATCGTCACCTGATTGTCGTGGGTATAGGCGTAGTGGGCCGCTGCCATTTCGACGCTCAGTCCCAGCGCCCTGTCCGGGCGCGCCAAGAGAGAGATAGGCTTGTTCTCGATCCCCACCCCGTACTTATGCGCCAGACGGCGGATCCGCTCCTGCATTGCGTAGTTCATTAAAAATTATCCTCTCTGTACGGGAGATGCGCCAGAATATAGTCTGCGGCTGTATTCAGGTCGGCCACGACCGGAACGTTCCAATCGGCATGTTTTGCCAACCCGGCGACCTGTTCCTCGCCGCGTCCGGTGCATACCAGAATGCCCTGCGTTCCGACGGCATGCGCTGTCTCGATGTCGCTCACGGCGTCTCCGACCATAAACGAGGCGCTCAGATCGAGATCCCACTCCTGCGCGGCCTGCTTTAGCATTCCCGGTAAGGGTTTGCGGCATTCGCAGGGGTCCTGGGGATGGTGGGGACAGAAGTAGACGGCGTCGATTCGGCCGCCGTTCGCCTCGATCTCGGCGATCAGACGGCGATGAACCTCGTTCACCCAGGCCGCCGTGATGATGCCGCGCCCGACTGCCGACTGGTTGGTGACCATCACGATCTTCCGCCCCGCCTGCGCCAGCTTGCGCATCGCTTCGAAGGTGTGCGGAAAGATCTCGACCTCTTCCCATGCCTTGACATAGTCGGGGCGGTTCTCGATCAGCACGCCGTCTCGATCCAGAAAAATCGCGCCTTGCATCAGTCCGGATTCTCCGCCAGCAGTTTCTGCATGATCGGCGTGGGCCACTCTTCCTGCACGCGGGCATACTTCTCGTGGGAGCCGATGTCGATGAGGTAGTGACGCGTCGGCATGGTCCAGCCGTAGAACGGCACCCCCTGCTCCATCAGCTTCGGAAACAGATCGAGAGAGAAATCGTAGAAGGTCTCCGGCGGGATCGCCGCCAGGATCTCCGGCTCCATGATCAGCACCCCGGCATTGGCGAGATCGGAGAAGACCGCGTCCGGGGCCGGCTTCTCCACGAACTGCGTGACGCGGCCGTTCTCATCCACGCCGACAATACCGCACTCGGTCGGATTCGGGACATGAGTCAGGCTCAGAGTCACCTTCGGCCCCGGCGGCTGGCTCCGGTGAAAACGAATGAGTTCTCCGAGGTCGAAGTCGGTCAGCACATCGCCATAGACGAGCACAAAAGCCGAATCGAACATCGACTCCAGGATCTTGACCCCGCCCGCTGTGCCCATGATCTTATCTTCGATAGAGTAGCGCAGCGACACGCCGAAGCGGGAGCCGTCGCCGAAATAGCTCTCGACGGTCTCGGGCAGCCAGCTCAGATTCATCGCCATCTCGCGGACGCCGTAGGCGCGCAGCCAGAGAACGATCCACTGCAAGGTCGGAATGCCCGCAACCGGCAGCATCGGCTTCGGCTGAGTGACCGTCATCGGGCGCAGGCGGGTGCCTTCACCCGCCGCCAGGATCATCGCTTTCATCCCGCTCATTTCGCTGTCACACGCTCGCGCAGCATAGAGAACGCCAGGTGCAGGACGATCATGTGTATATCTTCGACACGCTGCATGTTGTTGCTGAACACGGTCAGGCAGTCGTCGCACATTCCGGCCAGTTTGCCGCCGCCGAAGCCTGCCAGTCCGAACACATGCGCGCCTTTGGCTTTGCCGGCAGTCACCCCGTTCAGAATATTGGGGGAGTTGCCGCTGCCGCTGATCGCGATGACCAGATCGCCCGGCTCCGCCCAGCACTCTACCTGCGGCGCGTAGATGTTGGCGAACTCCGTATCGTTGCCCCAGGCCAGGATGAGCGGGGTGCAGTCGGAGAGGCACATCGTGCGCAGCCCTTTGCCGGTATCGAGGCCGATGCACTTCTGCAGGTCGTTGACGATGTGGCTGGCCGTCGAGGAGCTGCCGCCGTTGCCCATCAGCAGGACCTTGCCGCCTGCCGCCCATACCCGATGCAGATGCTCGGCAAGCGCCTCGATCTGCGCCGCGGGCAGCGCGTCGATCAGGCTCTTGAGGTCCGACAGGTAGTTATCGATAAAGCTCATAGTGACTCCTTCGTATCATTTCTCTCAGGAAGATGGCGGCGTCAGGCCTTTGGAGCGCATGACATCCGCATACATTTCGACCACATTCCGGGCATAACCCTCTTCACTCAGGTCTTCCGTCAGATACTGCGAGGCTTTCAAAGTCTCGCTCTTCTGCCCCAATACCTGATGCACGAGCGGCGCGAGCGGCGTGTTCGGGTCCCAGGCAACTCCGACGCCGTACTCTTCCAGATGGGGCAGTGCGCCGACCTCCGGCGTGACGATCACCGGCAGCCCCCGCGCGGCGGCCTCCAGAATGACCCGACCGAACGGCTCGTAGAGGCTGGCCATGATGACCACATCGCACGCCGCATAGAAATGGGGAGCATCGTGGACCATTCCCACCGCTTTAAACCGCCCCTCCAGTTCCGGTATCCGCATCCCTTCCGACAGCGAGCCTCCCATCAGGAAGAAGATATCGTTGTCCCCTTGCAGACCCTTGACGATCCGCTGGTAGCCTTTTCGGGTGAGGCCGCCGCCCAGAAAGCCGAGCACCGGCCCTCTGGGTTCGCAGCCGATATATTTGGCCCGCGCTTCCCGCCGCTCCTCCTCGGAAATCGGATTGAACGGCGGCGCGGAGCAGAGCAGCACCCCCTCTTTCGGAGGCTTACCGTACAGCTTCGCAAAGTCATCGCGCGTCATATTGCTGTTGAACGTGATGAAGGTATTGGGATTCCAGTGGCGGAAAAGGTAGTCCTCGGCCATCAGGACGCCGCGCTCCTGCAAGCGCATCAGAGCGGGCTTGAGGCCCTTGCCGTTCTCCAGGCTGTTCCGCAGGAAGGCCATCCGCGTCAGATAGTGGATCTGAAAAATATCCGAGATCGACGCCACCTGCGGCTGATGCGTATGGACAATATCGAACTTCCGATTGCCCAACGCCTTCCGGATAAAATACCAGGCCGTCGTCCACTGCACCAGGAAGAACCGCTTCGGCACGAACAGGTGCAGCCAGGTCACCTTATCCTGCAGCTCCACCTCCAGATGCTTCGCGACGACGGTGACATCGTATCCGGCGTCCAGCGCGGCATACACGCCCCGCATGGCGGCTTTGGCGATCGCGCTCTGGGTGCCGATCGCCTCATGGATCACACACACGGTCGGCTTCGTCATCTTACGCGCGTTCCCTCGGGAAGTACTTTTTTGTAGACCTCGGCATACTGCTCCGCGATCTTCGCCCAGTCGTAGTCCTGCACATAGCGGTTGCCCGCCGCCGCCAGCCGTTCGCGCAAGGTCACGTCCGTATCGAGACGCGTGAGCGCTCTGCTCAGCGCCTCCACATCGTCGCCGGGAACCAGCAGACCCGTCTCTTCGTGGCGCACATTCTCCGGCACCCCGCCGACATCCGAGGCGATGATCGCCTTGCCCGCCGCCATCGCTTCGAACAGCACGATCCCCATCGGCTCCATACGCGACGGCAGCACAAAGAAAGAGCAGCCGTTGAAGTAGGCGACCGCTCCGGGCCGATCCGCACGGCCGGGCATAAAGACCCGCCCGGTCAGCCCCAACTCTTCGACCAGGCGTTTCAGCTCCGCCTCTTCTTCCCCCTCGCCCACCAGCATCAGATCGTGGGAGGTGATACCGGACTTCGCGAAGGCGCGGATCAAAACATCGAAGCCTTTTTGCGCCACCAACCTCCCGATGCCAAGGATGTAGGGGCGCGGATGCGAATACGTCTTGCCCTGCGTAAAGTCGGCCAGGGTAACGCCGTTCATGATCACACGTGCGCGGTCGCCAAAAGGTTGGCCGTAGAACGCTTCCGCGTCCTGGATCGTCCGCGCTGAACAGCCGGTGATAGCGTCCGCTTCCGTCAGCGCCCGACGCATCAGAGTGCGCGCAAACTCCGAATTCTGGTATACCTGCCCGGCGTCCATCGTCAATTCGCCCTGCAGCGAGATCACCAGCGGGAGCTTCAGTACCTTTTTCGCCCAGAGCGCATAGTAGGCGTTGGAGCTGACGCACTGCACGTGCAGCAGATCGGCGCCATGCGCCTTGATGGCTCTGCACATCTCTCCGAGCGTCGCGCGCCCGAACAGGATCGCGCCGCCCATCTGCTTCCAGGTCCGCTCCGGCACCCGGAAATTGTACCGACGCAGCGGCATGCCCTCGAACTCCTCGAATTCGGGCAGGCTTTTGGGCCAACGATTCGTGATAATCAGCGGCATCTCATTTCGCAGCCGCTCCTGATGCGCCAGTTGTCGCACCAGCTCCTCCACCCCCCCGACATGCGGGGAGAAGCGACTGGCAAAAAACGCGATCTTCATAAATACTTCTCCACAACGCCTTCAGGAAACCGCTGACGCCGTCAACTCCTCGAACTTTGCTGTATCGCCTCGGTAGAGAGCTTCATACTGCTCACAAACCTTGTCCCAGCGGTAGTACTGTGCGCGGCGAAGACCGGCCTCACGTAGCTGCTGGCGGAGGGCGCTGTCTGTCAGCACTCGGATGAGGGTGGCTGCCAGTTCTTCATCCTTCACAAGGAGACCGCTTTTGCCCTCTTGCAATACTTCCCGCGCGCCTACGTTGGGGGTCGCCACAACCGGGGTTCCGGAGGCCATTGCCTCGATATAGGGCACGCCGAAACCTTCGTAGGTGCTGGGCAGTGAGAAGACCCAGGCGCGGCGGAACAGATCCGTCAGCTCTTCCGTGGGGATGCGCCCGAACCAGCGCACGCCATCGCCTTCGACCTGGTTCTCACAGACTGCCCAGAACTCCGCATCCGGCATCTGCGGCTTGATCTGCGTCTTAAATAGATCCAGCAGCATCTGACCCCGCTTGCGGCCATGCATCGTGCCGACAAAGAGCACGGTCGGATGGGGAGACTTGTCTTCGGTCGGAGAGAAGGCTGACATATCGACGCCGCAGGGGATGACATGCTGAATACGGGGAATATCCTTGCGGGTATTCTCGGAGATCGCCACGCGGGTATTGGCCAGGTAGGTCGCGTTGAGTTCGCACAGAGCCAGCAGGCCCATGCGCGCCTTCTCTTTCAACCCATGAATATTGTGCATCTCGGCCCGGCAGGAGCCCATAAAGGTGTGGATCAGGCGCGGCTTCTTCTTTCCCCAGAGGAACCAGTCGTCCCCGCATGCGTGGAGCACATCGAAACCCTCAAAGTTCTGCTTGCGCAGATTCCAGGCGAAACCGAACGTCCGCAAACTACCCCCCGTGGGCACGGCCACCGCTTCGTAGAGCGAATCCGGAGAGCGGCCGGACTGACTGAACACCGTGACCTGATGCCCACGTTTCACCAGTTCGTTCGCCATATAGTGGACCTGATAGCCCACCCCAATTTTACTATTGCTTGGGAGGTAGAGAGAGGTGATCGCGATCTTCATGCCTCCTCCTGTGCCTTCTGCGCCGATCCGGTCGTTCCTGTTGCGAGCGGCGTGAGATAGGCCCACTGCATGGCCGCAGGCCGCCCTTCGCGCACCGCCGGGTAGCGATCCGACTCCGGAACATTGTGGAGCACCGCATACTTTGCCGGGTCCCGCTCGACCGTATCGACGAGCTGCACCTTATGCGTCTTTTCGAAGCGAGCCACCAGGCACGGCGTCAGGCCGGGAACGATAAAGTCGTGGAGTTCGATAAGGAGCGTACAGTGCGCCAGACTGGGCGTCTTGGCGGGGTCCAACACATCCTGTTCGCAGCCTTCGCAGTCGCAGAGCACAAAGGCGGGCGTTCGAGTTAGTTCAACCAACTTCTCCGGCGAACAGAGGCCGCCGATATGCACACGGTCCTGAATGTGGTTCAGTTTGGCGAGGTCAGCGCAGAAGACCTGCGACTCCTCATCGATATCGAAGGCGTATACCTGGGCGTTTGGAAGTCGTGTGCCGAAGCCGACCGCATAGTAGCCCTCTGCGCAGCCAATGTCGATGATGCGCATGGGTTTGCTCAGAATGATCTCTTCGACGATGGGGTGCAGCTCCTCTTCGTAGGAGCCGACGAGTTTCGGCACATAAGCGCTGCAGTTTACGTTGTCGCCGTAGGCCATTCCGGCGAAAGGACCCTGAATGACCTTCTTGCCATACTCATTGACAAGAGCCATCTTGGCGCGATATTCGCTGCCGTTATGTTTGGTGCGGAACTCCCGCTGTTTATAGGCATTCTTGAGAGCGCGGAACAGGCCGGGAGCCATACGCTTCACGCCATCTTTTAAGAGACTCATCTTCTACTACTCACTTTTATATGTCAGGTTCAGGTCTTGACCGGTTCGTTGAGCGCCCGCACGATCTCCAGTGCATCCGGGTCGTGACGCACGGGGTCCCGGCGATGCTGGATCATCAGTTTCACGCCCAGAACAAACCCCATAACCAGACCTCCCACAATCGCTCCCAGGTGCGCTACCGCCAGGAAGCCCGGTTTGAGCCCACGCAGAAAGCGCCCGAGGCTATAGAGACCACGCCACAGGCTATAGAAAACACATCCCACGACATAGTGAGAAAACATCCCGTAATTGCTCACCAACATCACCATACGGTTGCGGTGACCATTGTAAGTATAACGCGTATCGAAACGTTTCCCGATCGCCTGAGGAGCCGCGACATGGTCCACGACTGCTTTCGGAGTGAACAGGATGGTATAGCCTAATTTGCGTACTCGCAGAGACATATCCGAATCTTCGCAGACCCCGGAGATACCCGGAAAATCCTCGCGAAATCCTCCCAGGCGTGCAAGCACTTCGCGACGGAACGACATATTACATCCCATAATATGATCTACTATGAGCGTTTTGCCGGGATCGGCGGCAAAGTTGCCTTCCAAAGTTCCGTAGGAGGTCAACTGGCCAATGCGATCCACCCCATCTTTCTCTTCGTTAGGGATGTTATTGAGCGCGCGTCCGCCGACCGCTCCGATTTCCGGGCTCGTATACTCCGCCAGCAAAGCCGCGAGCCAGCCCGGATGCGCAAACGCATCGTCATCGACAAAGGCGATAATATCTCCGATGCTATGTTTCAAAGAGATATTGCGGGAGGTCGTCATACGCCCGAAGCCGTTTTCGTTCCGCAGGTAGAGGACGTCGGGAAACTCCGCCACCACTTTCGTCGTGATATTGTCCTTCGAAGAATCGACAACGATGATCTGATCCGGGTGGGGTTCCTGACTCTCCAGACACGCCAAACACTTCCGTACATAGTCCGGTCGATTGAGCGTGATGACGATCACACTGGTACGCACTGTCATCTGAATGTGAATCCTTTTCTCATCACGGCCTACGCAAAAAGCTTGTTCTCTTCAAGAATCCGGATCGCGGCGTCTGCCCGCGCCGCCCAGGTGTTCCGGGCGGCGAAATCCATCCGCGCCTTGCGCTGAGAGTCGTCTTTTTCATTGACCGCCTGCCGAATCGCCTCCGCGAACTCCGCATCCGTCTGCGTAGCAGAGACCAACGGCCGGTTGTTCCGGCACTCCCGCACCCAGGTGGTGACGACCGGCTTGCCCATCGTGAGGTACATATACATCTTCACCGGATTGATCGCGTCCCCGATGTCTCCCGGCAGGTAGGGAATCAACCCGACATCGAGCGCCGCATTGTAGGCCGGCCCCTCCTCGATCGAGATGCTGCCCGGCATGATCACATTGGGGAGAGTCCGCAGATCGGTGACGCGATGCTCCTGATCGTGATTGACACGCCCGGCGATACAGAACGTGTACTCCGGCAGGGCGCGCGCCGCCGCCAGAATGCTCTCCACATCGACCCGCCAGTCGATCGTGCCCATATACCCGATGATCGGGCGAGGACGATCCTGCAGCAGTTTCGGCAGCGGGAGATTGGCCGCGATCTCTGCCGAAAAGTCCTCGGGCGCAGAGGCGTTATTCAGCAGATAGGTCTTTTTATGCATCTTCTGCAGCCGCTCCAGCAGGATCCCGGCGGTGCAGAACACCACTTTGGAGCGGTTCGCGATGATGGCCTCTTCGGCATCGTATTTGGCCTGCTCACTCGCGATCATGCAGGGGTCGATACAGTCGTAGACCAGGCGATCGGTCCGCATTCCCTCCAGAAACTCCGGGATCGGCACCGAGAGCCAGAAGATATATTCGTCGATGCCGTGCGCCTTCAGGAGATTGTGCAGATTCCGTCCGTCCAGCATCCCATGCACCGGGCCGAGCCGTTTGCCGAGGCGGTTCTTCAGATAGCCCATCGCGTTTTCGACGACCAGTATGTTTTTGCCGGCCTGCCGAATCGTCGGCGCAGGCACCTTCGCAAAGTTGTGCGTGTAGTCCGCGACCTGCACGAACACGACCGTCGTATGCTCTGCAAGCGCCTCCGTCAGTTTGGTCTGGCGGGAGACATCCGACTTGTAGGTGCTGCCGGGATAGAGATAGACGATGGGCAGCCGGTTTTTCATGCCGAACCGTACTCCTCTTCGACATAGATGATCTTGCTGCCCTGCGGCTCGAAGCGAAACGGCATCTCTTCCAGCTCCGGAAGGGCGGCTTTGATGGCCGGATGATGTTCCGGATGCGCGTAGACCAGGAGAAATCCGCCGCCGCCCGCGCCCAGAATTTTGCCGCCGAGAGCGCCGGCTTTGCGGGCGCGGTCGTACCAGTCGTCGATCTGCCCGCTGCTGATTCCGGAGGCCATGCCCCGCTTCAGCATCCAGGCTTCATGCAGGATCTCTCCGAAGGCGTCCAGATCGTTGTCGCCCAGCACCACGCGCAGATCCCGCGCCATCTGCGTCATCTGCCGCAGGGTGTCGCGCTTGCCGCTGTCGCTTGTGGTGTTGCTCTTCTGTTCGGACAGGATGTTGTCCGCCGAGCGCGTGATGCCGGTGTAGAGCATCAGCAGCCGGCTCTCCAGTGTCCGCTTCGTCTCGGGCTTGCACAGAATTGGGTCGGTGAAGACGCTTCCATCCGGGTTGAACTGAATATACTGCAAGCCCCCGAATCCCGCGATATACTGATCCTGCTTGCCGATCGGCTTGCCGCAGAGTTCGATCTCGATCTGCGACGCTTCGCGCGCCAGCCGCTCCGCCCCCACATGGCGACCGCAGTAGGCGTAGAGCGCATTGAGCAGGCCGACCGTATAGGTGCTGGAGGAGCCGAGACCGGTGCCGTAGGAGTGGACATCCGAGATCGAGGTGATCTCCACGCCTGTCGTCACCCCTGTCAGTTTCATCGCCTCGCGGATCAGCTCATGTTTGAGTTCATCGACCGTATCCACGATCTCCGTCTGCGAGTAGCTGGCGCGGATCTTATGGTCGAACTTGCGATTGACGTCGATATAGATATATTTGTTGATCCCGGTGCTGACCACCGCGCCGGGTTCCTGGGTATAGAAAGCAGGCAGATCACTGCCGCCCCCGACGAAACTGACGCGGAGGGGGGTGCGCGAAATGATCATTCGGCGTATCCTCGCGGGTGCTTCTGCCGCCAGCGCCACGCCGTCTCGATGATCGTCTCCAGGTCCGGATACTTCGGACTCCAGCCCAGTTCGCTGCGAATCAGGTCCGAACTCGCGATCAAGGTCGCCGGGTCGCCCGGTCTGCGGTCGGTCGGAATCACCTTGACTTCGCGGCCTGTCACTTTGCGCACCGCTTCGATCACTTCGAGGTTGGAGTAGCCGGAGCCGTGGCCCAGGTTGTAGGCGCGCGCGCCCAGCGTATCAATCTGATTCAGCGCCAGGATGTGGGCGCCCGCGATGTCCACGACATGCACATAGTCGCGCACGCAGGTGCCGTCACGGGTCTCCCAGTCGGTACCGAACAGCTTCATCGCCTCGCGCTCTCCGAGCGCCGCCTCAAAGACGATGGGAATCAGATGGGTCTCGGGAATGTGCCACTCGCCCCGCTCCTCGGTCGCCCCGGCCGCATTGAAATAGCGCAGCGACACATGGTTGAGGCCGTATGAGCGCCGGTACCAGGCCATGATGCGCTCGAACGCCAGTTTGGACTCTCCGTAAGAGTTCACCGGGTTCTTCGGCGCGTCCTCGACGATCGGGATCTGCTCCGGCTGACCATAGGTCGCCGCCGTGGACGAGAAGACGATCCGCTTGACATCGTTCGCGATCATCGCCTCCAGCAGATTGATTCCTCCGGTGATGTTGACCTGAAAAAAGATGCCGGGATTGCGAACCGACTCGTCGATCAGCGCCTTCGCCGCCAGGTGCACCACCGCATCGAACTTCTCCGCAGCGAACAGCGCTTTCAGCCCTTCGCCGTCCAGGAGATTCAACTGCACGAACCTGGCGGCAGGATGTACCGCGGCCCGATGCCCACCGGACAGATCGTCGAGACCGACGATGTCGTGTCCCTCTCCAATCAGCAGTTCCGTCACCACGCTGCCGATATAGCCTGCAGCTCCCGTTACCAAAATCTTCATTCCTGCCTGCTCCTTGCCCACTTGCGCCCGCATCCGCAATACTGCTGTATGCACATAGTATGCCAACCGCGCCTGGGCGCTTCGCTTCTATCCCCTACACATCCTATGAGTCCGTGCTTATACCCTATCGAAATGCAGTCCGACCAACGGTCAAACTTCCGGAGGAAACTCCTGAATTATACCCTAGACGTTCCTCAACTGGCGTTTTGCCCCGCTCCGGGATGCCATCGGAACGGAGGAGGAGAGATCGCTTGACTAATAGAGCGTCGGTATGTCAAAATGCCCTTTGCGGGAACTTTCAGCCTTACATCCCTGTTTTTCTGCCAATTTATCTGGCTTCTGAAACAGGTCAACAAACCCTGTTGCCGCACTTGGAGGAGTATTTCTAGATGAGTCCAGCCGTTTCGATTATTGTCTGTACCATGAACCGCGCGGATCATTTGCGAGCGACCCTGAACTCGATGAACCAACTGCAAGTTCCAACAGGCGCTGACGTCGAAACTATCGTTGTAGACAACAACAGTACCGATAACACCTGTGAAGTCGTCCGTTCTTTCGCATCCTCACCGATGAATATCAAGTACGTCTCTGAAACACGCCGCGGCCTCTCCCATGCGCGCAATACCGGGATGGCTCACTCTCGCGGAGACTTTCTTCTCTGGACGGACGACGATGTGATTTTGCCGACCTCCTGGATATCCGATATGGTCACTCCTCTGATGTCCGGTGAGTATCACGGCGCCGGGGGCAGAGTCAAAATGAGTCCGGATCTGGAGAGACCATGGATGAACCGGTCCCACTTTATTCGCCTGGCCGACACAAGATGTCTTGGAGACGATAACCCTGCGATGATCGGGGCCAGTATGGCCTTCTCGCGAGACGTTCTCAGGACGATTCCCGCGTTTGATGTCGAACTCGGCGCCGGTCAGCCTCCGGCCGGCGAGGACACGCTTTTTTTCAGCCAGATGCTGGTCGCCGGCTTCAAAATCGCGCCCGTCCCTCACTCGATCGTAGAGCACCACTTTTCACCGGACAGGCTGCAGTACAGGTTCTGGCTCAAAAATGCGGTTCACAGCGGGCTGTGCGCCGCCTATCTCGACTATCACTGGCGTCATAAAGAGACGACTCATCTGCGCGAGCGCGAGCTGTTCTGGAAACTGGCGCTGGCGGGCTTTCGCGCGACACGGAAGCGACAGAAGCCCGAGGACGAGGGCTGCCTTCGGGCGGAACTTCGCGCTCTTGGCCTCATCACGCAGTACGGCAGCCTCCGCCAACTCGCCAACCAGCCTCGAAAATACGACCGCCACGGGTTCGTCAAGAAAACCGTTCCATCCGGATAACTGCCACGTCCTCCCCGCTTCCTTCGCAGACGCAGACAGGAACAGCGCGCCCCTACCGTCCCAATCTTCTCCCACAGAATCCATAAAACGCCTGTCCGAACCGCACGGGCGACAGTACCAGATTTTTGCACGCCTGCACGATCGGAACTTTGGTCGGGTCCGGATGATCGAGCAGTTGCTTGAAGGTGTGGAAGAGCACGGGATGCACGATGTCCAGGGAACCGAGGGGGCGGTCGATCGCGCTGCTCTGTTTCTCAAAACGGTGCAGTTGGTCTTTACGACAGTAGAGGATCGTGTTCTGCACATAGAAGAACGAGATGCCCTCGGCACGCCACAGGAGGGGCCGAATGCAGTCCAGCGCAACGTAGCCCTCCGCCTGGAACAGCTCTGCCCAGTAGGACTGCCACTGCTCGTTGATGTGCAGCGTTCCGCCCTGCCCCGGTATTGCGGCGCTGAACAGCACCACCGGTGCGAGAGCGACCAGGGATTTCACCAACATCGCGGCACACTCGTGCGGCAGATGCTCTCCGACCTCCAGCGATACGGCGAGATCGTAAGGACCTTCGGGGTCGGTCAGGGGCTTGCGGAGATCCGCCACCCGGAACTCGGAGGGGTCCATGACCCTGGACGACGGCTCCAAGTAGTCGCCATCGTATCCCAGAACGGTACAGCCCCGCTGTTTGAACGCCCGCATCCAGGCTCCGGGACCGCATCCGACATCCACCACTCGCTTCGGATTCACTATCTCCATCACCAGCGGCACCATCGTCTCGGCGCTTCGGGTGGCCGTCTCTTCCACCAGCGTGAAGAACTTGCCGTCGTAATGCTTGCGATGAACCTTTTGATCTTCCGTCTGTACCATACGGTACCCCCTATAATATGTAGGTATCTATAGTCTGTCTTGAATGGCCCACGCCTGCTCGATCAGAGTGCGGTACGAGGAGACGGGATGGCCCTGATTGGAGTTTATCAGCACTGTCTTCGGTTTTTCGGCGCGCACGCGCTCCACGAGATCGGCGAAGAGGTTCTCCATATCTTCTCCCCACCAGTAGTAGAGAGAGAGAGAATTCGGGTGGGCAGGCGTCGTGCGCTGAAACTTATCCAGATAGCGGGCATAGACTCCGTAGGTGGAGTACTCCATGATCGACTCGGCGCGCGCCATCGCTTCCATCCAGAACACGCCGTGCTGTTTCTCGATATGCGCCTGCATATCCAGCATGACCTGCCGGTGCATCGGAACCGGGGAGTGCGTCGTGCGACGTACGGGTCGATGCCGCAGGCTCTCCCCCAGAAACTTCAGGCTGCGGATATACCATTCGCCCATCTCGCAGTCCACATCGTCTTCGGTTTCGAACAGGTAGAGGCGCCCGTCCGGCGCATAGAAATCGTCTGCGGTCACCCGATCGACAAAGAGGGTGTCCGAATCGAGACAGATGATGCCTTCCGTCTCCACGATCTGCGGGGCCGCCAGCTTCAGCAGTTGCTGAATATACCAGCCGTGGATCGGCGGTCGGCCACGCCAATACGCCGGATCGCGCCGCCGCTTCCCCCACCCGAGTCGCCGCGCTTCGAACTTCGGGGTGAGTAGTTCCCGTGTAGAGACGAGGCGCAGGTTGCGTTGAAACGGGATTTTGGCGAAGAGGTCCATGTCTTCATGATTGATGAGGGCGCAGTGCGGCAGGTCGATTCCGCAGCGCTCGATGGACTCTCTCTGCAGCGTAAAGCGCTCGATATCTTTCGCATAGGAAGGCGTCACGAGCGTCACCAAACGAGTCATGAAGCGCTGTTCTCCACCAGAAGGCGCGGTGTTGTCTCCGCGTCCGGCCCCTCTTCGATCTCGAAGTCCGGATAGTAGGCTGCAAAACTGGCGCAGTCGTTGCGGCGGGTGGGATAGGGCAGAATGGGGGCGATGGTGATCTCAGCCCCACCTTCCAGCCGATCGATGACGCCGCCGGTGCTGCAGATGACGCCGGTGATGCGATAGTCGCCCTGCGCCAGACGCGTCTCGCGGATCGTCATATGCAGACGCCGCAGATCGGTGCGCGTATACTCCTGATTGAGCAGGCGGGAATCGAGATGGAGCACCGGCAGACCGTGCGTGTTCTGGATCTCCAGAGAGATGAAGTAGCCGGGCTGGGTCTGGCCGAAACAGGTGATCTCCATATCCAGGTGAATATCGTCGGTGCTGAGATAGGTGCCTTTGTCCGTCGTAAAGCCGGTAAAGCGGAACTCGCCGGTGCCGGGCCGCTTGATCTCTGTCGTCTCCAACTGCTGCGTCTGTCGGACGCTCATATAGTGCTGGATCGTCGTCTGCACATCGCCCATATAGCCGATACGGCCCTTGTCCAGGTAGATGCCGGAGGAGCAGAGGGAGTTGATGGCCTGCATCTGATGGCTGACGAAGAGGACGGTGCGCCCGCTGTTGGCGACATCTTTCATCGCTCCGAGACACTTCTTCTGGAACTCCGCGTCTCCCACGGCCAGTACCTCATCGACGATCAGGATCTCGGGGTTCAGGTGGGCGGCGACGGCGAACGCCAGACGCACATACATGCCGCTGCTGTAGCGCTTGACCGGCGTATCCAGAAACTGCTCGACTCCGGCAAAAGCCACGATCGCATCGAACTGCCGCTCGATCTCCTTGCGCGACATCCCGAGGATAGAACCGTTGAGATAGACGTTCTCGCGGCCCGTAAGTTCAGGGTGAAATCCGGTGCCGACTTCGAGCAGGCTGCCCAGACGTCCATAGAGTTCGATGACGCCGGTCGTCGGCTCCGTAATGCGGCTGAGCAGTTTGAGCAGGGTGCTTTTGCCTGCGCCGTTACGCCCGATGACGCCGACTACTTCGCCCTTTTTTACCTCGAAGTCGATCTCTTTCAGCGCCCAGAAGGTCTCTTTCGCCGGACGGTCCAGCGGATGGCGTAAACGGTGAATCAGCGCTTCTGCGGCGGTGGTATGATTGGGAGCGTTGTGCGCGATGGTATACGACTTCGACACTCCACGTACTGCAATGGCGAGGTCGTTAGATGACATCGGCAAACTTCCTTTCCATCCTTTTAAAGCCAAAGGCTCCCCATATGAACACCCCCACCGCGCAGATCGTGGCGTAGACGACCCAGTTCCAGTCCGGAGCCGGAGCGCTGCTGCCTAATAACGACCAGCGCAGCCCTTCCAGCAGGGAAGACAAAGGGTTCCACATGTAGAACGGCTGATATTGCGGAGGCAGTTTCTTCATCGCCATCACTACGGAGTAAGCAACCGGGCTTCCATACTGTAAAAAGGAGATGACGACGGGCAGAACATACTGTACATCCCGATAAGTAACCATCAAGGCAGCGGCCAGCATACCGATCCCCATCGCCATAATCAGGATCAACAACATCCATAAGGGCAAGGTCAGGATCGCAAGGGTCGGTACGACATGATTGAACGCCATGAGGACGAACATCATGGCCAGGGCCACCCCAAAGTCGATCAGCGTGGAAAAGACGGTTGAAATCGGCAGGACCAGGCGGGGGAAAAAGACTTTGGAAACCAGTTGCGAGTTGCCGACCAAACAGGAACTTGCCTTCGACAGGGTGCTGCTGAACGCCTGCCAGCCCAGAAGTCCTGCGTAGGAGAAGACGAAATAAGGAACGACACCGGGGCTTTTCAGGCCGGCGACTTTACCGAAAACGAAGGAGAAGATACCGGCAGCGAGCAGGGGCTGCAGCACGACCCAGAGAACTCCCACTGCTGTTTGTCGGTAGCGCAGTTTGACATCGCGGCCGGCAAAAGTGAGCAAAAGATCCCGGAACTGCCAGATTTCGCGCAGGTTCAGCGCGGCCCAACCCGTACTGGGTCGGATCGTCACGAGGGGTTTAGTGGTGGTAGGAGCTGTTTTTTCCATATTACTTCGTAGAGAACCAGGGAGATCATAGTGCGACTATAAAAGACGCTTTCAGCATACCCTATTTTCTCCACTTGTGTCTTCGTTTGCGTTCTCGCTCTTGTTTTCGCTTCTGTAGGCACAAAGAGTTCGGTAACGCATTGGACTTGAATTTCCGCTTAAGGAGCGGTCATACAGAGAGAAAGCCGGGCCGTTTAGGGCGGCCCGGCTTCTCAAGCAACAGGTCTGGCCTGTATTTCTATCCGAACGGGTTTTAATGGACCTTCTGGCTGGCCGTGGCCTGCACGACGCCGCCATTGCCCGTATAGGTCGCCGTCACGACACCAGGTCCACCAGCCGTACGAGTCGCCTGGAAGATACTGTTGGTCGGTTTGTTGATCCCGTTCACCGAGTTGGTCATGAATCCGGGCACGCCCGCGACGGTGTAGCTCGAGACGCTGCCGGTCTGGTTACAGTCCGTGACATTCAGTTCAAACGCCGGAGTGGTCGGGTTTGCCGGATCCGTGAACTTGGCGAAGAACTGATACTGCTGGATCGAGAACGGCGGGTTCAGTCCGCTGATAGGAATGTCAGACGACGTCGGGCTGAGGCGTCCGCTATTCGGCACGAGTACAAAGTAGGACGGAACGCCGGCGAAGGCGAACGTCGGCAGCAGCGCCGCCAGGGCCAACGCCGCGAGTACCCCACCGGGTTTGGAGATCCGCGCCCCTCGGGTGGGAATCGCGTTCTCTTCGGTGCGGGTGCGGTATTTGCTGCGCGGGCGCATACAGCCGGTCCCGATCCCCAGGATCAGCCAGAAGAACATCGAGACCTGACCGAACTGCCAGGCCGGACTGCCGAACCCATCGAATGCGAAGGCGACGATGGAACCGATCGATCCCAGCAGCAGGGTGCGGCGGATGCCGTTGTCCATACCGATGACACGCTGCAGTCCCATGCCCAGGAAGGTGGAGAGCACCGCGATGAACAGCAGTAGTCCGGGAATCCCCATCTCCGCCGCCGTCTGCAGGTAGGTGTTGTGCGCCTGCTCCCACATCGAGGGCCGCAGTGTGACGCCGGGGTTCTGCGGGCCGAGCGTCAGCATCGCCATACCGGAGCCAGTGTAGGCCGATTGATGGAGGCCGTACTGGCCCAGGCCGAAGCCGGTCAGCGGGCGCTCTTTGATCATCTGCTCGGCACCGTGCCAGGCCTGCTGACGATACAGCCAGCCCTGCTCCGTACTTGCATTGCTGAGCGTGCTCGCACGATTCATAAAGCGACTGGTGTTGGGAGAGATCAGCAGGAAGAAGCCGACCGAGACCACCAGCATCATCAGCGGCATGATCAGCTCATGCTTGCGTTGGACCAGTTTCTGGTTTTTGCGGGTCGCCATGTAGAGCGCCAGCATTCCCAGTGCGCTCAACCCACCGGCGCAGCCGATCCAGGCGCTGCGGGAGTAGGAGAGCAGGAGGGCTGCGGTGCTCAGTACCGCCGCGATCTGCGCGACAAGCTGCCGACTCGGTTCCCGCTCGGTGATGGCCACCACGCCGACGATGGGCAGGAGGATCGCCATAAAGGAGCCGTAGAGCTGATGGTCGCCGAAGACGCCGGTCACCTGATGCTGCTCTTCAGCGCCCAGTCCGTACTGGGCGAACCCGATACAGGCGGAGCCGATCGCCACGAACATCAGCACATCGACCAGTTTCATCAACTGCTCGGAGCGGCGGAAATGGTAGGCAACGGTAAAGTAGAGCAGGATGCCCGCGCCGACGCGCATCAGTTCCTGAATACTATATTGTTTGTGTGCCATGGGGGTGAAGACAGCCGAAACGATCGCCAGCCCCAGGAAAAGCAAGACAGGGAGATTCGAACTGGTCTTGAAGAAGTTGGCAATGTCCTCTTTCGAGTTTTTCCAGCGTGCTTTCCAGAGCAGGAAGCCCAGAAGCAGAACGCTCATGCCTTCGAAGACCAGCGCTGCCGTTCCGCGGGAGCCACTGTCCACAGGGGTTGCGACGAAGGGTACGATGATGACCATCGCCAGAACCAGCATGATAACCCGGTTCTGAAGTACCGCCGCCCAACCGGAAGATTCCGATTTTGCCATAAAACGATTCCTTTCTCTTTCGCGCCACTCTTCCGGAGGTGACTTTCACATCCGTCCGGATCATGCGCTACGGAAATTCCCCCTGGTCGCGAACCGACGCTGCCTGACACATTTCGTCAGCGCAGACCAGAGATCTTTGTTGATATACGGCGTCATGAAGCCTCCACAGGCACAAAAATACCTTTAGCGACAACAGACAAACATCAGTATTGCACAAAACGTGCCAAACCTTGTATTTAGGTTCAATTACCCTCGCATTTCCGCCCGCAGACAGCATACTTCACGCAGAAATAGCCCATCGCTCTGCGTACGGTATAACGGCTCTCATGAGTCAGGGCAGAGACGATTGCTGTCTCTGCCCTGATGGAAGGTAGCACATAACAGGTGCTTCTCTTACAAGATACGGAAGCCCAGGAGGTTCAGGATACTGAGCGGCGCGAGAACGTCACCGATGGTCGGGCCGGGTTTCTTCCTCTGGGGAATGATAAGAATGTCGTCCGGCTTGATCGGAATGTTGGCGGTAGCCAATCCCTTCTTCTGAAGCGCTTCGAAATCCACATGGATATCCTGTGTCTTGCCGTTTTCGGTGCGAATCAGGTGCGCTTTTCTGAGATCGGACTGGGGAGTCTGCCCTCCGGCTGCCTGGAGCGCATCCAGCACGGTGATCTTGGCCTCTTCCGGGAAGACATAACTGGAGGGACGATTGACCTGACCGAGCACCTGATACTTGGTCTCCACCCCAGGAATGGAGAGGACATCCCCATCTTCGAAGCGGAAATTCAGCACCGGATCGTCTACCGTGGCTTTGACGAGAATCGGGCGCAGGTTGAGTGGGATCTTGGTGCCGTTGCGGGTCACCTGGACTTTGGTGAGGGCAGCCGCCGGTAAGAGGCCGCCTGCCTCGCGAATCAGGATCAACACCGTGGTATCGTTATCGACGATATAGGTCGAGGGCTGATTGACCTGCCCCAGCACCGTCACCTTACGACGAATAAGATCGACTTCATTGAAGACCAGCTTGTCGTTGGGCTGCAGCTTCGGATTGGCCTCGGTATCGGGGTCGGTGTAGATTTTGGCGACGTTCAGCGCCTGGCCTCTGTCGTTGCGCAGCAGCTTGAGCGTGTAGCGATTCGGCTTCAGGGGCAGTCCATGTGCGGCGGAGATCGCATCCAGCACCCGCATGCCGTTCTGGTACTGATAGACACCCGGTGAGGCGACGGGACCATCGATGGTAATACGCTCGGCATGGCGCTCTTTCATGGTAATGAAGACCGGCGCGTTGTTCAGGGTCTTATCGGCCTTGATCTGGATCTCGTTTTGCAGGGCCGCGCGGGTCTTACCGGCAGCCACGAACTGTCCGAATTCGCGCAGGGTGATCTTGCCGTCCTGCCCGATGATCGTGGTCTGATCCAGATCGTCGTGATTTCCGACCTGAATAATGATCGCATCATCGGCAGCCAGGATATCGGCCGGGTTGCCTGCCACGATGGGCGGGGGCTGCGGCAGTTGCTTGGCCTGGGCGAACAGAGTTGCGGGCATGAGACACAGCGCCGCGGCAATGCAGAGAGGATGAAAGTATTTCATGATCAAGCCTCCTCGTCCATGTCGTTGTCGTCCGATTCGCGCGGTGGCGCAGCGATAGGAGCGCCGGGGGCGCCTGCATCCTGGGCCGCTCGATCGAGCGCAGACTGCTCACGGGCGGATGCGGAGTTGCGGGGCAGGAGCGCCTCGAACTCGGCGGTGGACCGGCGACGGCGCGGCCGTCCATCTTCCAACTGAGTCGTCTGATAGTATCCGTAGTAACCGTAGTAGCCGTAGTAGTAGGCATCGCGCTTGGCGGTGAGGTCGATCTTGTTGAAGACCACGCCGAGAATACGCGTGCGAGCCTGCCGCAGCATTTCGACCGCGTGCCGTACCGCCGACTTCTTGGCTTCGCCGAACTGCACGACGTAGAGCACACCGTCGGTCTCCGCCGCCATGACCTGGGCATCGGCGGTCGCCAGACAGGGCGGGCTGTCGAAGACCACGATGTCGGCCTGATCTTTCAAGGCTTTGTGCAACTGCTTCATCGCCTGTGAGTTCAGAAGTTCCGCGGGGTTGGGCGGCAGCGGGCCGGCGGGAAGGACGCGGAGGCCGGGAATGTTGGTCTCTTTGATCGCATCTTCCAGCGAGGTGTGCCCGACCAGAACGTTGGTCAGTCCGGGCTGCTGGGCGACTTTAGCCTTCTCGTGCATCGTCGGACGTCGAAGGTCGGTATCGACCAGAATGACGTTCCGTCCGTCCAGCGCCATCGCGACCGCGAGGTTATAGGCCGTGACCGACTTGCCTTCACCGGGGACGGTGGACGTGATCAGCAGAGAGTGAATGGGCGTATCGACCGCAGCGAAACGGACGTTGGAGCGCAGAACGCGGTAGCTCTCCAGAACGGAGCCGCCGCTGCGGGAGCCGCTCAACAGGCGGGCTTCCTCGTTCTCGATCATCGGGACATAGCCGAGCGCCGGGGTGCCAACGATACGGCGCGCATCTTCCGGGGAGTTGATACGGTCGTCGAGGAACTCCTGGAGGAGCGCAAAACAGAGGCCGAGCATCAGCCCGACGAGGCTGGCATAGACCAGGTTGTTGAGTTTCTTGGGCGCGACCTGCACGGCGGGAGCCGCCGGAGCAATGACCAGGACGGGATCGTGCGTCGCCTTCATGCGCAGCCCGAGGTCTTCGACGCTCTTCAACAGCAGGGTCACCGTACCGCGGTGGATCTCCATGTCACGCGTCAACTGCGACTGCTGGCGTTCCAACTGGCTATAGTTGCCGAGCGCGGCCTGCGCCTTGTCGGCGCGATCACGCGCCTGCACCAACTGCGCCTGCAGAGCGGCGGCCTGCGCCCTGGTGTCCGCGAGTTTCGCGGTCTCGGCTTCGATGCGCGGATTGGGAACTTTGATGGTGTTCTTCAGTTCTTTGGGAGCCGCCGCGAGTTGCCGCTGCAGTTCCGAGATCTGCGCATCGATCGCTTGAATCTTCGGGTGCTCCGGCTTGAAATTAAAAGCCAGGCCCTCTTTCTGCACCTTAAGCGCATCGATGTCTGCGTTGATCTTCAAAATCTGCGCCTGGTTGGTGGAAATCGTATCCGCCGCCGTCATCGGTTTGAGAGACTTCAACTCTTCGGCGATTTTTTGTGCCATCGCCTGAGCGTTCGCGTACGCTCCTTCGATGACGCGGACATTCGCGGCGGCTTCGCCCTGTTCCTGAATGCGGGCATCACGCTCGGAATCCAGGTTGCTGATACCGGCGCTCTTTTTGAAACGCTCATAAGCGAGTTCCGCCTGGGTCAGTTTATCGTTCTCTTCTTTCAGACGCAGGGTCGCAAATTGGAACGCATCGTTGACCTCTTTTTTGCGGTTTCCGGTGACGTAGTTGAGATAGGTATTGGGAAGCGCTTTGGCAAGCCGCTCGGCATAGGTCGGCGTGTTCGATTCCACAAGCAGCTCAATGACGTCTGTACCGTTCACCTGTCGCACTTCGAGATGCGCGGAGCCGGGGGGCACGTCGCCGTCCTTGTAGGCATCCGCCAGAACGCGATCTCCCTGCAGCACTTCGAGCTGCGTGAGGATGTCGTGCCCGGAATCGGGGGTGAACAGACCTACCAGTGGGTTATCGGTGCTATACGAGGCGACCTGATAACTGCGGCCTTCCACCAGAATACGGGCGGAGGTGCGATAGACGGGTTTTGCCATAAAGGTGACAGCCACGCCCAGAACGAACACGACCATGAACGTCTGGATCACGATGGCTTTGCGCCGCCGCAACAGGTCCATATAGTCGCGCAACGAGAGTTCGGACGCTTGTGGGGTGCTGGTCTCTTCCAACATACTCATACTACGGATTTTCCTTCTCTCCGGTGTGGCAGTTCCGTTGCCGGGCAATGTACCGGATCGTCATGGGACAGTCTCAGATAAGGCCCTCAGTCATAACTCGATCCAATGCAAAATCCTGTTCTGCCTCGCACGCAGGCTTTTCAGGAACGCATGATGATAGTCCAGGTAGTTCCTCTCCTGTCGAGATGAGGAGGCGGTGAATTCGGAGGTGCAGTAGATTTTCACCGCTACTATTGTTCCACCTATTTCGACCCGATGTCAAGTACAAACAAAACTCGCCGAATCATTTCTCGTGCTAATCCTCGTCAGCTCGTTTTACAGACAACCACGTTTTCATTGCGCGAAACCACAAACGGATAGCCCGCTATGGCCGCTTGAAAAACACGTTCGCACTCGTCGTCATGGATCTCCACCGCCATGTTGCGCGTCTGCTTGAGCCACGCCTCATAGTTCTCCCCGAAGACCACGGTCTCCGATCCCTCGATATCTACCTTGAGCATATCGATTTGATCGAGTCCGCTATTTTTCAAAAGCGTGCCGATGTCGATCGCCTCCACATCCGGCGTCTCTCCCGGCAGACTGGCGCGCACCTGCGTGGACCACTCCGCTCCATCCCGATACGTGCCCCGACAGACCGTCAGCCCGGTGGTATGCGACCAGATACCGGCCATGTGCAGCTGCACCCGATCTCCATATGGCTTCAGATTGCGCTCCAGAATGGCGAAATTGTTACTGTCCGGTTCGATGGCGATCAGTTTCGCTTCCGGATAGAGCGTCAGAAAATAGGCCGCAGAATACCCGACATTCGCCCCGCAATCGATGATCAGGCGCACATTCTTCAAGTCTTTCAACACCTCATACTCGTGCTCCATAAAGACCTGATAGAAGACGTAAGGATCGCTCGAATTCAACCGACAGTGCAGCGGATACTTACTGGCGCGCGATCGGAGCGTATAGGTCGTCCCCTCCACCTTTGCGCCCATCCGGCGCCGAATACGATTATTGTACAGCGAACCCCACTTGTTCCTCAGGGTATTGAGAAAGCCGTTGCATTGAACGGAGTAGTTAAACCGGGAAATGGCGCTGTTCATGATAAACTATCTTTCTGCACAATCTATGCCAACGAAATTCACGCACGCTTTAAAGCCGGTATATCGCCATCGGCCTCTATTATACCCAGTCTCGGAAACCATGTTTTAGGGTATTCTTAATGACAGTTCGTATTCCCCTCAGGGCCTCCTTAAGGAAATATTTTTGATGAACGCCATCATCGTCGTGCCGACGTATAACGAAGCGGAAAATGTAGAGCGACTGGTCGCGGCCGTTTTCGCGCAGATGCCCGATATCCATATGCTCTTTGTCGACGATGAGTCGCCGGATGGGACCGGCGATATTCTGGACAATCTTGCGGCGCTGCCCTGGATCGCGGGCCGACTCCATGTGCTGCACCGCACCGCCAAAGATGGGTTTGCGCGGGCCTACATCGCCGGTTTTCAGTGGGCGCTCGCGCGGGACTACGACCTCATCATTCAGATGGACGCCGATATGTCGCACGATCCGATCTATCTCCCCCGGATGATCCAGGCCAGCGACAAGTTCGATGTCGTCATCGGGTCGCGCTACCTGAACGGCGTCTCAGTGGTCAACTGGCCGCTCCGGCGCCTGCTGCTCTCCTATGGAGCCAACCGGTATGTCAACGCCATCACGGCGCTGAACGTCAACGACTGCACCAGTGGGTTCAAAATCATCCACCGCCAGGTGCTGGAGAATATCGCCCTGGAGACCATCACCGCCAGCGGCTACTCCTTCCAGGTCGAACTGCTCTTCCGCGCGCATGTTCTACAACACTCCTTCACCGAGATCCCGATCATCTTCGCAGACCGGACGCTGGGAGAGTCGAAGATGTCGGGCAAAACCATTCGCGAAGCCTTCTTCATGCCCCTGAAGCTGCGCCTGAACCGAGAGCGTCTGCGCCGGCAACTGACGCAGCACGCAGACCGCCAGCCCGCCGATTAGACGTGAAGCCCTTCGGGCATCCCAAATCCTCCGCTTCGATAAGGAAGAGATCCCAAATGCTTCGCTGACAGGTGAAGCATTTCGCAGAGTATTTCGCGCAGGAACAACTCTCCTCGGCGTCGAAAGGACGAACGAACTTTCACCATCCAAGGAGGATAGTGTATGCACCGTTTCGGGAAGAGCACTCTTTCGGCGCTCGCATTGCTCGTTTGCAGCCTGCCGACCCTCGCGCAGCAGGCGGATACGTCGTATCATGGGCGGAAAGCCTGGAAAGTCCAGAACGAGAAGGTCCAGGTCCTGGTCGTACCGGGCGGCGGTCATATCGCCAGCATCACCCTGCGCACCGGCGCGGGCGCCGATGTAAACCCCCTCTGGCTGCCTCCGTGGCCCAGCGTGGAGCCGAACCACTGGCAGAGCGGCGCATACGGCGACAAGCCGGGCGCGCAACTGCTGAGTTCGATCCTGGGGCACAATATCTGCCTCGACTTCTTCGGGGGACCTTCGGACGCTGAGACGAAAGCCGGTATTCCGGTACACGGCGAAGCGCCCACCCTGAACTGGACGGCGCTTCAGCACAGCGCAACCAAACTGATGTACAGCACGACCCTGCCGAAAGCGCAGATGAAGGTCACCCGCACCATCTCCCTCACCCCCGGCTCCTCCGCCCTCTGGATCAAAGAGACCGCCGAAAACCTCACCGACTTCGACCGCCCCATCGGGTGGAACCAGCATGTCACCTTCGGCCCTCCCTTCCTGGAGGCCGGCGCTTCGTTCTACGATATGAACGGGACCTGGAGCATGGTGGATCCGAAGGAGTTCAGCAAGGGCCAGCGCCTGAAGCAGGGCGCGGAGTTCGATTGGCCCAATGTGCCCGGCGCGAAGGGAGACCAGATCGACCTGCGCAACTGGCCGATGGGCACGAAATCCAGCGACTTCTCGACCACCCTGATCGATCCGGGCGCGAAGTGGGGCTGGTTCACCGCGATCAACACCAAGAAGCATCTACTGGTCGGCTATATCTGGCCTCGCGCCGATTGGCCCTGGGCCGCCAACTGGGAAGAGAACAAGTTCCGCACCGGAGCGCCCTGGAACGGGAAGGGCCTGACGCGCGGCATCGAGTTCGGCACCACTCCGTTCGCCTACTCCCGTAAAGACACCGTCACCATGGGCAAACTGCACGACACGCCCACCTACCGCTGGATCTCCGCGCGCGCGGCCCAGACCGTCTCCTACGGCGCGTTTGTCGCCCCTCTGCCCGCAGGCGCCACCGGCGTCAAAAACGTGGAGTTGACCGCCGGCAGTATCAAGATCACCCTGGATGGCATCGATAAAACGGTCTCTCTGCCTCTCAAACGTTAGTCCTCTCCGGTTGCCCCGATACTCCTCTTCCTATACCCCGATGTGGACACAGGCGACACATCGGGGTATCCTATGGTTACCCAATTCAGAATAGAAGCGATCGAGTAGCCTCTCCCTATGACACGACCGGACGACGACCCCGAACAGACTGCCCAACGTTCCCTCGAACGGATGCGCACCGTCACGCGCGGCACTCCCTACGAGGGGCGTCTCTACCTGGTAGGCGGGCTGCTGCGTGACCGCACGCTGGGCCTGCCCCTCGCCAACGACCTCGACCTGGTGCTGGAGGGCGACGCACTGGCGCTGGCGCAGTTCTTCTACGACCAGGGGCTGTCGTCCCACTATCCGGTCCTCTATCCCCGCTTCGGCACCGCCATGATTCACATCGGCAGATCGGACGAAGTGGGGAGCGCGGTCGAGCTGGTTTCGGCGCGGGCGGAGAGCTATCAGCCCGACTCGCGCAAGCCGGAGGTGCGCCAGAGCACCATTCAGGACGATGTCCTGCGCCGGGACTTCACGATCAACACGCTTCTCGAAAACCTGCACACGGGCGAACTGCTCGATCTGACCGGCCACGCCTTCACCG
>Ga0070658_10000649_pt1 | contig 30064 bp, 23 predicted proteins | sample KBSC13metaG_FD_64664 | JGI IMG/M metagenome (GOLD analysis project Ga0070658, IMG submission 64664) | Corn rhizosphere microbial communities from Kellogg Biological Station, Michigan, USA - KBS C1-3 metaG | ecosystem: Host-associated > Plants > Roots > Rhizosphere > Soil ... | reverse complement strand
ATCGGTAACAGTTATTGGATTACCATCCTTTATTTGGCGAAGAAACAACGGAATCACTGAACCGCGGGACGCCATTACATTTCCATAGCGCGTCAGACAAATCGTAGTATCATTTTCCGGTACATTTCGTGAAGTGGCAATAGAAACTTTTTCCATCATGGCCTTGGAAATACCCATCGCGTTTATCGGGTATGCGGCCTTATCTGTACTCAGGCAAATAACTTTCTTCACTTTATTGGCAATAGCAGCCCGCAAGGTGTTTTGTGTGCCAATAACATTCGTGCGCACTGCTTCCATCGGAAAAAATTCGCAGGAAGGAACTTGTTTTAACGCCGCTGCATTAAAAACATAATCCACACCGTGCATAGCGCCTTCAATACTGTTATAATCACGAACATCCCCAATATAAAATTTCAGTTTTGAATTTTTAAGCTGGTTTCGCATATCATCCTGCTTCTTTTCATCGCGGCTGAAAATGCGTATTTCTTTAAAATGATCAGTATCCAGAAAGCGATGCAAAACCGCGTTTCCAAAAGAACCGGTTCCACCGGTGATTAAAAGTGTTTTTTGAGAGAACATGTTGTTTTTGAAATGTAACTTATAAATAAAAAAATTATTGTTCTAAATGGGAATTTTGATACCGAATATTTATTAGATTGCTGATATCAACCACCTCTATATCGTACTCATAACCTCACGCTTGATTCTTTGTTTTACCGTCTCCCATTTTAACTCTGGATCTTTAATCAATACAGGCCAATCAGTAAGATCAACATCATCAAAATAAATCAGACTTTTAAGCACGTGAGTTGAATTGGATTGCCTGTACTTTTCAGCATAAAATGAAATAATCTCAGTTATTGAGAAATGGTTTAAAGCATAATAAATATCAATAAAATCTTTTGAACGCTGTCCACTAATGGAAATCGCATTTAATTTCATTGCTATAATATCCTTTTCTGATATCAGAGACAACCCGCTTTCACGATAAAGCCGACCAATGTATGAATAAGCATGGCTTATGATATCAACCTTTACTCCCGATATAAAGCCTTTTAAAGTTTGATTAGCAGAGTAGCTTAATTGGTAAGAGAAATGGTTTGTCAATTTTTCAAGCAATAATTCAGTATCAAACGCCAAATTGGTAAAAAGATCAATATCTATCGATTCCCTGTGTCCATAGTAAAGTGCAAGAGCCGTTCCCCCTACCAAATAAAATCCATCCAGGAACGCTTGACTCTGCAACGATTTCAGGAGTTCCAAAGTTGAGGGCCTGATTGCCTCTTTATGTAACATCGAAATTCATTTTTGGGTTTATCAAAAAGAACTGAAACAAAATTGAGGGTTTTCGGATCCAGATAATTCAGACTTTCGAGGGTATTTACAATACGGTCTTTCCCATAATATTCGATCACCGTTTTAATTTCATCAATTGTTCCTAAAGAAAATACACGTTCAATAATTAAACGGCTGTTTTTCTCAGCGTTCAATGACGAAACGTCAACATCCCAAAAAAGGGTGGGATTGAAAATATCTGTTATCAGCAATATTTTCTTCATTTAGCTAACTCATTTTATCGAAATTATTTTTTAGAAAATCCACTTCCAGGTCATCTTATATCATCAAGATACTAGAACACTTAAATACTGAAAGTGTATTTTACTGTATTTAAAAAACAGAAAATTCTAAAAAATTTATTAAAGGTAACCAATTATTCATTTAACTATTTTCAATTACTTTCTTTCATTTTCAAGTACCTTATCAGAATAATTTTAGTATTTTTTGGCAAAATCCTACTTTCATCTTACAACAAAAGAGAAATACGTCTCTTTTCTATAGCATTCACTTCTTCAGCGCCAATAAAGCCTCCACAATCCTTTCTGCAGTCTTGCCATCCCACAAGTCCGGTATTTCTCCCTTCTTCCATTCTCCTGAAAACAATTTTTCCAGCGCAGGCTTAATGGCTTTTGGATTTGTTCCTAACAACTCATTCGTTCCGATCGTAATTGTTTCGGGCCTTTCCGTATTATCTCTTAAAGTCATACATGGAACTCCCATCACCGTTGTTTCTTCCGTAATTCCCCCGGAATCGGTTATCACGGCTTTCGCATTTTCTACTAAGTAATTGAATTCGAGGTAGCCCAAGGGTTCGACCGTGTGTAATTTTTCATCTTTAATTTCCAGGTGTTCCAGGATTTTTGCCGTCCTGGGGTGTACAGGAAAAACAAGCGGAAGGCCGTGGCTGCTATTAATGATCTCCTGCATCAGTTCCTTCAGTTTGCCTTCTTCATCCACATTAGCCGGACGGTGTAAAGTCATTACAATATATTTTCCCGACTCTAATTTCAAGGTATCCCAAATGGGAGGTTTTATAAAGTTCGACCGGTTTTTTAATAAAGTATCAATCATCGTGTTACCCACAAAAAAAATCCGGCTGTCTTCTACACCGGATTTTCGTAAATTTTCATTGGCAGTTTCAGAAGTCGTAAAGAAATAATCCGTGATCGCATCCGTTACCATCCGGTTGATTTCTTCCGGCATTCTCAGATCCCCGGAACGAATGCCTCCTTCCACATGCGCTACTTTAATATTAGTCAGCTTTTTAGCAGTAATAGAACAAGCCATTGTTGAAGTTACATCCCCAACAACCACTACCAGGTCGGGGCGGTTTTCCATCAAGGCTTTTTCATACCGAACCATGATGGTGGCGGTTTGTTCAGCTTGTGTACCACTGCCAGCTTCAAGATTAATATCGGGTTCCGGGATTCCCAGCTCCTCAAAAAAATTACCACTCATTTTTTTGTCATAGTGCTGGCCAGTGTGCACGAGGCGATAGTCTATATCTTTCCCTTCATTTTTAGCTTTTTCTATTGCTTCAATTATTGGAGCAATTTTCATGAAGTTAGGGCGCGCGCCGGCGATGAGGTCTATTTGCATTTAGTAAGACTTTCTAAATTAAACGTTATAGATGGTGCAATTAGTTTTTCGATTTCTATAACCAAAACCATTAAAAGCATGTGATATGCTTCTCGCAGTTTGTCCGTTTTTTGTCATGGAGATTGTTGCATGTGTTAATGTAGATCGACGTTGATCCCGTAAATATTTAGTGAAATTATTCAATATTTATCATATTTAAAAATCGATCTTGTCAAGGTCGCCCATTATATTGGACGCCGATGATCCAATGTGGAATTTGAATACCGAGTCTTCTGCAAATAAGGCAGATGAACTCCCGATTGGCCTTTTGAATCCATACGATGCGTATTAAAAGTGACTTGCCTGTTATTCTTTTGATTGGTCAAAATAATAGCAAAAACTCTGTCATTTGGAATAGGAGTAGAAGTGCAGCGGCCATGTATTCCTTTTTGATCTTCAATTGATATATTTTTTACAGAAAAGCTTTCACTTCATCAATTTGGGAAAGGTGAAGGAATGATCTTTTATTTCAATCAGTTGAGGTATTTGGTTTTGTTGAGCGTCCATACATATGCTGTTATAGTTTAACATTTGTGGTTAAAAATAGAATTTTTTGTACTTGTAAAAAGAAGGCTATTCTTTTTTAATCCGATCACCTTGACCTTTTCCGGCGATTGTTCCCAATATGTATTTAAAGTAATTGAAAACGCTTAATGTCTTAATCATTTCGGCATCTTTAAGAGCAAGTTTTTTAGGTGTGGACATGTCAATTTCATTGATCTGGGCTAGACCAGTAATGCCTGGTAAAACCGTATAAACCTGGTATTTTTCCCGTTCTTCTATCAACGCAGTTTGGTTGAACAAATTTGGACGAGGGCCTACGAGACTCATGTCTCCTATCAATACATTTATAAACTGCGGCAATTCGTCTAATTTTGTTTTTCTTAAAAAACGACCAAATGCAGTAATAGAAGCATGACTGGCCAGATGCGATGCTACAGATTTCGTATCAACATGCATTGTACGAAATTTATACAATGTGAATGGTTTTTTATTTTTGCCCATCCGCTCCTGGGCAAAAATGGGAGAGCCGGTGTCGAACAAACCGATGATATATAATATCAGACCAATAGGCCATAAAAATATGATTCCGAAAAAGGAGAAAATAAGATCAAAAAATCGAATCACTATTTTTTTTTATTAAAGCTTTTAATTGTTTTAATTATTCCAACTTCAGCAGAGTGAGGAAGCTTCTCAATGTTTAACGCAGCTTTGATCTTGGAATTTGAGACTACGTAATTTTCAGTAAGCTTGTTTAATCTTTCTGAATTGAACGGGAGATGAAACTTATCTCCAACAGAAGCTATCGTAATTACTAATTTCTTATTTAGATGAAATAACCTCGCTTTCTTTCCTATTACCTTATTCATCAATGTTATTAATCGATTTGTTGAAAGCGGCTCATCATCAGAAAAATTATAAATACCTGAAGAAATATCTTTATTGAGTAAAATCTGATGAATTAAATAAGATAAATTGTCGATACTTAGAAATGAACGTTTGTTTTCGAAAGCTCCTAAAGGCCACGGAATTCCTTTACTTACAATTTTATATAATAAGTTTAAATTGCCTTTATTACCAGCCCCATGAATCATACAAGGTCGAATAATAAATAATCGTTTACCTTGTGGAAGGTTTACTTTTAAAAGATATTGTTCTGCTTCAAACTTAGATTTTCCGTATGGTGTTTGAGGATTTCCCTCAACATTTTCCTTTAATATCCCCTCAACACTATCTGCCACCGCTTTTACAGAACTAAAGAAGAAAAAGTCAGAAGTATTAGATTTGAGGTACTCATTAAAAACAGAAATAGTCAAATTCCGATTAATCGCAAAATACTCGTTCTTTTCTGAAGTGCTTTTTGTGTCGTGAGCTTTTCCTGCCAAATGAATGATGGCACCTGCATTTTCCTCAAAGGCCTTCTTCCACAGCCGGTCTCGCAAAGAAACTTTCGAAACTTGGATTCCTTTCTCTTCAAGATAAGAACTTAAATTCTTGCCAACAAAACCGGATGCACCTGTCATTATAATTTTCATAAATACTGAAGCATTGATTCGACCATTTCCTTATTGATAGAAGAGCGACTGAATTTCTTTAAAAATTCCTTTCTTCTATGCTTTTTATAGGTGAAATTCTTTAATTGTATTGCCAGATCCTCGGCATCACAAGGCTTAAATAAAATGCGATTGTCTATATTTTCAGCAATAAAATGATTTGCGTAACCGCTTACCCCCGCAATCATAGGTTGAGGAAAACAAGCCAATTCAAATATTTTCGATGGGAGAACTTTCTTAAATGCCTCATAATCGTTTAAATGAACAAAGGTATAATCGCAACTTTCGTAAACTTTTATAAGTTCTTCACGCTTAAGTGGATCAAGCAGTGTGACATTAGACAGATTCGCAGATTTTATTTTAGATAATAATCTTTCTTTTGTACCTCCATCGCCTATAATAATAAAATGAAATTCCTTACCTAATAATTTTGCAGCGTCAGGAATAATTTTATCTAACCCCTGTCCTTCTCCTAGATTACCGGCATAAACAATTTTTTTTGATTTTGAATATTGTATACTCAGAGAAGCGTTATTCTCTAAAAAGATATCGTCAATTCCATTTGTATAAAAAGAATAGTTTGGCTTTTCGTATTTCTGAAAGTATGATTTAAACCCCTCGGAAATTAAATTTATATGGGTTGCATAGTTAAATGTCTTTTTTTCGACTTGCTTGATAAAGGGTAGTGCTGCAGCTTTAATCAATTTACTGTTCAATATATCTTCCATCGTATCATAAAAAATGTCTCTAATATCAAGATATAGAGGGGCCTTGATTCGAGAGGCAATTTTGTATCCTAAAAAAGCGGTAAACAAGCGCGATGAAGAAGCTATAACCAAATCGTACTTTTTATTTTTAATAATCGTCAAAGCTTTGAAATAGTATTCCTTAAAGGACATCACCTGATCCTTCATACCACTTTTATGAGCAGGTAAAGGAATTCGATGAATTGTAAGATTTCCTTCTTTTTCATACTTTTCTGCTTCCACTTTAAAGGAATTGTAGCGATTAGGAAAGGTAGTCAGAACATCTATTTCGGCAAAGTCCTTTGTGTGAAGTGCAAGCTCTTTAATTAAAGGTGTATTTCTAAAAGAACCAGCACACAGATCCGGCTCATAATAAAATGTCAGATATAATATTGCTTTCACTCGTTATAGAAAATTGAATTTTACTGTCAGTGCTTTTTTAAAATGAATTACTATTCTTTTTGAAGAGCGATAAATATTATAGCTTTCGGCAAACTGATACACTTCTGTTTTTACTTCTGCTTCACTAAGTAATACTACCTGTACCTTATTTTGATTTATTACAATTAATTCTTTTGAATCTAACGTAATATCACCTGCGTCAGGATGCAAATGCAAATAAAAAACACCTGCGCCGTCCTCCAAATCATCAGTAATTTCTACTCCCTTTCGAAAAAATTGATAAGTTCTTGTATGTCTTACCCCAAAACTTTTATAACCGCTATGATAGGCTTGAATTTCAGTACTTGCGTCACCGGTAATTGTAGTCAATGCTCGCTTTCCTACTCGAAAACCTCCCCATACCGTCGATTGGTTTCTATTACAACATACAACAGTATTATGTGCTTCAGTTGAGCGCTCCAGATTCCTTCGCTCACCAATGTTATATGTGGACGTTCCTTGCTCTACAAATAAGGGTTCATTATTATAATATAGAATGAAACTTAATGCATCAGCGTGCGCATGCCCCGGCTGATAAAAGGCTCCAATCTGAGCAAAATCAACTTTTACCTCATAATTTGCTCCTTTATAACTCCTGTATCCCGATTCAGATAAGGGTAAACCCGCGGATGCAATGTGTAATCTATCTGCATATTTTAAAAGTTCAATGTTGGAATAAGCAATTCCATTTGCGGCATCATTAAATAAGGGAATGTCTCCATTTGTAAACTGAATTTGCTCTAGCCACGATCTCATTTTTGCAGCTTTTTCATTTAAAAAAGAGACAAATTTTGCATCCTTATTTTTATAACTGCTGTACCAGTCGATTAATTCCAATAATCGGTAAAAAATTATATTATGATACATTGGGCTCAGCTCAAAATGAGCGCCATCTGGCAAAATTTGTTCTTCTAATTCCTCATTGAGAAGCTTTAAAGCTTTATTATGCCATTGCGATTCTTTAAAAAATGCGCTGCCGAGGCACATGGCAAATCCATTTTCCAATAAATGATTGCCAAGGATATGGAACTCGTATCTATTAGATAGAAACGTTAATTCTTTAAGTACATATTCCAAATATCTTTCTTTATATAATCCATTCTCAATAGTAAATTTAATAATATTTATTACTCTCAATGAGACAGGGTATGCCTCTAATGTTCTTTTATTTACAATAGAGAATTCATAAAAGTCATAGATTAACCGCTTTTTCTCCTCGTTAGAAATATGTTCTTGAGTTAATAAATCAAAATATTCCAAATTATAATTCCATAATTTACCAAATTCCATAAAGTTCCAATCAATTTGGCGATAAAACTGTTTTGTTAGATTTAAAAACTGAAAAGTACTATTTCCCAGGTATTTTCTTTTGCCATGGATAAAATAATCGAACTGAATACCAGCGCATATACTGAAATTCTCAGCAGATGGACTTACGGCTTGTTTCGGCAACAACCGATACTTAATCTGGTAAAAACACTGTACCCGTTTTAAGTATCTGATTGTATTTAAAAGCAGGAAGAGTTGCTTTACCATTTAATCGCCAAACCTGTTTTAGTAATGATATTCATTATACATGATTCACCTATTCTCCTTCAAACTGTTAATTATCATATTTCAAAAAGAATAGATTCATTTTCTGAATTTTCGTTTAGGGGAGCTGGTATGACGCCAATCTATGTTTTTCAGAAAATCTTTGGATTTTTTTTTAACATTTCCAATTCAAGACAAACAATCACTCAATTTCTTTGACTTGAATAAGAGGAACCATTAAGGGGATTTTTTAATTTAATCAATCGTCGATGGCAGAATTGGTTTTATTATCGACAAATTGCTTAATCCAGCTTTCTATTGCTAACAGAGATAAAATTGAATACGAACTGTCTGTTTTCGCCATTTTATTTTCCCTGATCATGTGAAGTATTTCATCAGGGTTAAAAATGCCTTGCTTCTTTAATTTTTCAGGAGCTAATTCTTCACTAACCATTTGTGAAAGGCCAGTTTTGATCCATTCACGAACAGGAGCTCCAAAACCGGTTTTAGGTCTATAGATGACCTTTTTGGGCAAATATCTTTCAGCAACTTTTTTTAAGATATATTTGGTATCGTTTCCTTTCATTTTTAGCGCAGGAGGAATGGTAGTAGAAAATTCAACTAACTCCTTATCTAAATATGGAACACGCGCTTCTACTCCAACCGCCATTGACATTTTATCAGTGTAATTTAGATTATGATCTACCAGGAACGACTTCATTTCCCAATACAACATTTGATTTAGCTGATTTTTCTCTTGCGGAATATTTGACTGCAAAGATTTAAGATAATCAAGAGGATTATAGCTGCCGATTGATTCAAAATACGATTTTGAAAAGAGCTGCTTATTTTTAGAAATCGGTATCCATGAGAAATATCCCGTTTGTCTTTCCAAACTTGTCTTATCAATATCTTCAGTCAGTTTTCTAACTCTCCTAAATTTTGCATTCGAGGCGGGCAATTTAGCAGTTCCCCGCTTCAGAAATTTTGTAATAGACCGCGGAATTAATGAAAAGTACCTTTCATACCTCAAGGCTGAATGCCTCCTGTAACCCGAGAATAAATCGTCGCCGGCAGCTCCACCTATCAACACTTTATAACCCATTTCCTGGGCTCTTCTGCAAATGTTCAATACATTCAGTGGTGCAATATCTGATTGTGGTTCGTCTAAATGCCATATCATTCTGTCAAAATCTTTGACGATATCTATTTCTGCATTAACGATTTCAAGATCAACATTTAAATGATCCGCTACTAATTTGGCATAATACAAATCGTTGGAAAAGCCTTCCTTTTCTGAAAGAATGCCGGTATTAATTGTAAATGCCTGTATCTTCCTACTCGGAAATAACTTTCTTACCATCGCCACCAATAGGCTCGAATCTAAACCTCCCGATAAAAAGAATCCTACCGGCACATCCGACAACAACTGTCGTTTGACAGCAGAAAGTAATTTTTGTTCAAGCTGATCAATTAATTCTGTTTCACTCGCGTTCGAATATTTCCCCGTAAAAGGTATATCATAGTATTTTACAGGTTTAATCCGAATATCAGTCAAAGAAAATTTAAGGTAATAGCCCGGCAATAATTTTTTTGTGAATTCAAAGGAAGTAGTTTCGCCGGGCGACCATAAATAATTAATATAGTTTACTAATCCTTTTGCGTCAATAGTCCGGTTAAAAGACGTTACTGCAAGAAACGATTTAATTTCTGAGCCAAACATAAAGGTGGTGCCATCATAATAATAATATAAAGGCTTTACCCCGAACTGATCGCGGGCAATAAAAATTTCCTGATCTTTTATGTTAAATATGGCAAAGGCAAATATTCCATTCAACTTATTCAATATTCCTTCTTTCCATACCTGGTATCCGTTTAAAAGAGTCTCTGTATCACTACTGGATTTAAAATGAATTCCTTCTTTAATCAGCAGGGTGCGGATATCCAAATGATTGTAGATTTCCCCATTGAAAACAATCACACAATTACCATCTTCAGAATACATCGGTTGATGTCCATTGCAGCTCAAATCAAGTATGGATAATCGCCTATGTCCTAAAGCCAATTTTTCTTTTAAAAAATATCCGGAATCATCAGGCCCCCTATGACATACATTATCAGTTAATGCTCCAATGTACTTCTCAGGGGTATTTCCAATATATCCGACAATTCCACACATACTATTCATTTTTTAGAAAAAGAAAATGGCTTGTATTTATATTCAAAAATAAAGACTCCAATAAATGTAGAATTTAGTTTTCAATGTTGATTTTTTTTAAGAGTTCCTTGACTGGCTTACTTTCAGCCTCAATGAGAAAAACACAACTATTTCATTCCGAGATCCAGTTTAATGCGGGCTACACTTGCTGCATGCAAAGGATCCTTCTCAAGGCTATTCATTAATTTAATAAATTCTGAAGATGAACTGATAGCCTGCTGTCTCTTATTCTGAGGCAAGTTTGACTGCTGGTATAATTCTATAGCCAATTTGTAAAGTTTCCACATTTTCAAAAGTTCATTTACGCGCTGCTTTCGTAAAACATTATCTGCAAGTTGATACGCAGATTTCATCAATTTATCTGCCCTCAAAATATATTCATCCGGAACGGCTTCGAGGTATGAAAAATCATCAAAATTAAGATATTGACCTTTATCTGTATACCATTTTGAGGATAAAATATCATAAGTCCAAAACTTTTCCCAAATTGAATAAAACTCCTTAAGCTTCAGTGCGGCCTTATTACCTGCCATTCTTGTGTACCAAATGTTCAGAAGTGAATCAACATTCAGATAAGGATTCCACAATAATTTGTTTTGTACCCATGCTTTCGGCCCTTCCCCCCAATTTGGATACAACTCTGCATAGTAATATTTCACTTTATTCTTCGAACCCCATATCAGATAGTCCTGCATTTCATGAAACCACACACGAGGAGCCAAATAATCAAGTCCATAGGTATAATCATACCAGCCAAGAGAATTCGCCAAACTCGCCCAGTTTTTCGTTAACAGATGACCTTGTTTTTTAAGAGTTGAATCAGACCATCGCATTCGCTCATAAGTTAAAAAAGGTACAATATGAGGATCAACACCAACATTTTTTGATGGTGGCGTTGAAATATTCTCATAAGCCAGCAGTCCAAATTTTTTATCAGGAAAAAATCGTGTCACTTTTTCTACAACGTCATTGGCCCATTCGAAATAATCGTTCGAAACATCTTCATATCCCAGATAATTTTTGCCGCCGATTCTTCTCAAGCGTGAATTAGCAGACTGGTCAAAAACACTAAAGTCATTCATACCCAACGAGTAGCTTGATATGGACGGATTTTGTCTGAAGTAGCGTATAATTTTTTTACTTGCAGAATCTGCAATTCCAGGTGCAGAAAAATTAGGTTGCCATTCAGTCCCTTTAGGCATTTCGCTTCGATTGTTTACCAAAGGATAAAAATCGGGGTTTGTTTTAAAGTATTCTTTGGGATCGAAAAGGTTCCAAAGATTATGATGGAAAAAAATTCTGTTCCGCTGGCGATTAAAGCGGCCCCATTTGCCAAGCGGATAATCAACCGTTATATCTATTGGTGAAAGTTGCCTCGATAAATATACAGGGTTATCTACAATCCTAATATCAGGGACCTTTAAAGAGGCATGAGACGGAATGTCAAAACCGATATCGCCCGGCATTAGATCTACAACATCGCCAAATTTTTCTAAAAATGCATAAACTCCATATTCTGTACCCCAGTCGGTTCCACCCAAAATGACAAAATTCTGCGAGTCTGCTTTTGTCAATAAAAATCCATCTTCGTCTAGCGACCTAATGTCGATGTTTTGACTTATAACAAAATCAGTTTTACCGATATTTATTGAAACCATTTTTTTTGTAGGGATCGTTGTAACCGGCAATACAGCACCAGTACTTTTTTTTACGACATTTTGTAAAAAAAATGCAGCTTTGATAATTTGAGAATCGGCCTTGGGAGAAATAACAATTGAAGCTTTTGCAACGTGATTTTTTACAACCACAACTCGCTGCCCGTTACTCCAGTCGCATAACAGCATCAGGAATATAAGAATATATACTGATAAATAAAGAACCCTCTCACTTCGAAACTTCTTCAATCTTAAAATAAGAATTGCTGTTTTTCGTTCGTTTACTGTCACTAATCTTCCCATTTATAGTCATCAAATTTCAATCCAACTGTTGTATTTCAAGCTTTCTATAGCAGCAAAACTTGCTTTAGTGGTATTAATTATTTCATTAAACGGGATCAGAGGCTGGCCGCCGCACTTTACGCGCTTTATTAATTCAGCAAACTGGAATTTATGACCTTTATCCAAAGAAGTTTTCAATTGCGAAAACCCTTTAAATCCATAACCAGTCGTTTTCCTGAAATTATCAATAACAGCAATTCTATTTTGAGAATAAACTTCAACCCTTTCTTTTGAATAGGCTTTGGAGCCATTTGAAAAATAGTTGATCACTCCTGTAGAACCATTTTCATATTTTAGCAAGATTGACGCGTTGTCAGTATTGCTATCCGGATTGATGCCCATCGCGTTCATACAAATTGCTTTTACTTTGCTGCCGGTGAAATAGGTTATTAAATCAATAAAATGACAAGCCTCCCCGATAATCCTTCCACCTCCCACATTCATATCATGCACCCAAACGTTTGCCGGAATATTTCCTGCATTCATGGTGGCGATAACATTCACTGTCGAATTACCAATCAGGCTTTTAACTTTTATAGAATGTGGAGAAGATCGACGGTTAAAGCCAACAGTGAGTGTTTTTCCGGATTCTTCAAAAGCAGAAATAACCTGAGATAATTGTTCTGCATTGACGGCTAAAGGTTTTTCTACAAAAACGTTTTTACCCGATGCCAACGATTCAACGACCATTGAAGCATGTTTATCATGCCTGGTAGTGATTAGAACGAGATCCACCTCTGGATCCTTTAATATTTCATGATAATTGGTCGTAGAATGTGAGAAGCCGTACTTCTTTGCAAGAGCCGTTCCGCTTACGCCACCAGCGCTCGCAATATATTTATATCCCGCGCCGCTATTTGTTAATGCCGGAAGCATGGTCATTTTTGTAAAATTGCCGGCACCGATAACCCCGATGACTCCTTTAGAACCGGTAAAATTTACTGGTTTTAATTGGATGGTATTTTCCGGCTTCCGGTTTTCCTGAGAAGGATATTTTAAAATTGAAGCGATGGATTTTTTCGTACCAATTTCGCCATAAATGTTTTGATAATTTTCAAGTTCTACTACTTCAGTGATCATTTCCTTTACAGAAATTCTTTTTGAAGCGATTGCCTGGAGGATGGCTTCAAAATTTCGCTTCTCTGTCCATCTTACAAATGGTAAAGGATAATCATTTCCGCGTTGCTCATAATCTTCATCATATCTGCCCGGTCCATAAGAACAGGATACCTGGAAAGTCAATTCCTTTTCATAAAATTCTGCACGGCTGATATTTAAACCAACAACGCCAACTAACACAATTCTTCCACGCTTCCTGCTCATTCGTGCCGCCTCGGAAATGATCTCATTAGTTTTAGCAGAAGCGGTAATAAGCACTCCGTCTGCACCTATATTATCTGAAAGCGATTGCACAAATTGTATAATATCTCCGGTTTTGGAATTAAAAGGTATCACGCCCCACTTCTTGCTTAAATTCAGTTTGTCATCGTCAATATCCACACCTATCACTTTACAACCGTTGGCAATCAGAAGTTGTGCAGATAACAATCCTATTAAACCCATACCAATTACCACAATTGTTTCACCCAAAGTTGGATTTAAAAGCCTGATTCCTTGCAATCCAATGGAACCAATCACAGTAAATGTTGCTTCTTCATCAGTTACTTCATCAGGAATGTGTGCAACCAAGTTTTTAGAGAGGGAAACAAATTCGGCATGCTGCCCGTTGGATGCCACCCTGTCTCCAATTTTGAATCCGTTTACTCCATCTCCCACTCCTAATACAGTACCCACATTGCAATATCCCAACGGCAAAGGCTCACCTAGTTTATTAAAAACTGCTTCAAGCGTTGGTACCAAACCTTCGGTTTTAATTTTATCCAAAACCTGTTTTACCTTTTCAGGCTGTTGCCGGGCTTTTGAAATCAGATTTGATTTTCCAAATTCTACCAGCATTCTTTCGGTACCCAAAGAAACGAGGCTGCGTGAAGTCTGAATTAAGAGCTTTCCTTTGGCAATTTGTGGAGCAGGTACTTCTTCTAATATTGTATTTCCTGTCTTAAACGATTGTATAATTTGTCTCACTAAGAATTATATTAAACTTTACTCAAAATGCGTCACATATCAATAGCTAAGAAATCTCTAGTGATATGCGAATATCTATCCTGTTTTCTCTCACGTTCAGTTGATTCCACGACTCAAATAACTTTAATTAGACCGGAGCTGGCCTTTTTATTCACTGACAAATTAAAATTTCAGGACTGTTGCTCCATACGAGTATCCAACTCCAAATCCAGCAATTAAAATCGTCATTCCTTTTTGAACCTTTCCTTCATTAATAGCAGCTTTAAGGGCAATAGGAATAGTGGATGATACCGTGTTACCTACATCCTCTAGATAAATATAAAATTTCTCCTCAGAAATTCTCAATTTTCTTCTAATGTAATCTAACATAAATTTATTGGCCTGATGAAAGATAAATAAATCAACTTTTTCCAATGATAAGCTATTTGCTGAAAGTGTATTCTGAACAAGTTCAGGGACGGCCTTTGTTGTAAATTGGAAAATTTCCTTACCATCCATGAATAAATTATTGTCATTTTTTAGAAAAGCGCCCTCTTCATAGATATCTTTCCCATCTCGTTTATTGTTTTTCATGGCTCCATTCTTAACTATTAAATTTTCAGCTCCCCTGCCATCTGTTCCCAAACTAAATTTCTCGATAGCACATACTCCAAACGTTGAAATAACTGTCGCTGTAGCAGCGTCCCCAAAGATTGTCTTATTAGATTTGTCCAAATGATGAATATATTTTGTATACGTTTCGGACGTGATAAGCAATACATTCTTGGCTACTCCAGACATTATTAATCCTTCTGCTAACGCTAATCCATATACATAACCTGAACATCCTAAATTAAAATCTAATGCTCCACAATCTTTCTTTAATCCAAGCTTATCTTGCACAATGCACGCTGTTGTGGGCAGAAAATAATCCGGGCTTTGGGTACATAATAATAAAAAATCAATCTCATCTTTCGAAAGATTATATTCTTGAAAAAGGTTAAATGAAGCTTTTACAGCCATATCACTTGTGAATTCGTTTTTTTCTGCTTCTCTTCTATTAAAAATACCAGTTTTACTAGAAATTTTTTCCGCACTCCATTCCGGAAACTGTTCATTAATGCTTTTGTTAGTAATAACTTTTTCAGGTAAGTACGTAGAAATGCATCGAATTTTTGCGCCCATAATTTGCAATTTAACTATTTGATTTCACTCTGTAAATAGGAAAAGAGATCGCTGGGTGTTTCAAAAGAATTTAATTGTTCGGCGGTTATTATTACATTATAATTGTCTTCAATAGAAGCTATAATGGAGAACCTGGTTAGTGAATCCCAAGTCGGTAATTGGGAAAACTTAACATCAAACGTGATATTTTTCGCATCCGCACTTTCAAATTGTTCTTTAAGCCCTTCTAAGAACTTGTTTTTGTTAATTTCCATATTCATTATTTTTTAAGTTAAAAATAGAGGTACCTAAATCGTTATTTCTTAAGGCAATATTATATAAAACAAGTCTGTTAGAATTATTATTTCCTGTTGGAAAAATCATTGCTCCAAATTGAAACAGGATAAACGGCCATCCATCTTTTCTATTTTCATATAAAACATGAAACCCTTCAGCTAAGTTTCCGCCGATGACCACGCTATTATTACTTAAAATTCCGGAACCGGGTGTTTTATCTATAAGTTTTTTTATAGGACCTTTGCTCCGGCTATCGCCTTCTACAGATGTCGAAAAAAAAATATCATCCTTCACTTTACACCCATATATCACCGGCCCATTTATTTCCTTAATAAATTCTGAATCCCAAACCCCATTTTTTTCTTTTAAAATTCTAATGGAATTTTTTTCCAGTTGACTATCGGTCGCATAAACCAATCCATTTTTTGTTGGATATGCTACACAAGCCCGGTATTCTTGCTTCCCTACCACCACCGGAGTTACTTTATTGAAATTATCGGTAGCCTTCCATATCCCCGCTGCATTATCAAAATCCCCTACCAAAACCCAAACACAGCTATTAATAGAATCAGGGATGATATTGTGTACATGCTCTATTGTCCCTGCTTGAAATGTGAACACAATATCCCATCCTCGTTTAGAATTTCTTCTGTAAATATTTACAGGTAATCGTCTCATGTTGCCAAAGTACTCACCAAAATACAAACCTTCATCAAATCCTTTAACGTTTTTTATTGCTACGACATTTAGAGGTCGGTTCCCACGTGGCAATGTAAAGGTTTTTTGAATTTTTCTACTCTTTATTTCCATCTCATAAAAATCATAATTAAATACTATTAAAACATTTTGATTGGTAATTGGTATTGCGTAACGAACCCCTAACCTCAGAAGTCGAAATAGAATTTTAATCTTAGATACATTTTTTAAGAAAAAATTTGACGCGAGTTCTAGCAAAAATTCCTCAGCATCGCTGTCAATATTATATATAAATAGCCTGTTATTTTTAGCTATTAAAATATCCGTTTCGTTTACAAAACAGAGTGGAACAGAAGATTTAATCGTTTTATGATGTTGAAGCTTCATGTTTTATTTTTTTACCTATTCCAAAGTACGGATAGCCATTGGTATTTTTGTTATTCAAGAAGTCAATTAGTTGTCTTGCATAAAGGTATTCAACTTGGACCCCATCAATAGTTGTCGAAATTAATATTTTGTTTTTCACAAGGTCCTTATAAAGAGTTCTCTCTGCAAAATGCAATGTTCCCCATTTAGGCTTTCTCTCCAACACAGTTACCTCTTTTTTATTACCGCCGCTGTTGATCGAAAAAATTCTTTCTCTATACCAGCCTGTAATTGGCCAATTGTTATTAGCATCTTCTGCCACATGCATTATCGTAAGACTATGCGTGAGATCAATGCCAATTCCTACAACTATCGCGTTGTTTTCCACGCAAAATTGCCAGGAAGAACCCTCCCCACAAGCAGTCAAGTTACCATCTAAATTGTTTTTCATCATTTGCTTGGCCAACTTACCTACAGCGGCCATTGAATTCAATGGAAACTCACTAATTTCAACATGTGGATGCCGTATTAAAAAAAGTGGTAAAGCTCCTGTCCAAACCTTGCTTTTTTTTGTATCATAATACGTTATAACATTACTGTAGTCCTGAGTAAGATAATCACTTTCTATTTTGTTTTTAAAGGTCCTAGCGGCATTCATTGCTAAAGTCCCTTCTTCACCTAAAAACAACAGTAATTTTTGGATGATTTGTTTGGGAGATAAACTCGTTCCTTCTATCGATTCGAAAGATGAATGCAATATCATTAAGTTACCTTTACCTATACCTTCACTATCCAGATAATGCAAAATTTTATCAAAATCTTTCAATTTTCTCGACGAATTTATTTTTCTAATCCTTTTTTGATATCTTGAAAACAAACGAATGTTCTTCCAATATAATTTCCTGACAAAAATTTCGATATAAGGAGAAATTTCAAATAATTTATTTAACAAACTATTATTGCCCATGATCTATTTATTCTTCGTTAAACATTTTTTCAAATTTTGATAATACAGTAGGAATTGAATTTGTATCGCGGATACTAATTTTAGCTTTTTGTGCCATTTCAACTCGTTCAACAGGATGTGTAATTAAGTATTTTAACGCTAAATATAGAGCTTGAGGGTTTTCCTTTTCGATTATTAATCCATTAACTTGATGCTTAATTATGTCCGGGATAGAGCCTACGTTTGTTCCAATACACGCTTTTGATGAAGCCATTGCCTCCATCAACGAATTAGGATAACCTTCAAAATAAGTAGGTAAGACATAAATATCCGATTCTGATAATGCCTTTAATTTCTCGTCCCCAACAATCCAACCTTCCAAACTAACAAAATCAGACATATTTGAAGAATAAATTACACGTTCAACGGAATTAAAATCTTCTCCTTTTCCTCCAATCGTTATCTTAAAATGAAAGCCATCGTTCTTTAACAAGATTGCCGCATCGAGGAGTTCATAAATACCCTTAGATCTTGTAACCCAAGACAAAAAAAGAATGTTAATTATTTGATTCTCACGTGGATACTTTATAGGTAAGTGAGCATATTTTTCATAATCAATCATATTTTCAATTACTATATACTTCTTATCATTTTTTTCATTTGAAGCTTCCTCAAACAACAGTTTCCATGAATTGCTTTGACAGACCACAAAATCACTCTTTTTAAATGCAAACTTTATGAACTTTGAGAGCTTAGGTTTATTATTAAGGTCATTAATAATAAAACCTGAACGTGGTGCCAAAACAACCTTTGAATTATTCCAGTACTTTACTAGAATGCACATTGTGCCTTTTTCCCAAAAACTCCATCCGTTTGAAACAAATATTAAAATAAAATCAAATTTAAAGAATAGAAGATAGTATATAAATTTTATCATTCTAAAAGTAGCCTTCTGAATACGCCTAAATTTACTGGATGCAATATTAGAATCATGTGTTGTGTCTAATAGAGTCCAATCGACAGACTGCCTAAGATCACTATCCACAATGGTTTTACAGGCAAACAGTTGTCCTCCCCAGCCACCATCATTACCTGTTTTAAAAGAACCTACAAAAAGAATTTTTTTTCTCATGCACGATTGTTATTGAGCCAAACAGCAAAAATTAAAGTCTTCCATAATAAGAAACCAAAATTGCCTTTATTTCTCTTATGCAAATCAAACATTCTGAGAATTTCTTTTTTATCCAAATACTTTTGTGCATGAGATGTTGATATCTGCTGTTCAAAATAATTTGCTAATGTAGTTTTTAGCCAAAAAGCGTAGGGAACACTGAAGCCTGTCTTTTTCCCATACAAAATTTCATTCGGAACAATACCTTCTAAGGCTTTCTTTAATAAATATTTTGAAATGCCTTTTTTGACCTTCAGTTCAGCAGGCAGGGACAACATAAATTCTGACAGCTCTTTATCAACAAACGGAACCCGTACTTCAATTGAATTTGCCATAGTCGATTTGTCAACTTTTTCAAAATACGTATCTTTTAATATTATTTGAGCGTCAGCGTAAAATATCGATTGCACATCATTTGTTTCTTGATTAAATTCATTATACACTTCCCTATACCGTGCAAAAGGATCTTTTTCTTTAATTAGATTCCTATACTGCAAGTTGAAAATGCGAAAAGGGCCAGAATACTTAGATTCCATCGTTAATAGTAATGCATTTCTTACAGCAGGATCATTCTGCGATATAGCATTAAGGAAGCGCTGAAATCTCAGAAGTTTTGTGTTCGTTACACCACTTGCTTTAATAACTGGAGATAAAAATGACAATAAACTCCATTTTCCAACATTTTGGATCGTATTATATCTGCTGTAACCTCCAAAAAACTCATCACCACCATCACCTTGTAGAACTACTTTTATTTTTCCATTCAGTTTCTGTGTCAATAAATATAATGGTATGTCGGCAGCATCACCAAACGGTTCATCATGCGCACGTACAAGAGATTCAATTACATCTATTATATTGTTCCCTGAAATCTGAATTTCGTGATGATCAGTATTAAATTTCTTTGCAATTTTTGCTGCTAACGCCAGCTCATTTGGTCCTCCGGCAAAATCAAAACCTACACTGAAAGTTTTTAATCGCTGTGTATAATGTTTGGAAGCTATAGCAGTAATTGCTGAAGAATCTATTCCACCACTTAAAAATACACCTACGGGAACATCACTAATCAGGTGTCTCTTAACACTCTCTTCCAGAAGAACTTTAATTTCATCAATAGCATCTCCTTCAGAGATTATTTTTGATTTAATATTTTTTATTTTAAAAAATTTTTCGATTTTGACAAAATTTTTATTTAGCACCATTAATTCTCCGGCCCCCAATTCTGAAATATTATTATAGATAGTATTATTCCCTAACGGATTTCCATACCACATATATTCTGAAAGTCCTTGAAGGTTTATGTCAGTTTTGCAAATTGGGTGAGCTAAAATGGTCTTCATTTCCGAACCGAAGATAAATACATCCGTTGATACAAAATAGTAAAGTGGTTTAATTCCGAATTGGTCTCGCGCTAAAATTAATTCACTTTTTTCATTATCAAATATTGCTAAAGCAAACATCCCATTAAACATCGAAAAGCATTCTTTTCCAAATTCCTGAAAAGAATACAAGATTACTTCGGTATCAGAATTTGTTTGAAATACAATGCCCTTGCTTTCAAGCCTTTTCCGAATTTCCCGAAAATTATATATCTCACCGTTAAAAACAATTGTATATCTTTTATTTTTCGTTGCCATAGGTTGATTTGCATCACTTGACAAGTCGATAATGCTCAACCTTCTGTGTCCTAACGCAACATTATCAAAGATCCGCACACTTCCATTATCCGGACCCCTGTGTTCCGTTTTATTATTAATCTTCTCGATTAGGTCTAGCTCAACCCGTGAATTATCACGATTAAAAATTCCACTAATTCCGCACATTTATCTTGTTTTTATGTTCCAATATTTGTTCGCTAGAAAATCTCATTTTTAAAAGTTTTGCAGGAACGCCGCCCACAATCGAATAAGGAGCGACATCTTTATTTACGACAGAGCCGGCGGCAACGATTGATCCCTCACCAATTGTTACCCCTTTTAATATAATTGCGCCAGTGCCTATCCATACATCATCTTCGATAATAATAGGAATATCATTTTCCGGCAATTTTTCAATTACATCATACATGTATTTGCCAATGACTGTGGTGTTATGGTCACCACCCATCATTGTTACATTGGGGCCAAACATTATTTTATTTCCGAGTCTAATAAACGATTCGGTGGCTAAAAGTATCGCACCAGGACCAATAAATACATCATTACCTACCTCAATAGTATCGAATGAATATCTTCCGAATGGATCAAATTTAAAATTTTTCCCAACTCTTCTGAATTTTCTTCTCAATATTATTTGTAAAACATTATAATGTATTTTCCGGAATAATAAAATTAGGCTTGCGATTAATGTCATATTTTTTGCGCTATTTTCTTGTCTTTAAAAAGAAGTTAATTGATTTCGAAAATGCGTTATAACAGGCTATGGAGTAGCGAGTACTTTTTTCTTAAAGAAGAAAAATTTTAAAATGTTGGTAAACTTTTTTCGAAATATTAATAGAAAAAGCAAATAAATACCAACATACATTATAAGAGCTGGTAGATTTTTAAAAAAGGTTACTACAGAAATAAAAATTATAGTAAAGAGAATTTCCATTAAAATTTGTGGGTCAAACTTTAGATTATAAAACCTATACAAATATAGTTGGGTAAAAATGCTTCTTAACGAGATACAGAAAAGCATGACATAAACGACCAACATTAAATTATGAATATTATAAGCAGCGAAATAAGTAAGGATTAAACTTACAATTAAGACAGCGATATTAATAAGCAAAAGCATTTCCTGTTTGTTCAAAGATTTCATATAAGTGTTATGAATCATTTGCATTTTCCCTTCAAATAGGCAAATCGGCATCAATATCACTAGATATTTTAGGCTATCTGCATATTTTGGAAGCCACGCCTCCAAAAAAGAAATTAACGGGAAGTATAATAAAAAAACGCCCAACATAATAATTCCCAATAACTCACAACTTTTTGTGAATATGTTCCTTTGATTGACGTAATCAAGTTGTCTCAGAACTGGAAACAACGCTAAACTTACCTGAGAAATGAGCAATAAAAAAAAATAAGTCGCAGAAAGGGATAACGAAATTTTTCCAAATGTTTCAATATCCCATTTGTTATCAATGGCAAATCGTCCAATACCAATAATCAATGTACTTGCAATATTGGATAACATGAGGATAATGCCCACACTCATATTAATCTTAAGAATTGAAAACGATCTCTTAAAGCTGCAAATGGACAGATTTTTGTAATTTCTGAAATACGATAAGAGGTAGACAAGCGACAGTAATTTGGTCACAATGAACAATTCTATTAAAACCATGTATGAAACCTTGCTATACAAAAAGATTACGGTCAAGATTATAATAAACGAAATTTTGTCAACTAAAATCGCTTTGGAGTAGTATTTAATGTTGTTAGTGGCAAGCAACAAAAATCCTAACAGGGTAACAAGATTTCCAAGTACCAAATATAAAGCCGTGGCAAAAATAATAATGTGTCGTTCCCATTCAATATTCAGAAATGAGCCAACTACAATGATGACAAGTGAAATCAATAACTGTAAAAAAAAACCGTAAACCATTTGCGATTTAATAATTTGCTTATTCAGCTCATCAAATTTTTTCCCTCCGTATTTTAAATAAATTCCATCGCTTAATCCAAACAGAAAAAAGCCGATAAAGCCGGTATAAAAAATAAATAATTGCCAAAATCCATATTCTTCTACTGACAATATTTTAGGGATACCGAGTGTCATTATCAGACTGACAATAATAGACACTGTCTGAGCAACAAAGGCAAATATTATATTGTCTATAAATACTTTTTTTAAACTCATAAAGAAAGGGAGACGTTGTTAACAAGTCTTTTCAACCACTCTATAAAATTATATTGTTCAGTTACTTCTGTAGCTACCAGTTTGTATGGAGCGTTAAGAAATCGAAATATTTCGTTTATATCATCTTCTCCGATAATAAAAATATTTTCTTTACAATAAAAATCATAATCCTTTATTGAAGAATTATTTGTAATTAGTTTTTTATCGAAGAAAAGCGCCTCCATACTTCTAAGAGTAGGACCACTTTGATTTTGCTGTACAAACTCCAAAAGAGATTTCGACTTTGAAATCAACTTTAATGTAGTTTTATATGGAATGCGCTTTTGAAATACTTTTTTATCATAAAAAAAATTTTTGTCAGAGATGATTAGAAACAAAATTCGAAGGGAAAATTGTTCTAACGTTTTCTTTAAATTTAAAAGTGTATTTAACCTTCCTTTGTTTTGCCCTACAAAAAAAACATCATAGACTAGCTTTTGGGGTGGTAGCGTAATTGAATCAAAAAAATAGGTTGAATTATATTTTAAATTATATCTTTTACAATCACTCTTGTCAAAGGACCATTTTTCCCAGCGTTCAGAAACCTTATCCGGCGAATATTTTAATCTGACCGGATCCCAATACCAAAAAATCAACCGCAATTCTTTTTTGACATTGAGTGTATCAATATAGTTTGCGATATTAACGGAAAAATCTGCAGCTGTCAAGATTAATAAATCATAATCATCTAATTGCTTTTCCCAACGTCTATACCAGATTCTCTTAAAGCGCAAATGGGAATTTAGATGAAAAATTCTGGCCGGTTTAAAAAAAAACGGAATTTTTTTAAATAGCGGAATTACCGTTACTCCAGATTGCTCAATTTTTTCACTCCAAAAATCTGGTTCTTTAAAAAATAAAACTTTCATCATAGCACGACTTACTTTATTCTACCGCACATTCATTGATTTAAAATACAAATTTTCTCTTTGCATGTCAACTGTTCTATCAAATATTGAATGGTAAGGAAGGTAAGTGTTATAAAAGTGAGTATCAGGTTGATATCTTGAAGTGTCACGAAGCATATAAAACCCCTGATAAAAAAGAATAAGGAACACAAACGAATTGACAAATATCAGTGATTTGTAGAAATGAATTTTGTTTTTATATATTACCATAAATGTATCTACCATGTATATCAGGCTGCAGATTGAAAGATAGTTTAGAAATCTGTAGAACCCGGCTACAGCTAAAGATAGCAAACCGATAAGAATATAGGCCGTCATTAAATATTCAAATCGATGCTTTTCCATCTTGTTCAACTTTCTGATTCTCTGAAATCCAATAACCGGAAGTATAGCAATTAATTCCATCAATATGCCAAAAACGTTGATATCCTTATTCGTATATGACAAAGCTTTATTATAGATACGGTCGCTCACATAGAAGTTTGAAAAGAATATAAAAGGCGTAATGTAAAATGTAACCAGCACTAAAACTCCCAAAATAATTATGTAATATTTAAGCTTAAGTTTTCTATACATAAACGGCAAAAAGAATAAAACCAGGGAAGAAGAATGAAAACTAAAAGCCAAATAAGCAAACAAATAATAAATTATCCACTTTTTTTTAAGGAGAAAAGGAAGACTTAATAGAAAAACACAAACAGCGAGGGACTCCCGCAAGATTTCCATATTAAAATATAAATAATATAAAAAGAAATAAAAAAGAAGCGTCCAATATTTGAACTTACTGTATTTTTTTATGATAAAGAAAACGATTGAATTTACAATAACTGCCTCTACAAACTGAAAGAAAATAAAATCGTTGTAAATACTTTTGACCATGGCATTGAAAACATACCACAGCGGATCATATTGTGCATCGTGGAAATTAAATGTGGATAATTGAGAAAGTGTTGGCAATGAAGCAAAATCATCCGCATAACCTAAAGAATCACCTCCTACTCTAAATCGCAAAGCTGCCATCAGTATAAATAACACTAAAAGAAAGTAATAATTAAAGTTGTCTTCAATTACTGAGTTCTTTTTCGTTAATGCACTAATAAGAGTGATGATAAAAAGCAGGAAATAAATCAAAACTTCTGTTCTTATAATTTAACCTTTAAACAGTGGCTGCTATTATAGAAATCTGCCGCCACCACGTATGAAAGAAAACATGATCAGGGCCTTTCCGGCTGCTAGATAAAAAAAATAAAAAGTTATTTTGCCATCCGGAATTCCTTGAGAGAATCTTTCCAATAAAAATCTACCAAAAAATACCACTGGTGCATTAAATAATCTTGTTTCAACTGGTTTATGTTAAAGGCCAGTCTCTCCATATTCTAAAAAATATATCCAGGAAATCTTCTCAATAGTATACCAGCAAATCTTCTTGAATAATGTTATAATCCCATACAACTTCTTTCAGAAAGGGTTTCCACTTATTGGTGTGTGTTTTTGGACTAACATTAAGTTATTATTCTTTTTAAATCGTAAGACTATACTTCGTAAGGTAAGGACTGCACCTTCTTTTCCCTTCAGTTGATGCTAATTTAATTAAGCCTTCAAAATTCTCCTCCACCAACGCTTTTCCTTTACATCCTCCGTATATCCATATCCATAACCGTAGCCATTTCCATATCCGTACCCATATCTGCCGAATCCCTTCCCTTTAATACCGTTAAAGACGATTGCAGGATTCTTGAGGCTTTGCGTTCGCAATTTTTCAGCCAGTTTTTTTAGAAACAACTTGGGTGTATAGGAATCCCGTACTACATATAGGCTAACGTCACACATTGGCGAAATAATAAAAGCATCCGTAACCGGGTTTACGGGCGCGGTATCTATTAGAATATAATCAAAATGAGTTTGAAGGTATTCTAATAGGTCCTGTAAGCGTCCATTGGAGATCAGCTCTGACGGGTTAGGAGGAATTGGACCGGACGTGATCAACGAAAGGTTTTTTGTTCCGGTCGGTTTGACAATGTCTTCTATTGTGGCCTTTCCAATCAGATAATTCGACAAGCCCACATTGCGCAATAAGTGAAATTGCTCGCTGATCTTGGGCTTCCGGAGGTCAAATTCGAGCAACACAACTTTTTTATCCATCAGTGACAAACTCATTCCAAGATTAACCGCAATAAAACTCTTCCCCTCGCCACTGATGCTCGACGTGATCATAATTCTTTTATGTGCTTCATCTATCCCCATGTATGTGAGAGATGTGCGCAATTGACGGAATTGTTCAGCAATAAAGCTGCGCTTACCTTCAGAAATAACAATGGGCGATTTGGAATGGTCATACATTACTTCACCCAATATGGGTATATCAGTGTATTTCTGAATTTCATCCTTATCCCGTACAGTACGGGTAAAGATGTCTTTAATATATACAAATGCTACTCCTAAGATCAAAGCCAGTAGTACCGCTGCCAGGTAGATCAGTTTCCGCTTCGGACTTACGGGGATATCTCCTGATTCTGCATGATCGATTACCCTACTGTCTGCGACGGCGGAGGCAAATGAAAGCGCCGTTTCTTCCCGTTTCTGCAACAGAAAGGTGTAAATATTATTTTTAATCGCTTGCTGCCTCGTAATTCCAAGAAGTTCCCTTTCTTTTTCAGGTACCGTTTTCAAAATGGCATTATATTGATTATTGGTTCCCTGAATGTTGTTACGGCCGGCCTCAAGATTTTTACGCTGGCTTTTAATATTTTCCAGGATCTGCGGCCGTAATTTATAGATCGCATCAGTAAGCGCAATAACAGATGGGTTATTTTCAGGCACCACCTTTTTCATCTGCGTGTATTGCAACTGCAGGTCTGAAAGCTTTTGTAACAGATTGGTGAGAACGGGGTCTCCGATTCCGGATGTAGCCGGCGTCACGGCGCTTACTGGTCCTGGCGTTTCGATGCTGGATGGCACTATTCCTCCAATATCACCTTTACTTTTTACGTAATGCTCTACCTGGTCGAGCATGGCGAGTTGCACATTTAGATCACTGATCTTTTGATCATTTGCAGCAACGGTCTGAAGAAATATCTGTCCTTGGGCGCTGATATCAGTGATCTTATTCCTTGATTTAAAATTTTGAAGGTTAGCCTCCACAGAATCAAGATCCCCTTCTACAAACTTCAGCCTTTCATTTACGAATTTCAGAGTATTGGCAGCCAATACATTCTTATCCATAATGGCTGCGTGGTTATATACCTGTAGTAGGTCGTCTAAAATGTCTTCTCCGCGCTGTGGAACCTCGCCTTTAATGCTCAGATCAATAACCGTGGATTGCTTACTGGAAGGTGTAATAGAAATTTCATCTAAAATTCCGTTTGCTGCGTTCTTTACAGTCGTAAGTGAAAAATAAAATTCGTTTTCTTTTCCCTTGCCGGCTTCTTCTGTAGGTTTATAATATTTGTTTGGTAAAAATTTAAGAATTCCGTACGGAGTTTCCACCCATTGATTCAGCGCATAATCTTCATTGCCTATGCTTACTGTACTAGCAGAACTGTGGTATTTAAAGGGCACTTTTTTAACGATATGTACGGAGTCAGGATCTTTCGCTTCGATGACCAGGGGCGAAACAATATATGCAGACTGGTTAACCACTCTCCCCTGCACAAAAACAGGCGCATAAAGATGCAAGTCCTTAACCACCTGTTGCATAAGCGTTTTCGATTGAAGCACTTCCACTTCATTCTCTACATTTTTCTTTGAACCAAACAAATCGAACGCCTGCATCATGTCATTAGCGGCTGCAGGCGTGTTTTTATCGTCCTTGATTAACAGGGTGGCCTTTGTTTCATATACAGGCATGGTATATCGCAGGTAAAGCCATGCTACGGAAAGCGTGATAATCAATAGTAAAACAAAAATCGGCCAATATGGAAGAAATTTATAAATCAGATCGCCAAGGGATACTTCTTCTTCCGTTTCTTCGAATTCCACATTTTTAATGGGTTGTTGCATTCAGGTGAGTTAGGTTTTGAAAATTAAATATGAATATAGGGCTTATGGAAGTGTTTTGTGAAGACACAAACCAGGCGGAAATATGAATATCAGACTATCGAAGTGGTTTGTGAGGGACCAAAAAACGACGGATGTTTTTGAAGACACAAACCACGTCGAAAGCCGCTGCTGAATAAATATATTGAGTGGAACGTGAATGACGAATATCTGTTACCATCACCTTTACTTGTTCTCATGTTTATAAAGCGAGTTATCTGCTGCCATCAGAATGTCTTTGGCAATGATGGTATCCCAATGCTCTTATAATAGTATGCCAACTGTAATAAGCCAATAATCTAGCTTCCAGGTCCGCTTTGCTCATACTAATTCCCTTTCTGTTTCCCAAAAATATTCCCAGCAACTCTTCTTCACCAATATTATAATCCCATACCACCGTTTTGAGAAGCGCCTTGATTTTATTTTTATCTGATTGTGAGTACGTCATTTTCGGCAAAATTAGTAAAAGGATACTAAAACTATTTCGTTTCAATTAAGCGGATCCCTATTAAAGCTTAAAAACATTCGTGAGAAGTATGATCAGTAGTGATAATCCGCTTAAAATGATAGGTATCCTTTGCTGAAACAAACTGGTACTGGCAATTTTATCTTTGGCTGGTTCCACATAAATCACATCATTCGATTTTAAAAAATAATAAGGAGATTGCAATATTTTAGAAGAACTGAGATTCAACCGGGTTATTAATTTATCTGCACCTTCTTGCCTGATGAGTATTACATTATCACGAAGGCCGTAAATCGTTAAATCTCCCGCCTCGCCAATCGCTTCAAGGATGCTGATCTGTTCACTAGGAACAGTTACTACTCCGGGGCGATTCACTTCTCCCAAAACCGTAACCCTGAAATTTAAAAAGCGGGAACTAACAATCGGATCAAATAATAATTTCTTTTCAATTAATTGATGGGTAATATTATTCTCCAGTTGTTTTTGGGTCAGGCCTGCAGCTGGTATGTCTCCCAATACCGGAAACTTAATCGTTCCATCATCACTGACCAGGTAACCAGCGGTTTGCGGCATCCCCGGAGTGACAGATGCACTCGGAGTAATTGGCAAATTTGGTGTATTGAAAATAATGGTCGCTTCATTACTAAGACTGCTTACTGTGATGCTCAAAATATCTTTTTTCTGAATAACAGGTTCCAACACACCCTTTGATAAAATACGCGAAGAATCTTGGACATCACTAAAATAAGCAACTTTTCGGGTGCTGGCGCAAGAGGCAAAGAGGATTGTCAGGAAAAAAGAAAACAACAAATAGATTGTTGTTTTAAGAAGAATTTTATTCATAAAAGGGGAGTAACAAAATTTGACAGATATACTTTAGAAACTAAATATGTTTTCCTTGCGAGCAATTATTAAAATGGATGTGGCTTCGCCTTCCTCAATCACATTGAAGAGAAAAAATAAATTGAAAAATGAAATTCTAATTCTTTTATACACTTGTTTTTAAAAAGCTCAAAACACTGGAAAAACTACCAGTATTTATCAGTAATTACTGTTGAAAATTTAAGTCTATCGATTATTTTTTTAGTTTTCTTTCTCAATCGGCGGCGAAATTAAATCATTCTCTTTTAATGACTTGATAAAAATCAGTTTCATTAGAATATTTCGATCGATTTTTTTATGATTCTCTTTTAAGAATTGCCGGCTAGTCAAAAATTGTACCAACTATATCTATTTTAGATCGGATGATTAGCAATATTATGAATCTTCCCCATTAAAGTGAATAAAAGATAATTACTCAGTAATACTTCTTTAATATAGCTTATATATTTTCGATACATTTTTGATTAATTATCCAATCAGATTCAATTATTGAAGCTGATACATAGAAAATACAGAGCTTACGAATAACTGTAACCAGGGAAAAACTTCATACGACCAAAAACTTGCTCTATAAAAATGACAAAGGGCACGTAACATCATTGCGTAAAAATAACATAGATTGAAAATATTCACCTTTTCATAGACAATTGCTGGGGCGGTATAACATCAAAGTGCATCAGGAATATTAAGGATAATATTGTATGGATAGAGTATGAGTAGTGTATGGATAATACATTCATCCTTCGTTGCTAAGGTATAGAAAAGGTATGGGTAAAGTATGGATAAGCTATCGATAGAGTATCAACAGTATTGAAAATACAAAACCAATATGACGCTGTTTACATTCATCCCTTTTAAGAAAGGAGGATATCTAAAAAGGAGGGTACCTAAAAAATTGGGCAAAAGATTACCCGGCGACCAAAATTTCAGGTTAAAATGTAATATCATTGATTGAAGAAAGGAAATAAAAATCAGGAAAAAAAGAGCATTTAATGCAGCAGCCGTCTTCCAAAATCAAAAAAGTTTTTATCATTGGTTAAAACGTTCATATCAGAAGAAATTCAACACCAGCTTGCTTTTTGTGAATTATCAGATATCAAATCACTTTAACAAAAAATATTCTCATCTCAAAAAATATCATACAGAATTAAATGGCTTATTTTTTGCTATCCCATAAAATATTCTAAGAAAAATGGAAAAAAATTTTTGTTAGATGTTG
>Ga0070658_10000648_pt1 | contig 30097 bp, 23 predicted proteins | sample KBSC13metaG_FD_64664 | JGI IMG/M metagenome (GOLD analysis project Ga0070658, IMG submission 64664) | Corn rhizosphere microbial communities from Kellogg Biological Station, Michigan, USA - KBS C1-3 metaG | ecosystem: Host-associated > Plants > Roots > Rhizosphere > Soil ... | reverse complement strand
TGCAGAGTGGCTGCCAGTGCTCCTCGTCGGGCTCCGGCAATCTGCCCTGGTCCGGCAGCCTGACATTCATGGGCGCCCTGGCCATCCTCGGCTCCCGTCGCCGTCGCCGCTAGCCCGACGGCGATCCCAGGCGGCAGCGCTTCGAGGATCTCTTTCTTTCGAGGATCTCGATAAGGGATAAACTCGCCGCGCCGTGGCGTTCCGCCCGTCGCTCGTCGGTGTGCTGGTGGCCGCTCTCGGCAGCGGAGGCGTTGCCGCAGCCGAAATTGCGCCGGCCGCGCTGACCGGAATCGCCGTGCGCGGCGTACCGCACGAGCTGGCCGCCGTCCGCGTCACCGCGAAGCCGAACCTCGACGGGCGCCTCGATGATGCCGTGTGGGCGCAGTCGCGCGGCGTGTCGGCCTTCACGCAGCAGGCACCGAACGGCGGCGCGCCTCCGTCGGAGGCAACCACCCTGCGCGTGCTCTACGACGACGACGCGCTCTACCTGGGCTTCGATTGCTCCCAGACCCATACGCCGGTGGTGGGCCGGCTGACCCGCCGCGATCAGGATTCGGAGAGCGACTGGGTCTGGTTCAACGTCGACAGCCGGCGCGACGGCCGGACGGCGGCGTTCTTTGCGGTGAACGTGGCCGGCGTGATGGCGGACGGTACGTCGCGCGACACCCCGAACGGGGTGACCACCAGCTGGGAGTGGGACGAGAACTGGGAGGCCTGGACCGCGCGCACGCCGGGCGGCTGGTCGGCCGAGATCCGGATCCCGCTGCGCATCCTGCGCTTCAGCTCGGGGTTGCCCGTGCAGAGCTGGGGCTTCTCGGCCCAGCGCTTCATCGCCGCCCGACAGGAGACGGACGTGTGGCCGTTCGTCCCGCGGGAGGCGGCGAACCCGATGGAGTACTTCGGACGGCTGAGCGACCTGCGCGACGTCAAGCCGCGCGAGCCGCTGGAGCTGCGCCCGTTCGTGCTCGGTCAGGTGCGCCGCCTGGGCGCAGATCCCTCGATGACCGTCAGTGGCTTCGACGAGGGCGCGTCGGCCGGGCTGGACGCCAAGCTGCACCTGGGCCAGTCGGTGACGCTGGACGCGGCCGTGCGCCCCGACTTCGCCCAGGTCGAGGCCGACGAGCTGACCTACAACTTCATCAACCGCTACGAGATCTTCTATCCCGAGAAGCGGCCGCTGTTTCTGGAGGGGGCCGAGCAGTTCGTGACGCCGCTGCAGCTGTTCTACTCGCGGCGCATCGGCGCGTCGCCCGCCACGCCCACCCTGCAGACCAACCTCGGCCAGATGGAGCAGCTGGTGAGCGTGCCCGCGGCGGCCACCATCTACGGCGCGGCCAAGCTGATCGGCCGCCTCGGCGACAAGTGGACGGTGGGCACGTTCTCGGCGCTGACATCGCGCAACGACTATCAGGTCGTCGTGAAGACGACCGACGGCGCCAGCCAGACGGTCCAGTCCCGAACCGCAGAGCCGCTGACGGCGTTCAACGTGTTACGCCTGCGCCGGGACATCGGCGGCGGCGCGCAGGTCGGGCTGCTGGGCACCGCCACCACGCGCTTCGAAGACGCGGATGCCAGCATGACCCGCGGCTGTCCCTCGGGCGTGCTGACCTCGCCGGCGCTCCCCCGCTGCTTCCGCGACGCCTACGTCGGTGGTCTGGACGGCCTGTGGCGCTCGCCCAGCGGCAACTACCTGGCGTCCGCCCAGCTGGTGGGCGGCATCGTGCAGCACGGCCAGCCAGAGCAGCAGCTCGATGGGACCTGGATCGGGTCCGGCTCGCGCGGCCTTGGGGGATGGGTTCGCCTGGCGAAGGACGGCGGGAGCCCCCTGCTGGCCGACCTGACCTACACCGGCCTGGGGCGGTGGCTGACCTTCAACGACCTGGGCTACATGCCGCGCCAGAACCTGCACGAGGTGAAGGCCGGCCTCGAGCTGCGCACCCTGGCGCCAGGACCGCTGACGCTGGAGCGCCACCTGCGCCTGGACGTGACCACCGATCGGAACCTGGACGGGCTGGACCTGGGCACGCTGGTCGAGCTGGGCGCGACGGCCCGGCTGCGCAATTTCTGGACGTTGCACCTGTCGGCCGAGGCGTCGCCAGCCCGCTTCGACGACCGCGAGGTGGGCGACGGTACGGCGCTGCAGCGGGCCCTGTTCGTGGGCAGCAAGGGCGAAGTCTCGACCGACCCCCTGCGGGTCTGGTCGTTCGACCTGAAGGGCGAGGTGCGCTTCATGGCCTCGGCGTTCTACGTGACCGCTCAGTCGGCCGCGACCCTGCGGCCGTTGCCGCAGCTGGAGCTCAGCCTGATCCCTCAGGCCACCTACTCCCAGGGCGAGCCGCGCTTCATCTGGCACTCGGCGACCAGCGCCTTCGGGCGCCAGCGCGCCAGCAGCGCCGGCGCCACCCTGCGCACCAGCTACACGTTCACGCCCCGCCTGTCGCTGCAGACCTATACCCAGCTGTTCCTGACCGCCGAGCACTACGACTCGTTCTTCGATGCGCCGCGTGGCCCAGGCGTGCGGGTGCGGCTGACCGACCTGACCCCGTACGCCGGCGGCCCCATCCTGGACGCCGACTACGAGGAGGCGGCGCTGAACATGAACGTGGTGCTCCGCTGGGAGTACCGGCTGGGCTCGACGCTGTTCCTGGTCTACAGCCGATCGCAGGCCCCCGCCGTGGGGCTGGCGTCGGGAGAGCCGGCGGCCCTGCGGTTCGGCGACGTGACGCGGGTGCCGGCCATCGACATGCTGCTGGTCAAGCTCTCGTTCTGGTGGGCGACCTGACGACAGCCCGCCCCGCGGCAGCAGGCGCCGAACGGTAGCCGGGGCCTGGTGGGGGCCCGGGCGTTCAGGCGCCGTCCAGCCCTACAGTTTTCCCCGGCGGTGGACTAAACTGTCGACCTTCGTCCGATCTCTTCGGTCCTGGCTTCGGTTCTCGCTTTCGTTTTCGCGTCCGTTCCCTCTTCCTCTCATTCCACTTGGCTTTTTCAAAAGGTTCCAGACCCCGGCCCGCGGTGTGACCGCGCGATCGGGGGGAGTTCAAAAATCATGAAATCTCGTCTGGCAGTTCGAAGCGTCGCGCGCGTGGTCTGTCTCTTGTCGGTGTGCTCGGCCGCGCTCGTCGCGCTGGCCGGGGCGGCCGGCGCCCAGTCGCTGCGCCCGAACATCATGTTCATCTTCGACACGTCGGGCTCGATGGCCCAGAGCACCGGGACGCAGACCGTCGGCGAGGGCACGAACATCTGCCCCGCGGGCACGACCAGCCGCATCTACAACCTGAAGCAGGCGCTGCGCTCGGCGCTGCAGCAGGTCGGCACCGACGAGGCGAACTTCGGCCTGATGAGCTTCCCCATGGCGGTGGGCACGAACTTCGACGGCACCTGCACGAACAACGGCAACCCGCGGGTCGCCCCGGGGCACTACTCGGCCAGCCCCCAGCAGACGGGCGTCACGACGCCGAACCGCACGGTGAGCAACGCCGTCAACGGGACCAGCAACGCCTCGACCTTCACGGGTGGCTGCCTGATGTCGACGAACAAGGGCAACGAGACCGCCTTCGGTCCCTGGTTCACGACCGGCGGGGGCGAGGTTCTTCGCGTGGGCGTGACGACGGCGGCGGGCACGGCCACCCCTGCGGCGGCGAACTACGATCCCGCGGACGGGAACATCGCCGCCGTCTACAAGTGGATCGACAACACCGAGCTTCCTGCCGCCACCGGGGCCGTCACCGATCCCGAGTTGCACGCGCTGGGCTACACGCCGCTCGGGCGTTCGTTCTTTTACGCCCGCTCGTACTTCGACGGCCTGGTGAAGCCGAACGATCCCAAGGCCAGCTGCCGCCAGAACGTCGTGGTCATGCTCACCGACGGCGCCGAGACCTGCGACGACTCCACCCCGCCTGACAGCACGTTCAACCTGGCCGACTGCACGGGCGGCGGCAACTACGACTACTATCACCCCATCGCCCAGGCCTGCCGGCTGTTCCGCCAGTCGGGCATCAAGGCATTCCTGGTGACGGACACGGGGCTGTCGTCGACGGAGCTGATGACCGCCGACAAGATCGCCAACGCCGGCGGCACCACGGCCGCCATCCGCGTCTCGCTGGCCGACGCCAACGCCGCCAAGGCCGCCATCGTCGGCATCATCGCCAGCACCGTGCCGCCGCCCGAGGTCTGCAACGGCAAGGACGACAACTGCAACGGCATCATCGACGAGGGCGTGTCGAACATGTGCGCCTTCAGCAAGACCGATCCCAACGACGCGGACAACAAGCTGGGCACCGCCGCCAAGCACTGCGCCGTCGAAACGGCGAACTGCCTGGATGACAACTGCAACGGCCAGATCGACGAAGGCTTCCCCCCCAACGCCTGCGGCATGCCCGCCGGCTGTCCAGTCCCGCCCGAGGTCTGCGACGGCGTCGACAACAATTGCAACGGCGACGTCGACGAGGGCTTCACCGTGGGCGTGGCCTGCGACAACGGCCTGACAGGTTCGTGCCGCCGCGTCGGCCTGACGGCGTGCTCGGCCGACCATACCGGCGTCACCTGCAACCTGGGCGACGCGCCCATCACGCCCGAGATCTGCAACGGCATCGACGACGACTGCAACGGCCAGATCGACGACGGTCCCCTGCCGGGCGTGGGCCTCGAGTGCGGCGTTCAGGGCATGGGCTGTTCGAAGGGCGTCACGGTCTGCATCAACGGGCAGATCGTCTGCAACGCGACGTCGAACCCCAAGCCCGAGGTGTGCAACGGCCTGGACGACGACTGCAACGGCATCATCGACGACGGGGTCTTCCCGGGCGTCGGCGACTCGTGCCTGTGCCCGGGCCTGACCCAGGATCAGGTGGGGCAGGGGATGTGCCGCGCCGGCCGCATGGCCTGCAAGAACGGCGCGATCGTGTGCGACGGCTGCGTGCTGCCCACGGCCGAGATCTGCGACGGCAAGGACAACGACTGCGACGGCGTGGGCGACAACAACGCCACCTGCCCCAGCGGCTTCGGCTGCCGCGACGGGCAGTGCGCGCTGCAGTGCCGCGCCGGCGAGTTTCCCTGCCCGCCGGGCTACGACTGCACGGACAACTACTGCGTGCCGAACCGGTGCAAGAACGTTACCTGTCAGGCCGATCAGAAGTGCGATCTGGCCACGGGGAGCTGCGTCGACCTCTGCTACAAGGTCACCTGCCTCAGCGGCCAGACCTGCTCGGGCGGTAAGTGTCTGGACTGCTCGAACAGCCAGCAGTTCGCCTGCCAGCTGGGTCAGACGTGCGTGGGCCGTCAGTGCGTCACCGACCTGTGCTACGGCGTCAGCTGCGACAGCGCCACCGAGTACTGCGCGAACGGCGCCTGCGTGCCCATCACCTGTTCACCGGCCTGTGGCGCCGGGGAGCAGTGCTTCGCCGGACAGTGCCGTCCAGACCTGTGCGGGGCGATCACCTGCGACGCCGGCAAGTACTGCGATCCCGGCACCGGCAACTGTCTGCCCAGCATGTGCGTGGGCAAGACCTGCGCCTACTGCGCGCCGGCCACGGGCGAGTGCACCACCGACCCGTGCGGTAACGTCCAGTGCCCGTTCTGCTACGCGTGCCAGGTGGACCCCAGCGGCACCCCCTCGTGCCAGCCGCGGAACTCGCAGTGCGAGGCACTGAAGGTCGAGACGGGCGGCACGGGCGGCGGTTGCTCGTGCAGCGTCGATCAGGGGCACGGCTGGTCCGGTCTGGCCGGGCTGTTCTCGATGGCCGCCTTCGCGCTGGTCTTGCGCCGGCGGCGCCGATAGTCGACACGGGGTCGGCAGGGCAGGGCGGAATGCCGCTCGGTACGTGCTAGATTCGCCGGGCTACTGCGATGGCCTTGCACGGTCGATACACCGTCGTTCGGAAGCTCGCCAACGGCGGGATGGCGGAGATCTTCCTGGCGTCGCAGCAGGGGCACGAGGGCTTTCAAAAGCCGGTGGTCCTGAAGCGCATCCTGGGCAGCATCTACTCGGACCCGCAGTTCCGGAACATGCTCATCGACGAGGCGCACATCTCGATGAGCCTGACCCACAGCAACATCGTGCAGGTGCTGGACCTGGGGCTGGCGGGGGGGCGGTACTTCCTGGTGCTCGAGCTGGTCGACGGCTGGGACCTGGGACAGATCCTGCAGCGCGCGCGGGGCACGGGATTGCCGCTGCCGCCCGAGCTGGCCGTCTTCGTGGCCACCGAAGTCTGCCGGGCGCTGGCCTACGCGCACGGCAAGCGCGGGCCCGACGGCCAGCCGCTGGGCATCGTCCACCGCGACATCAGCCCGAACAACGTGCTGATCAGCGAGCACGGCGAGGTGAAGCTGGCCGACTTCGGCATCGCGAAGGCGATGAACAAGCGCGAGCAGACCGGCACCGGCGTCGTGAAGGGCAAGGTGTCGTTCATGTCGCCCGAGCAGGCGCTGGGACGCGCCATCGACGCGCGCTCGGACGTCTTCTCGCTGGGCACGCTGCTGTACCTGATGCTGGTCGGCATTCGCCCCTTCGACGGGTCGACGGACCTGGAGACGCTGCTGCGCGTGCAGCGTGGTGACTTCAAGCCGCCGGGCCGGGTCCGGCCCGACCTGCTGCCCGAGCTGGGCCGCATCATCGAGCGCGCGATGCGCTTCCTGCCCGACGAGCGCTACCCGACCGCCGACGACATGCTGGTCGAGCTGGAGCGCGTGCTGCGGACCCACTTCGGCGCCGTGGGGCAGACCGAGCTGAAGCACTACCTGGTCGAGCTGGGGCAACACGACGGCGTCCCGCCCATCGGCCGCGCCAAGCCCATCATCGACGACCACGAGTCGAGCAGCGGCGCCGAGCTGGTGGAGGGCAACGCGGTCGTGCTGGCGGACGCCAAGGACGATATCGCGGAAGAGCGCACCGACCTGGCCGAGCTGAGCGCGGTCGCGGGCGACGAGCCGCCGCGCTTCACCCGCCGCACCGTGGATCTGGCGCGGCCGGGCGCGGTGGCGCGCGAAGGTTCAGGCGGGCGCGGCACCCACCGCGTCGACATGTTCAGCCGCGAGCTGACGCCGCCGGGCCGGGGCACGCGGCGGGTCGTCGAAGAGCTGACCATCCCCGAGGGAGCCGTGCAGGAGGAGCCCCCCGAGCGCTTCCGGCGCAAGAAGAGCCGCACCGGGACGGTGGTCATGGCCTTCATTGCCATCGCCGGAGGCGGGTTCGGGATCGCGCGCTACCTCGGGCTGGTCGGCTCGCCCAAGGCGGCGCCCGCGCCGGTGGTGATGCCCTCGCCCGCGGCGGCCGCTCCGGCGGCGCCGCCGAACCCGGCCGTGGCGGCGAAGGTCCCGCCCGCGCTGGCAAAGCCCGCTCCCGCGGTCGCGAAGGCGCCCGCTGCGCCTGCCGCCGCCCCGCCCAAGGCGCCGCCCGCCGAGGCGCCCAAGGCCGCGGAGAACGCCACGAAACCCGGCCAGAGCCCGAACGCCGCCGGCGGTCCGCAGGCCGCCGACAGCGCGAAGGCCGCCGACAGCGCGAAGGCCGCCGCGGCCGAGAAGTCCGCCCACAAGGCCCACACGGCCCGCGGCCACGACGTGTTCAAGGAGAGCGCCAAGCGCGTGCGCAGCCTGTCCCAGGGCATGGACCAGTTCCCGCCCGGCACGATCGATCTGCCGCCGCCGCCGCCCAGCGCGGACCCGCAGTAGCCGCCGGGCTGGCGGAATCGCCCGCCCGGGCCTCCCGCCGCGTGGTCGGCCGGGCCCACCATCTCGTTCCCGGCGTGCGCGTCGGGCGTACATCGGACGGGCGTGCCGGCGCGCACGCCTTTCTGTTTTCTCCGCGAGCCGTGTCTAAGGCCGTGCAGTCGAAATGACGACCACTTAGCCCACACGGAAAACAAGGAGAACCCGATGCACCTGCCCTCGAACCGCCTTCTACTGACCCTGGGCCTGGCCCTGGTGACCACCGCCGGCGCGTGCGCCAAGGACGATGGTGACGACTTCAAGAACGGGGTCCCCCAGAGCCAGGACGTGGCCCTGGTCGTGCCGGGGGCCGGGCCGGGCGGCAGCGCGCTGACCGCCGAGGGGACCACCGCCATCCAGGGCGGGCTGCTCGGCGAGCAGGCCGATTTCTACAAGCTGACCCGCGACGTCACCGGGGTGGTCAACACCGCCACGTTCAGCGTGCTGACGCTGGTGAAGACCGTGACGAACTATCCGCCCACCTCGGTCGAGACGGACACCGCCGTGTGGGGGCCCTACACCGATCCGTTGTCGCCGAACACCTGGCGCCTGACCGTGAACCGCGTGGCGAAGGGGCAGTTCCACTATGTCCTGGAAGGCAAGGCGAAGACCGCGGGCGACACCGGCTACGTCACCGTGCTGGCTGGTGACCATGCCCTGGCCGATCCCGCCGCGCACCGCCGCCTGAACCTGCCGGAGTACGGCCACGGCAACTTCCTGATCGACTGGAACGCGGCCCAGACGCTGCCCGAGCATGACGACAACGTGGGCACGGCCGCGTTCACCTACAGCCGCGACCAGGCGACCGGGAACGTGGCGATCAACGTCACCTTCACGCAGGTGAAGGACAGGGACAAGGGCCAGGATACCGGCATGCTGATCGACGCCGGCTATGCCTACGCGGCGGTGCCCGGCATGGGCGGCACGTTCGACTTCAAGCTGACGAAGGACTTCATCACCACCACCGCCGCCCTGGAGACCATGTCGATCCGCAGCCGCTGGCAGGAGTCTGGCGCCGGCCGCTCCGACGTCATGCTGACCGGAGGCGACCTGGCCACCGTGCCGGCGCCCGCCACCGCCAGCGAATGCTGGGATTCGAACTTCCTCAGCGTCTACATGACGAACAGCTACGGCGACGCGACGAAGCTGTGGGGCGCCGAAACCATGTGCGCGTTCACCCCCGCGATGTACTCTGCTCTCTGATTCATGGCATTCGGCGGCCGAGACCTGCGCGTCATTCCGGGAGGACGCGCCGCACGGAGTGAGCCTCCGTCCGGCGCGCCCGCGACCGCGCCCGGGTCCGCCGACGCGCGCGGCGCGCAGCCATCACGCACCACCGATCTGCGTGACCTCTACACCCGCTACGGTGGCGGCGTGTACGGCCGCTGCCTGTACCTGCTGAGGAACCAGGCCCGGGCCGAGGACGCCATGCAGGACGTCTTCGCCAAGGCGCTGGATCACGCGGGCGGATTTCGCGGCGAGTCCTCGCCGATGACCTGGCTGATGACCATCGCCACGAACCACTGCCTGAACCTGCTGCGCGCCGAGAAGGCGCCCTGGCACGCCAAGTTCGCCGAGCACGAGACAGGGCGGGCCAGCCGGCAGGCGGAAGGCGCCGGACCGCACCTGTTCGAGAATCGCGAGGCGGTGCGCCAGGCCCTGAGCCGCGTCGATCCCGAGACCCAGGCGGTGGCCATCCATTACTACGTCGACGAGATGACGCTGGAGGAGGTCGCCGCCGCCGTCGGGCGATCCATCCCCACCATCCGCAAGCGCCTGGAGGCCTTCGCGGCGCTGAGCGGAGAGGAGCTTTCTTCATGACCGACCTGACAGGAGACACGCCCGGACTGAACGCGTCCGGTCCCGCGCAGGGGCACAGCGGCGACATGCGGTTGCGCCGGTTCCTGGCCGGCGAGCTGGCCGGGTACGAGAAGGACGCCGTGGCGGACCACGCCGCCACCTGCGCCACATGCGCGCGGCGGCTGGAAGGTCTGCGGGCCGAGCAGCGCGCCTTCGAAGGCCAGGTCTCGTTCGATCGCTTCTCGGCGGGCGTCGAGCGCGCCGTGCGGGTGCCGCAGGGCACTGCGAAGCCGGCGGCCCTGCGCTGGTGGAAGCGGCCCACCAGCGCCGCGTCGTTCGCGGGCATGTTCGGGCTGGGCGCGGTGGCGGCGACGGTGGCCTTGATTGTCACCGCCCAGCCGCTGTTCGAGCAGATCCGCGTTCGCAACGCCGCCGACGCGGCCTTGCACCGCAACAACTTGAAGGGCGGCGGCCCGCAGATGGCGATCCGCATCGCCGCGCCCGACGACGGCCCGCAGCGGACGGCCGCCGAGACCGCGATCGAGCCGCTGGTGCGGGGCGAGCGGCTGCGCATCGGGGTGAGGCCCGGCGGGCGGCGCTATCTGTTCTCGGTCTCGATCGACGACAAAGGGGTGGTGACGGCGCTGTACCCGGAGACGGGCGTCAGCGTGGCGGTGCCACCCACGATCGATCTGCAGTACCTGCCGGACAGCGTCGAGCTGACGGGCAGCGGGATCGAGCGGGTGATCGTCGTGCTGAGCGACGAGCCGCTGGAGCTGGACATCATGCAGCGGGCGGCGCTGGCCGCCTTTCAGAAGGCCAAGGGCGACGTGGCCCACATGCCCGCGCTGGTGATCGAGGGCGATCAGTTCCATCGCCTGTTCCAGAAGCCCTGAGCGCGCGCGGCGCGCGCCTTTCGACAGCTCTCGTCGTCTTCACCATGTCACTTTCTCGCCCATCGGTTTCGCGGGTGGCGGCGCTCGCGGCGACCCTGGCCATCGCGCTGGGGGCGTCCGGCGCCGCGCGCGCGGACGAGCTACACCGCTTCGCGCTGCTGGCGGGCAACGACCGGGGCGGCAGCGGCACCCGGCCGCTGGCCTACGCGAAGGAGGACGCACGCAAGGTGTGGGACGTGCTGACCCGCCTGGGCAACGTGCGCCCGGAGGACGCCACGCTGCTGCTGGACGGCGATGTTGACCATTTTCTGGCGGCTTTGGGCCAGGCCGAGCAGCGGGCGCGGGCCGCGGCCGCGCGCGGGGAGAAGACGGCCCTGATCGTCTACTACTCCGGTCACGCCAGGGACGGCGCCCTGCGACTGGGCGACAGCGCCCTGCCGCTGGCGGCTTTGAAGGCGCGGCTGACGCAGGCGCCGTTCGACGTGCGCATCGGCATCTTCGACGCCTGCCAGTCGGGCGCGATGACGCGCACCAAGGGCGCCCGCAAGGCACCGGCGTTCGAGATCGACACCGCCAACCAGCAGGCCTCCCGGGGCATGGTGCTGCTGACCTCCAGCGCGTCGGACGAGGATTCGCAGGAGTCGGATCTGATCGGCGGCAGCTACTTCTCGCATCACCTGGCGTCGGGCCTGCTGGGCGGCGCGGACAAGTCGGGCGATGGTCGGGTGACGCTGTCCGAGGCGTACGCCTACGCGTACGACCGCACGGTGGCCGATACCGCCGACAGCGCCGCGGGCGCGCAGCACCCCACCTTCAGCTATGACCTGGCCGGCAACGGCGATCTGGTGCTGACCGACGTGGTGGCGCGGCGGGAAGGGCTGCTGCTTCCGGCCCAGGCGCCGCCGGGGGCCTACTTCCTGGTCGACGGAAAGGGCTTCGTGGCGGCGGAGATCCTGAAGACGCCGGGCGTGGCGCGGCAGATCGCGCTGGCGCCCGGCCGCTATCGGGTGAAGCGCCGCCTGCCCGATCGCCTGCGCATCGGTCAGGTCGACGTGCCGCGCGGTGAGCTGGTCGCGCTGTCCGAGGCGACGCTGCGGGACGCGCCCTTCTCGGACGATCCGGTGAAGGGGCCGGAGCGCGATCCCGTGTCGCTGTCGCACTGGAGCATGGCGGCCGGGGGCGGCTACCAGTCGATCTTCGCGTCACCATCTGCGGGGCTGTTCCCCGCCACCGGCCTGGCCGGCCTGGAGTTCACGCTGCGCGACTTCTTCCGGCGCGGCTGGGCCTGGGGCTTCGATCTGGCGGGCGGCGGAACGCGGTCCAGCGTGACGGTGTTGACGGGCACGCTGCCCTATCGCTTCAGCGAGCTGTCGCTGGCGACGTCGCTGCAGGCCGAGTGGCGGCGGCGGGCGCTGGGCCCGGTGGTGCCGTTCGTGGGCGCGCGCCTGGCGCTGCTGCTGATGTCGCGCAAGTTCGACGACGGCACCGTGCCCGATCAGTCCTTCGCCACGCTGTCGCCCGGGGTGATCGCGGGGGCGCGCCTGGAGGTGTCGCAGTCCTGGGGCGTGGTCCTGCGGGGCCGCTTGCACTACTTGCTCTACAACGTCGATCAGGCCAACCAGTCGCTGGGCTACTGGGAAGCGGCCACGTTCGTGCAGTACGACTTCGGAGGTCAGCCGTGAAGACCAAGCAGAGGCACATCATCGAGCGTCTGGCGCGTGTGATTCAGCTGGGCGCGCTGGCGGGGGCGGCGCTGGGCGGGTGCGGCAACTACTCGAACGAGGACCTCGACTATCTCAGCGCGCTGCCGCAGACCGACGACCTGTCGGTCGACGCGCCCAGGATGTCCGCGGTGCGGCCTGCGCTGGAGGACGACGCCCTTCAGACCACCACCGACGTGACCACGAAGCTGAACGCGATGGCGGACGATCTGCTGAAGCTGGTCGACCAGATCCGCGCCGGGTACCCCACGTCCCGCCAGGGCGACCTGCGCATCTGGGGGCCAGGGCCGGCGGACAACAACCCGGGCTGGCAGATCGAGTTCACGATGACGAAGGACGCGGCCGCCATCCCGGTCACCTTCCAGTACGACCTGTTGATGATCCCGCCGGGCGCGGGCGCGGCGGGCGCGCTGACCGTCCTCACCGGCACGTTCCAGGCGACCGGCGGCGCGCACGGGGTGGGCCATCTGGCGCTGACGCCGGCGCCGGCGCGCGACGCGGGCGCCGTCCTGCCCGGCCTGGAGAAGTTGATGTCGCTGACGATCGACTACGACTCGCAGGACTGGCCGCGCACGTTGACCATCCGGGCCACCAACGTGTCCACGGTGGACACGACGACGGACGCCCTGGACGCCACCTATACGTACCAGCGGGCGCAGAACGGCGACGGGGCCATGTCGTTCACCTTCCTGAAGGACGTGGTCAACGGGCCGCTGGGCGTCGACACTCTGGAGATCACCAGCCACTGGCAGGGCACGGGCGCCGGGCGCGCCGACATCGCCGTAACCGGGGGAGACGGGGCCGGCCTGATCTCCTGGACCGACTGCTGGACACCCGATTCGACGACCGCGTACAACTCGCGCACCGGCGCGGGCGATACCAGCGCCTGCATCCCGCTGCTGTGAACGCGGGCGCCGGTGCGGAAATGACCCTGATGGAACCCTGCTGCCATCAGTGATGCATCCTGGTGGCGCAAGGGTGATGGAAACTGGACGGCGGCGCCATCCGGGTCGATCTTGACCCCATCGTGTCGTCCGAAACAGCAGAACGGGGGCGGCGCCGTCGCCCCCTGACCCCACCGCCCGGTCTCGCCGACCCTGTCTCGCGCGCTCAGGCGGCGGCGCTGCTCGGATATCCGAGCGTGTTCCGGATTCGCGAGCTGGAGAGGCAGGGGCGGTTGACGGCCACCCGGGGCGCGATGGCCTCGGCGTGGTACTCGCGCCAGCAGATCCTGATGGTGCGCCACGAGGAGGGCGCCGCGCCCCCGCCGGAAGCGCCGGCGCGGCCGACACCGGGCCGGCGGCGGTCGGACGCCGAGCTGATCGCCTACCTGCGCGGCGCCGGGACCAGCGCGCCGGCGGTTGCCGGAAGGTCACCCACGCTGGCGGATCTGGTCGCCGACATGGGGGTCAGCATCCCGCGCGCCCAGAGGGTGTACCGCTTCTGGCTCGCCCATGACGTGCACCCGGCGGCCCAGCAGGCCCGCACCGGTCGGCCGCCCTCGCCGGGGACGATGCCCACGACCGCCGCCCAGGCCTCGCCGTCGACCGTCGCCAGCGAACGCCCGACATCCCCGGCCGGGGTGGCGAACCCCCCGGCTACCCCGGCAAACGTGCCCGAGCGTCGCAGTCATGCCCGGCTGGCGCGCGCCACGCTGATTCGCCAGCTGCGCGCCGCCGATCCGGCGCTGCGGGCGGCGGCGTTCTCGGCGCTGAAGAACACCCGCCCACCTGCCGATGTCCCTTGAGTCGGACGACCCAGCCCCCTTTGTCGGACCGATTTTTTGGCGCTATCATGACCGTCCGCAGCGCGCCGTTGCCCGCGTGCCAAAGAGGACCCTTGTCAGAGAATTTTCGCCGCATCGACCCCCGCTATGATCGCCAGCTGAACGTCGAGCTGAGCTCCGACGGCAGCGACTACATTTGCCGCAGCCGCAACATGTCGCTGGGCGGAATGCACCTCGAGTGCCGCAACACCCTTCCCATCGGGGCGGCGGTCAACCTGCGCTTCCAGATCCCCACCCAGCCCGAGCTGGTCGAGGTCGCCGGTGACGTCCGCTGGGTCGTCGGGACGCCCGGCACGGACCTGGTCGGAATCGGCGTCCGCTTCCACGGCCTGCGCGCGCGCGACGTCTGGGCGCTGAATCGCTTCTTCCAGTCAGCATCGTAGATCCCGCCGGCCGGGATCGTGCGCATCCAGGAGCGCTAGGGTTCGGACTGCCCGGGCTGGGGCGTCTTCTGGCCGCGCTCGTGGCCCTTCATGTGGCAGTTGAAGCAGGCGAAGCCCTGGGGGTTGGCGGGTGTGTACTCGGGGAGCCCCAGCAAGGCGGCCATGGTCGGCTTCACGCGCGTACTCATGAAGGCGACGATCTCGGGCGACCGGTCGCGCAGCTCCTTGAAGCCGCGCGCACTGGAGGGCAGCAGGGGCAGGTCGGCGTTCGGCATCTTGTAGGTGCCGCGGGCGTAGTCGTCGCCGTGGCAGGTCGCGCAGGTCACGTGCTTGAACTGCTTGGGATCGAACGAGGTGAACATCTCCTGCGCCTTGGGCAGGACGACGCTCTTCATGTAGTCCTTCCGCTCGGCGCGGCTCATCTTCGCCCAGTCGATGTTCGCCCGCGGCGGCACCGCGGCGCCCGCGCTGGCGGCAGCAGCGGGCGTCGGAACGCTGCCCGCGGCGACCGGCGCCATGGGCCCGGCCGCGGCGGCTCCCGACTCTGCCGCGCCGGCGCCCAGCGCGAAGGCCACCCCGCACACCGCGGCCACCACCGCCGCCCAGCCCTCGACCGCCTTCTTCATGGCAGGCCGCGCAGGTCGTCCGGCAGCAAGGGTGACGGCGTTCCGGTGTAGGTCACCCATAGCTGGTGGGCGGCGCGGGTCATCGCCACGTGCAGCAGCCGGCGCGCCTCGCTGTTGGCCGGGTATCCCGACTCGGTCACCTCCAGCAGGATCACGATGTCGAACTCCAACCCCTTGGTCTGCCGCACGTCCGTCACGTCGATACCGGGCGTGAACGCGAAGTCCTGATCGGCCACCAGCCGCAGCGACGGCACCTCCGCCGCGGCCAGCGCCTCGTAGTACAGGCGCGCCTGCTCGGGGTGACGCGCGATCAGCGCCACTGACGCCGTCGGCTCGGCCCGCATCAACTCGCCCAGCGCGTGCGACAGGAACTCGGTCACCTCGCCCGCCGAGGTGAAGCCGAAGGACTCGACGGGGCCGCCCGTCCGCGGCGCCACGGGGCGGATGTCCCCCATCAACGGTCCCAGCACGTGTTCGGCGGCGTCGACGATCTCGCGCGTCGAGCGATACGACACGCGCAGCGGCTCGACCTTCTCGTGCGGGATCCCCAGGTCGTCCAGCAGGTCGGACCAGTTGGTGAAGCCGTGCTCGGGCGCGATCGCCTGCGACACGTCGCCCGCCAGCGTCACCGAGCGCTGGCGTGTGGTCGTCTCCAGCAGCACCGCCAGCTCGATGGGCGAGAAATCCTGCACCTCGTCCACCATCAGGTGCTCGATCGCCAGCGGCCCCTTGGTCCCGTGCAGCTCGCCCCGCTGCAGCTGATAGATGCGCAGCAGCAGCGCGTCGTCCTCGGGATCCAGCGCGTAGGTCTCGGCGTCCTCGTCGGGATCGCGACCGGCCGTGCGCAGGCGGTCCCGCTCCACGCACCATCGATGCAGGTCATCCAGCTGCCCCCGCGACAACAGCCCGGGCGCGTGACGGGCGAAGCCCTCTTCCAGGGCGCGGCGGTCGGTCAGCAGGCCGGCCCACTCGCCCACCACGTCGCGCGTCCGCGTGCGCAGCCGCCGGCCCACCGACTCCAGCGCGGTGCGCGTGGCGGGATCCAGCGCCGTCGCCTCCTTCAACCAGCGCGACAGCGCCGTGACACGGGCGTCAATCGGTCGCGCCCGGCCGCCATCGGTCTTCGCGCTGGCGTCGAACAGCCCGATCACCTCATCCGCGCCCGGCCTCCCCTCCAGCTCGCGCACCAGCTCGGCGCGACACCACTCGGCCAGCGCGCGCTGGCGATCGGCCAGGATCTTCAAGATCGATCCGTGCGCCTTGGCGCGCATGACCACCGCCGGCGTCTCGTCGAACACCGGCGCCTGCACGGTGGGGAACGTGGCGCGACGGATCTCGCCCGCCCAGTCGGCGAACGTACGCACCGGCACACCGGGCACGTCCAGCGAAGGCAGCACGCGCGACACGTAGGTCGCCAGCGCCCGCTGGTAGACGACCACCAGCATGCGCTCGCCCCGGAACCGCGCCGGATCGGCGAAGGCCAGGTAGGCGATGCGATGCAAGCCGATGGTGGTCTTGCCGCTGCCGGCCGAGCCCTGCACGGCGATCAGGCCCGAGCTCGGCCGCGTGACCAGCTCGAACTGCCGGGGATCGATCAGGGCCGCGATGGCGGGCAGGTGGCGGTCCACGCGGCGCGCGCCCCGCTCGTCCAGGCCCAGGCGCCCGCGTGCCGACTGACCGTCCTGGCCAGGCGCCGCTTGCCCGGGCGTGGTCGCGGTCGGCGTCAGCGTCGCCGTGCCGTCGCGGGCGACGGACAGCTTCGCCTGCACGCTGCCCACCTGGCGCCAGGCGTTGCCGCGCGCGTCCCGCGCGAACGTGCCGTGGGGCGACGCCACTCGCCGCAGTTCGCTCTCCACGATGGCGACGGTGCGCCGGGCCACGATCTCGCCCTCGACGACGCGGTCACCGATCCGCTCCTCGTACGAGTCGCCTTCCTCGTAGCGATAGAACAGCCGCGAGATGGGGGCGTTTCGCCAGTCGACGATCTGCACGCCGCCCCCGGGCTCGACGAAGCTGCGGGCGCCGATCAGCACGTCGCGCCGGCGGTCGTTCTCTTCCAGTCGCAGGTGCCCGAAGTAGGGCGACTTGGGATCGATGGGCGGCGAATCGCCCTTGCCACGCTGCTTGGAGAGCGCCTCGATCCGGTGCATCTGCTCGAGGATCGAGCCCTGATCCTCCGGCTTGGCCTCGGCCAGCGCGTCACGCAGCTCGATCAGCGCGCCCGCGTCGTCCACCTGGGTGCGGATGCGCCTGGGCAACCCGCCCAGCTTCTTCAGCACGAGCCGCAGCAGCGAGAGCTCCTCCCCGACGATGGCCGGCACATCGGCCGCCGCCTCGGGGCGCTCCACGGGCGCTGGAATCGCGCTGGTTGTCACAGACGCTGTCGACGAATCCCCGTCCACGGTGGTCGGCCAGCATAACGGCACAGCGTCGCGATGTCACCTCTTCCGGAGGCCTTCCCCGAGGGGGCCCGGACCCCCTCGGGGCGGGCGCTTCAGCGCGCGCTCCAGTGACCGGGGGCCCAGACATAGCGATGCCCCATGCGGTCCCAGTGGCCGGGCACCCAGACCTGGCGAGGACGCTCGGCCTCGTAGTGTCCAGGGACCCAGACGTAAGCGCCGTTGCGCCACTCGTGAAACCCTGGGATCCAGACATACCCGGGCCGGGGCGCCCATCGTTCGGCGACGGGCGGGGGCGGGGGCGCGCTGGGCTCGACGACAGCGCCCACCCACGAGCCGGGCACGAAGACGTAGACGCCGTTCTGCATCTCCCAGCGCGGCGGCGCCCAGTGGTACCCAGGGCGTTCCGCCTCGTAGTGGCCGCCGACCCAGACGTACTGGCCGTTGCGCCATTCGTGATATCCGGGCGACCAGACGAAGCCTGGGCGGCGCTCCCACCGCTCGACGGGCGCGCGGGGCGGTGCCATGCGCGGGCCCATCTCGTGGCGTTCCTCGCGCCGCATCTCCCGCCGTTCCTCTCGGTGCTCCTCGCGGCGATCTTCTCGCCGATCTTCTCGCCGATCTTCTCGCTCATCTTGTCGATGCTCTTGCTGTCGTTCGTGCTCTTCGCGCCGCAGCTCGTGCTCGCGGTGTTCTTCGGGGCCGGCGAAGGCTCGGCCGCCGACCGGCAGGCACAGCGACAGGGCGAAGAAATAGAGGGCGCGTTTCATGGGGCGGGCTCCTTCCGAGAAATGGGACGCGACGATCGGCGCAGGCATTCTCCCCGGAATGCCGCGCCGCCAAAAAAAAACGCGCCGGGAGCCCGTGGCTCACCGGCGCGTGTCATCCGCTATAGGACTGGTCGTGAGCTGGTGCCTCGAGGCACCGCTCCATTTTTGCCGAGCTACGCGAGCCTCGTAGCAACGGCGGGTTCCGTCCGTATCGGGCTCGGACGCCTTACGAACAGCTGGTCCGTGAAGAGGACTGCTGCGACGAATCCGACGAGCTGGTGCCGCCGGCGTCCGTCACACGGGGTGGGGACCCCGGATCAGGCGCGCTTGGCCTCCTTGACCCCAAGCGGGTTTGATTGCGAAGTGAAATCCAACCGGTCCGTGGAGATACGTTTCGCCATGCCTTTTTCCTCCTTCGTTGGGCCAGTCATTCGCGGATGCCCTAACAAAACTGTACTAGCGCAAAGGCGTGCGCGCCACTTTGCCGAGACGGACTTGCCACGGTTTGCTGCGCGCCGCTTTGGTATAAGGCGCCGATGTCGTCCGATGCACGAAGTGGGGGCAAGAGTGGACCGCCGAGCGGCGGGCGGGGCGCCCGTTTCGGCGCGGCCATGGACCCCGCCGCAGCGACGCTGAACGCCAGTGTCGACTTCGATCGCCGGCTGCTGGCGGACGATGTGCGCGGAAGTCAGGCCCACGCCCGCATGCTGGCCTCGGTGGGGTTGATCACCGCCTCCGACGCGGACGCGATCGTATCGGGTCTGGACCGGGTGGCGGGCGAGTTCGCGCGCGGCGAGCGGACGCTGGACCCGGCCATGGAAGACGTTCACATGAACGTGGAGAGCCGCCTGACCACGCTGGTGGGCGAGCCGGGGCGGCGCCTGCACACGGCGCGCAGCCGCAACGACCAGGTGGCGACCGACCTGCGCCTGTACGCGCGGGCGGCGGCCGCCGAGCTGGCCGACGCGATCGATCACGCCCGCGTGGCGCTGGTGCGGCAGGCCCGCGCGCACGCGGAGACGCTGTTGCCGGGCTATACCCATCTGCAGCGTGCGCAGGTGGTGACGCTGGGACATCACCTGCTGGCGTACGCCGAGATGCTGGGCCGCGATCGAGGGCGCTTGCTGGACGCCGCCCGCCGCGCCGCCGAGCTGCCCCTGGGCTCGGGCGCGCTGGCGGCCACCAGCCTGCCCATCGATCGCCTGCAGACGGCGCGCGACCTGGGGTTCGCCGGCCCCACGCGCAACAGCATGGACGCGGTGTCGGATCGCGACTTCGCGGCCGAGATCGCCTTCGCGTGTGCGCTGCTGGGCGTGCACCTGTCGCGCCTGGGCGAGGAGCTGGTGCTGTGGTCGACGACCGAGTTCGGCTTCGTGCAGCTGGGTGAGGGGTACTGCTCGGGCAGCTCGCTGATGCCGCAGAAGCGCAACCCCGACATCGCCGAGCTGCTGCGGGGCAAGCCGGCGCGGGTGATCGGCGACGTGGTGGCGCTGCTGACCCTCAGCAAGGGGCTGACCCTGGCCTACAACAAGGACCTGCAAGAGTCGCAGGAGCCGCTGTACGACGCCGTCGAGACGGCGCGGGTCAGCCTGGCGGTGCTGCCGGGGTTGATCGAGGGGCTGCAGTTCGATACCGCCCGCATGAACGCGGCCGCGCAGGATCCGGCGCTGGGGGCGACCGATCTGGCGGAGGAGATGGTTCGCGGCGGCATGCCGTTCCGGGAAGCGCACGAGCTGGTGGGCAAGCTGGTCCGCCGCGCCGAGGAGAAGAGGATCACGCTGCGCGCGCTGGATGCGGAGGATCTGAAGTCGATCGACGCCCGCCTGACGCCGGCCCTGCTGCGGGCGCTGGACCCGGCGGCGGCCGTCGCCGCGCGCACGGTGATCGGCGGCCCGGCGCCCGCCGCCGTGCGGCGAGAGATCGAGCGGCTCACCGTCGAGCTGGCGGCGCTGGGTTTCGCCGTCTGAGCCCGCGCCGTACCACTTCGCGTCTGCCGTCAGGCAGGTGATCCGGACGAAAAGCGCTGCTGTTGCGTTCAGCTACTGCGCGCGCATTGAACATGCGCCGCCAGCGAATGGCGTCAGCGGGCAATTTGTTGCGTTCGCGCGCGGTTTGTTTGCAAGGAAGTACGACAGGATCATGTACCCTGTCGTACTTCGTTACTCCTCGTCGATCCCCCCAACCGGGAGAACGCCTTGCCTCGCACGCCCAATCTGAAGGTCGGCCAGCTGCTGTACGGTATCGCGACGTTCATCCCCGGCATCGCCGCCGTCTGCGGCCGGGGCGCGGGCAGCACCAGTTGCCCGCGATACTGCTATTCGGTCTGGATGCGCCACCTGGTGACGGCGGCGGAGAGCGGCTTCAAGATCCCGCCCGGCGCCGTCGCGGAGCTGGGGCCGGGAAATTCCCTGGGCATCGGTCTGGCCGCGCTGCTGTCCGGCGCCGAGCGCTACCACGCGTTCGACGTGGTTTGCCACGCGCACGTCAAGCGCAACCTGGCCGTCTTCGACGAGCTGGTCGCCCTGTTCAAGGCGCGGGCCGACATCTGCGGCCCGGAGGAGTTTCCCCAGGTTCACCCGGTCCTGTCGAGCTACGCGTTTCCTCGACACCTGCTGACCGACGAGCATCTGGCGATCGCGCTATCGGACGAGCGGCTGGAGCGCATCCGCGATTCGGTGCGCCGGCAGAACGCCCCCGGTTCCATGATCAGCTACCGCACCCGCTGGTTCGACGAGCGCGCCATCGACCGCGGCTCCATCGACATGCTGATCTCGCAGGCCGTGCTCGAGCACATCGACGATCTGCCGGGCACGTACCGCGCGATGCGCCTGTGGCTGAAGCCCGACGGGTACACGTCGCATGACGTTGACTTTCGCGCCCACAGCACGGCCCGCTTCTGGAATGGCCACTGGAAGTACTCCGATCTGGTCTGGAAGCTGATCCGCGGCCGGCGGTCGTACCTGCTGAACAGAGAGCCCTATTCGACGCACGTGCGGTTGCTGGCGGAGAACGGCTTCGCGGCGCTGGGCGGCCAGATGACCAAGGCCAAGCCGGTGATCGCGCGCGAGAAGCTGGCGTCGCGATTCCGTCACCTGACCGACCAGGACCTGAGCACGCCCACTGCCGTCATCCAGGCCGTTCCGCGACGGAGCGGGCCCGACGAGCAGCCGTCGCCGAGCTGAGCGGGGGCGCGTTCAGAAAGAGCCGAGCGCCGCCATCATCGGCATGATGCCGCCGCGGCCGTCGGAGGCTGGCAACAGGGCCACCGAAGGGGGCGGGGCCGCGTTCGGGGCCAGGCTGGGCGCGGTCTTGTCGACGTTGCGCGTGAAGATGATGCCCGCGACCAGACCGACGCCGCCCGACAGCAACGACAACGTGGCCGCGTGCGCGCGCGCCGTTCGGCTCGAGTTCACGCCCGTGACGCAGGCGCTGTCCGCCACGCAGGCGGCGATGCCGCCCGCCAGCGCGCCAGCCCCGGCAGCCAGGTCGATCAGACCGATGCGCTCCCAGCTGGGGCCATACCGAGATTGGTCCTGCAGGTACGCGCCCAGCAGCCCCGCGCCCAGCCCCGCGTTGAGTCCGATCAGCGCGGGCAGTGACAGGTCGACCACCGAGTGGGAGTCCTGCAGCGCGTAGCTGGAGGGATCGGACGTCGTGTCCGGTAGCGTCCCGGTCGCCACCGCGGTTTGCAGCGGAAAAGGACGCCAGCGCAACGCGACCGCGCCCAGCGAACCGGCGATGGCGCCTCCCAGGGCGGCGCTCTGAATCAGAGCCACGCGGCCATAGGTGGGCGCGTGATCGGTGAACAGGGCGCCGGCGCTCGTGCCCAGCAGCAGGCCGGGCAAGCTGCCCAGAAAGGCTCCGCGTAGCTCGGCGCCCAGGTCCGCGTGCTTGTAGGGGCCGAGGTAGGGCTTGTCGGTGTCCGTGGTGGCCTTGATCATCGCCTGACGGACGACCATTCCCGTCAGCGCGCCCTCGGCCGCGCCGATCCACATCCCGCCGATCACGAACAGGCCCCGGTTGTCCGCGATGTAGTTGGGGACGATGTTGTTGGACACCAGCACCCCGGCCACGGCGCCGGTCAGCGCCCCGCCGAACGCCAGCCCCAGCGACGACACGTTGGTGTCGTCCAGGTGCGAGCCCAGCCCCGCGGCCACGGCGCCCGCGCCCACCAGCGCCCCCATGATGGCGGACGCCACCACCAGCTCGGGCCGCCCCGACCGTTGCACGTAGGTCAGGCGCAGGGCGAAAGGGCCGGTCAGCAGTTGCCGATCGCCAGGGCCCAGGCTCAGCTCCTCGGTGCGCTCCTTGTAGTAAGGCGGCGCTTCGGCGATCAGCTCGAAGTGGCCGGGCGCCACGTCCTGCCGATAGGGGTTGCGGGCGCGGTTGCCGTTCACGTACAGCGTGGCCCCCGCGGGCTGCGTCTCGACCTCCAGCCGGGCCGGGATGGGCTCCAGCTTGAAGAACAGCGGCTTCGTCTCGGCGACGGACAGCTGTACCGTCAGCTTCTCCGTCTGAAAGTTCGTCTTCGAGACGGTGATGGTCCAGCGCCCGCGCGGCACCGAGAAGTTGTTGGGCGCCTGGCCCGTCACCACCGGCGCCGGCGCCGCGCCCTCGGCGGGCGGATCGGCGGACACGATGCGCACGTCGACCTGATCGGGCACCGTGTTGATGACCAGCGTGGCGGGGCGCCGGTTGATGCTGGTGATGCGATCCTTCGCCACCTCGACGAACTCGCCGTTCGGGCTCTCGGACAGGTAGGCCTCGTAGTGCTCGCGCGCCTGGCGCAGCTGGCCCAGCAGGTACTCGCACTGGGCCATCATGAACAGCGTGGCGGGGCGCGGTTTCACCTCGTGGGCGCGCTGGAACTCGATCAACGCCTGCGCGTGCTCGCGCGCGTAGAACAGCTGCAGCCCCGTCTCGTAGTGGGCCCGCGCGGTGTCGGTGGCCTCGTCGGCCCGCGCCTGGCCGGCCATTCCCGGCGACAGCGAGACCAGCAACGAGAGTGCGCCCGACAGCGCCAGTGATCGCGCGACGCGGACGTTCAAGGCGGATCCGGGTAGCCCTCGCCCGACCGACTGGGCAGGGCCCCGCGCAGCACCTCGTCCGAGGTGCGCTGCGGGGCGCCCGGCGTCACGGCCGCGGGGGGCAGGCGTTTCGCGTCGTGAGCCACGGGACGATCGACCTTGGCGTGCCCGGCGCGGTTGCCCGGGTGCTCCGACCTGCGCAGCGCCCGCGCCTCGGCGGCGCTGGCCGCTTCGGTTTGACCGGCGGTCGCCCCCGCGCTGGGCGCGGGCGCGGGGCGCGGGGCGACGGCCGGTGCCGGTGGCTGCGTCGCTGGAGCGGCCTTGGCCGTGCCGGCCGGCTCGCTGGGCTCGGGGCGCGCCAGCGCCATCGTCACGCCGGCGACCAGCGCCACCACCGCCGCCCCCCACACCCAGAAGCGGCCGCGGGTCGGGTTGCCGGGCGACGGCGCCGTCGAGGGAAGCAGGCGCGTGCCGGCGCCCACCACGTTCTGATCGCCTGCCAGCACGCGATCGATGTCGGCCTCGACGTCGGCCATGCTGGCGTAGCGGCGCGCGCGATCCTTCTCCATCGCGTGCATGACCACCGTCTCGACCGCCTCGGAGATGCCCAGCTCGGGGCGTAGCTTCGACGGCGGAATCGCCTCGTGCGTCAGCACCTGCGAGATGATGCCCAGGTAGTTGTTGGCGCGGAACGGCACCTCGCCGGTCAGGCACTCGTACAGCAACACGCCCAGCGCCCACACGTCGACGCGATGATCCAGATCCTCCTCGCCGCGCGCCTGCTCGGGGGACATGTAAAGCGGCGTGCCCAGCAGCAGCCCCGTGTGCGTCAGCCGGTAATCCGGCGCCTCGTCGCCCTGGGTCGACTTCACCGCCTTCGAGATGCCGAAGTCGACGACCTTGATGAAGTCACCGTCGCCGCGCTGGATCAGGTAGATGTTCTCGGGCTTGATGTCGCGGTGGACGATGCCCTTCGCGTGCGCGGCGCCCAGCGCGCTGGCCACCTGCCGCGCGATGCGCAGCGCGCGCTCGACCGGCAGTGGCGCCTCGCGCATCACCAGCTGCGCCAGCGACTCGCCTTCCAGGAACTCCATGACGACGAAGGCGCGGCCGTCGTCGGTGGTGCCGAAGTCCGTGACGTCGACGATGTGCTCGTGACCGATGGCGCTGGCCAGCCGCGCCTCTTGCAGCAGGCGAGCCACGAAGTCGCTCTTGGTGAGGAACTTCTCCAGCAGCACCTTCACGGCCACGCGCTTGCCGATGATGGCGTGCCTGGCCTCGTAGACGGCGCCCATGCCGCCCTCGCCGATGCGGCGGATGATCTGGTAGCGACCCGCCACCGTGGCCCCGACCAGCGAGTCGAAGCCCTCGCTGGCGGCCGCCGGCGCGATGGCGGTCGCCGCGCCGCCCAGGTCGACGTTCGGTGCGGTGGGGGCCGTTCCGGAGATGCTCGGTCTCGGCTCGACCACCGTTTGCGTGCCGGTCCTTCTGGTCTCGTTCGCCGTCACGCCAGGCGCGTCGATCAGGCCTTGCCCGTCCTGCGCGCAGACGTCCACGCCGTCCGCGTAGGACGTCTGGCACTGTGGACAAACGCGCATCGGGCGCAGTCTAACCCCACGAAGCGGCTGACGCCTTTCCTTTGCAATTCACAGTTCTTCACACGTTCGGGCCGGCCTGGCTTTGCCCCCCGGATGCGCGCCGGCGGGGCGCACTTGACCTGGCGGGGAGACAGTTTCACAGTGCGGGCCCGTGTCAGCTGACGTGAAACAGAACAGAGACGCCCCGGGCGCGGGCGGTCCGCCTCCCGCCGGCGCGAACACCGCCTCGACCACGGCCTCGATCTTCGATCTGGACGGGACGCTGGCGGACACGATGCCGGTGCACTTCCGGGCCTGGCAGCAGGTCGCCGTGCGCCACGGTCTGGAATTTCCCGAGTCGCGCTTCTACGCCATGGGCGGCGTGCCCACGTCGAAGATCGCCGCCACGCTGATCGCCGAGCAGGGCCTGACGGTCGATCCGGCGGTGATCACGCACGAGAAGGAGGAGGCGGTGATGCAGCTGTTCACCGAGGTGCGGCCCATCGACGCGGTGGTGGAGATCGCGCGCCGCTGCCGCGAGGCTGGCCCGGTGGCCATCGCGTCGGGCGGCGGCCGCCAGATGGTGGAGCGGACGCTGCTGCAGATCGGCCTGGGAGACTTCTTCCCGGTGGTGGTGGCGGCCGAGGACACCACGCGCCACAAGCCCGAGCCTGACGTTTTCCTCGAGGCGGCGCGCCGCATGGGTGTCCCGCCCGAGAGCTGCACCGTGTACGAGGATACGGATCTGGGGCTGGAGGCGGCTCGTCGTGCCGGCATGCGCGGCGTGGACGTGCGTCCCCTCTATCTTCCACGCAAGCCCGCCATCCTGGACCAGCGACAGACCACCGACAGCGATCCCGCCGGGCGCTGAGGGGACACCGGCGGGAGCACCCGCCGGGCGTCAGTGGGTCGGCTGGTTGGTCGCGATCAGGGTGGTGGTGGGCCCGCGCGACGCGCGGCTGGCCGCGACCAGATAATCGGACACCAGGCCCAGCTCGGGGGTCGAGAGGCCGGACTTGCGCCCCATGCCGGCCACCTCGGCGGGCCACGATCCTGGGGCCAGCTGTCCGGGCTCGGGCAGGGCGTGGCAGCCCTGGCAATGGTTCGTGAACAGGCTGCGCCCCGCCGAGAGCTGCTCCAGCGATTGTCCCGGACCGGCGACCAGCACGGGCGGCGGAGGCGCGCCCGCGCAACCGGCGGCGCCCAGCGCCAGCAGCGCCCACAGCCCGGCTCGCAGACGCGCGCGCGCCGCCGGGTTCGTGGGTGAGCCAGTCATGAAGGACATGATACTGACTTTGATTATCAATTTCCAGAGCCCGGTCACGCCGGCACGAAAACGGGCCCCCGACCGTCCGAAACCACCTGAAAGATTAGGTGGTTACGGACCGGAGGACGGAGCCGCGGTCACGGCCGAATCGGGGCCGCGCCGGCTCATCAGGATGTCGAGCGCTATCAGCCCCACACCTACCACCAGCACGATGTCCGCCACGTTGAACACGGGCCAGGGGTTGAGGGGCCACACCCCCACGTCGACCAGGATGAAGTCGACGACCCGGGCGTAGATCAACCGATCGATCAGGTTTCCCACGGCGCCGCCGGCGATCAGCCCCAGCGCGACGTGCAGCGTCCGCTGCCCGGCGTCCGTGCTGCGCAGGTACCGCATCACCATCACCAGGGCGACGATGGCCAGCCCCGCCAGGACGAAGCGCCCCCCGCGCAGATCGCGGAACATGCTGAAGGCGATGCCGGGGTTCTCGGCATAATGAAACGACAGCGCCTTGCCGATGACGGCCTTGGACCGCCCGGACCCCTCGGGCCCCAGCGCCGCCCGGGCCCACTGCTTGGAAGCCTGATCCGCCACCAGGGACAGGAGCGCCGGAATCGCGAAACGAATCATTTTCGCGCCCTGCGGTGAACGCGGGACCGGCGCGGCGGCGGTGTGGGGCAGGGGCTGCGAAGGCATGCGGCGGGGAGTCTCCACTGATACGGCCCGGACCGCAACGAGAGAACGCGGCCTGCCGGGACCGTCCCCGGATCGTTTGCCGGCTGTTAGCGGGCAAGTCTTTCTCGGGCCGGTCCGGCGGTATACGTTGGGGCGGTGAGCTCATCGTCACCCTCGCCGTCCGCCTCCGAACCGCGCGAACGCCGCGCGCACGTGCGCGAACCAGGGAAGCTGCAGGTGACGCCGCGGACGCTGGTCATGGTGCTGGGCGGGGTGCTGCTGACGTGGGCCGCCGTCGAGTTCGTGGCCCGCACGCTGCTGGCGGTGACCCTGACCGCCGCCGCGGTGATGATCGCGGTGGCCCTGAACCACGGCGTCTCCGCGCTGATGCGCCGGCGGGTCCCCCGGGCCTGGGCCATCCCGGCGGTGCTGGTGGGCGCGTTCTGCGTCGTGGTCGCGCTGGGCTTCACGGTGATCCCGCCCGCCGTGAACCAGGGCAAGGCGCTGGTGCTCGGCCTGCCGGACATCATCCACAAGGCGCAGGGCACGCGGCTGTTTCACGCGCTGGACGCCCGGCTGCACATCGCGAAGAGCCTGCTGTCCTTCGAACAGCGCCTGCCGCAGATGCTGGAAGAGACGGCCGCCCCCATCCTCAGCTTGCTGGGGGGCGTGCTGAGCGGCGTGGCGGCGGTGGTGACCGTCATGGTGCTGGCGATCTTCATGCTGATCTTCGGCGGCGACCTGGTCCACGAATGGCTGCGCGAGACGCTGCCTTCAAGGCGCCCGCGCTACTCGGTGATCGTCGACAAGACCTACGCGTCGATCGGCGGCTACCTGATGGGCCTGGCCGTGATCTGCTTCGCGAACGCTGCCTGCACGACCGCCTTTCTGGCCATCGCCGGCATCCCGTTCTTCCTGCCTCTGGGCATCGTCAGCGGGCTGTCCAGCATGGTGCCCTACGCCGGGCCGGCCGTGCTGGGGACGACGGTCACGTTGATCGCATTCGCCACCAAGGGGACCGGCTACGGGATCGCCACGGCCATCTACTACGTGGTCTACGGGCAGATCGAGGGGCAGATCCTGTCGCCGCTGGTGTTCAAGCGCACCGTGCACGTGAACCCGCTGGTGGTGCTGCTGTCGGTGGTGTTCTTCAGCGAGCTGGCCGGGATCATCGGGGCCGTGCTGGCGGTGCCGGCGGCGGCGGCGATCCAGATCCTGATCCGCGAGGTGCTGAGGGTCCGTCGGGACAAGCTGCACTTGCCGGCCACGCCGCTCAATTCGCCGGATGTGCCCGAGCCGACGCACGGGAACGGCGCCTGACGGGGCCTTGACGACCGTCTGGTAGCATCGCCCCGACCGAAGTCGCCATGAAGTTTCCCCTCGCCGCCGCGCTGATGCTCGGGTCGCTGCCGCTGCTGGCGGGGTCGGGGTGCGTGGCCATCGACGGTGGCTCCGTCGAGGTGGAGTGGACGGTGTTCTCGGCCGACGGCCGCGGCGTCATCACCGATTGCGCCTGCGCCGACCCGCCCATCGCCTACGTCCAGTTGAAGCTGGGCGGCCCCCCGGATAATCCGGACCAGCCCGATCCCTGCGCCGGGAACGCCGCCTGCCGCTTCTCCTGCGGGCGCAACGACGGCATCACGCCGTTCTTCATCCCGCCCGGGCCTTACCTGATGTCCATCGAGCCGCTGACCGCCGACGGGACCGCCATCGCCGTGGACATGGTCCCCAATCCGCTGGTCGGCCAGGTGACGAAGGGGCTGTCGCACGATCTGGGCGCGTTCGCGATCCAGGCGCCGTGCGCGCTGCGCTGCCACGGCAACGATCCGACCATGGCCTGCGGGCTGTGACCGGGGGCATCCTGCGCTGGTGCAGGGCCCACCGCTTCAGGGCGCGCCCGCGCCGCCCAGCGCCGCCTCGACCTCGTCGCGGATCGACTCGGGCACGAACAGGCGCGGGAAGTAGAGCCGCGTCGAGATGTTGTTGGCGATGCTGCGCGGATCCTCCTCCAGGGGGCGCGCGCCGCCGCCGGCGGTGGTGATGCGGATGGGCTGGGCGCTGCCGCCCGCCGTGTAGCGCCGGTACGACAGCCGCGCCGGCTCGTCGAAGTGCACGAAGTCCCCCGGATCGCGATCGGGGTGGCGGGCCCGGAAGATGGCCCGCGCCTCGTCGGCGGCCCGCTCCCACGCCTCGCGCGAGAGGGTGGCCGTCTCGACCGGCAGGCGCACCATCTTGGGGAAGTGGCGCGTGCGGTAGTCGGTCACCATCTGGGCCAGCGCCGGATCTGCGGCGTCGCGCCAGGTCGCCATCAGCGACATGACGTAGGCCTCGTCCAGGCGCGCATACTCGGACAGCGGAATCCGTTCGCTCTCGGTGAGCAGGGTGTAGAACGGCTCGGGCCGGCCGTCGCGCGCCGGGAACAGCGCCGCGCGCGTGGCGGCGTCCTCGCGGGCCAGGCGCACGGCGCGGCCAATGGTGGCCTCGAGCAGCAGCGAAGCCGCCCGTACCGTCTTGTGGTAGTAGGCCGTGCCGTACATCTGATCCAGCGCCAGAAGAAAGGCCTCGACGACGTCCTGGGCGCGCGCGTCCACCACCAGGTGATCGTCGATGACGCCCACCGAGCGCACCAGCCGGCCCAGGTCGAACGCGTGGGTGCGGATGCCCGCCATCAGCGCGTCGCGCGCCAGGTAGTCCAGCCGATCGGCGTCCAGCTGGCTGGACACGATGGCGTGGCGCCAGTCGGCCGCGCTGCCCGGGCGATGGTCGATGAAGGCGCACAGCCGGCGCGGCAGGTCGGGATCGTGCGCCGCCAGCAGCGCGTGGATCTCGGAGCCTGGCTCGCCCAGGATGCGGACCGACATCCGCTCGTGCGCGAACGACGGGCCGATGATCTCCTCCAGCGAGTGCGAGAAGGGACCGTGGCCGACGTCGTGCAACAGCGCCGCCAGCACGGTGTCCTCGCGGTCGCGGGCGGGGACTGTCAGGCCGCTGTTCTCGGCGGCGGCGTCCACCATTCGCCCCGCCACGTGCGCCGCGCCCATCGAGTGCACGAACCGCGAGTGCTCGGCGCCGTGGAACACCAGGTTCATCACGGCCGTCTGGCGGATGCCGCGCAGCCGCTGGAACATCTCGGTGTCGATGACGGACTCCAGCAGGCGCTGGAACGGCCCGCGCGGGAACGTGATGTCGCCGTGCACCGGGTCGCGGAAGATTCGCGGCCTTCCGAAGGCGGGTACGCTGGCGGCGGATTTCATGTAGGGCCTCGGGCTGGCCTTGCAGGTGTGGCGCATGGGTGGGGTACGGGTCAAGGGGGGCGGGGTAAGTTCCGATGGGCACCCCGCGCCAGGGTGGGGCGCGCGGAGGCCTGGTCAGATACGCTGTCGGGGCCGAAAAGCTGGTGGTGGCGGGGGGCGGCCGCTGCGGCGTGGCGGTCTGCCCGCCGACCTGGTTTCGCCCGTGCCTTTCGCCGACC
>Ga0070658_10000646_pt1 | contig 30121 bp, 21 predicted proteins | sample KBSC13metaG_FD_64664 | JGI IMG/M metagenome (GOLD analysis project Ga0070658, IMG submission 64664) | Corn rhizosphere microbial communities from Kellogg Biological Station, Michigan, USA - KBS C1-3 metaG | ecosystem: Host-associated > Plants > Roots > Rhizosphere > Soil ... | reverse complement strand
CTTGCCCGCCTTCGCCGCGTCGAGGCGCCCTTCCCCCGCCAGCATGCGCAACCGTTGCGCCCGCAGCACGAAGGCCGCGACGGGATTGTCTTCTTCAGGCCGTCCGGCTGCGCGGCCGTCACCCCTTGTTCGCCAGCGCCCGAGACAGCGCGCTGGCGGCACCGGTCAGCGGGCGTGACATCCTTTCAGGATTAGGTCCGCGCGCCCGGCCGCGCAAATAGCCGCCTCAGGCGGGGGACGACGCCGGGGCCTGGTAGGTCGCCACGATGGTGGTGATGATGCCGCCCCGGACCTTGAAGGCGCCCTCCACCTTCAGCTTCCGGGGCGAGATGGCGGCCACCAGATCATCGAGGATCTGGTTCGTGACCGCCTCGTGAAACGCGCCCTGGTCCCGGTACGACCACAGGTACAGCTTCCAGGACTTCAGCTCGACGCACAGCCGATCCGGCACGTACTCGACCAGGATGGTGGCGAAATCGGGCTGGCCCGTCTTCGGGCACAGGCAGGTGAACTCGGGGCAGTCGAACCGGATCAGGTAGTCCCGTTCGGGCTTGGGGTTGGCAAAGGTCTCCAGCGTCTTCGTGGGGCGGGTGGACATCGCGGCCAGTACGATAGCAGCGCCGCGGCGCTGCGGCGGCGCCGCCCGGGATTTCGGCCCGTATTTCTGCGGGTTTGACACCATCGCGCCCCGCACGGTACCGTCCCAGGCCCCCACGCGAGATGACGACGATGACATCGCTCCGTACGTTCGTCCCCCTGTTGCTGCTCGCCCTCCCCCTCCCCGCCCTGGCCGGCACCGTCAAGGGAACGGTTCGCGTTCCCGACACCGTGCGCTCCGGGCGCATGAACCAGGGCTACTGGCGCCTCGAGAACGGTAATGTGCCCGTCCGTCCCAGCTCGCGGAAGGCGGGCACGGTCGTGGTGCTGCAGGGGATCAGCGGTACGCACCCCCCACCCCCCAGGACCGTCACCGTCGAGATCGCCGGCCTGACCGCGACCCCACGCTTCGTGGTGGTCGGTCCCGGCTCGGTCGTCGAGTTCAAGAACACGGGCAAGATCACCCACGAGCTGTCCGTGCCCGCCGACGAGACGCTGATGCCGGTCGAGCGACTGAACCCCGGGACCTTCCGCCATCAGAAGTTCGGCGTGCCGGGCGGCTACCTGGTCCGTTGCTCGGAGTACCCCAGCCTCGCCATCTCCGTCATCGTCGTCGATTCGCCTTACTACGCGGTGGTGGACGACAAGGGCGCGTTCTCGATCCCGGGCGTTCCGGATGGAAAGGCCACCCTGAAGGTGTGGGCGGGCGGCCGCTGGGCGCACGAGGAGAGCATCGACACGAACGGCAAGGACCTGTCGATTCGCATCGAGAGCGCCAAGAGCGCGAACCAGCCCGAGGCCAAGGAGGCAGAGGGCACGGGCAAGGAAGGCGATTCCGAAGGCAAAGAGCCCGATCCCAAGGGATCGGCGGAGTAACCGGAGCTCGCATGTTTCTCTCGAAGATCTGGTTCATCCTGGTGGCCCTGTTCGCGGGCGTTTCGCTGTCCATCGCGCTGACGGCACCCCGGCCCATGGTGCAGAAGCTGCAGGAGCTGGAAGGCCAGCGCCTGGATCGGGCCGAGTACGCGACCGAGCAGATGCTGAAGGTCGACGCCCACAAGTGGATCGATCGCGTGGCCCGGCTGGGCCGCGACGCCGTGCTGGCCGAAGCGCTGGACAGCGCGTCGCGCGGCAGCGGCGAGCTGGGCGTCCAGCACCGCACCGTGCAGGTGCGCATCCAGGCGTTGCTGCCCGACCTGGCCGGCGCGGGCATCGCCACGATCGTGGCGGTCGACGCCAACGGCAGAGTGGTGGCGCGGGTGGGCGGCGACGACGACAAGAACTTCGGCGAGAACATCGGCGGAGCCGAGCTGATCGACGACGCCCTGCGCGGGTTCCTGTCCGATGACGTCTGGGGCGCGGGGGGGCGGTTGCTGCGCGTCGCCGGCGCCCCGGTGCTGTCCAAGAGCCGCGACCGGATCGTGGGCGCGCTGTACGTGGGCGCCGAGACCGGCGCGCAGTTCGCGGAGCGCCTGAAGAAGAACCTGGACGTGGACATCGCCCTGTTGCTGAAGGGCAAGGTCATCGCCTCGACCATCCCGGCCGAGGTGCTGTCCGGTCTGCCCGACATGGTCGAGCAGCACCGGCAGGACATCGACAACCTGAAGCGAACGCCAGCGCTGCCCATCGACGTGGGCAACGAGACGTACCTGGCGGTGGCGGCGCCCTTCCCGGGCCAGGCATCGCTGCAGAAGGCCTACTACGTGCTGATCGGGAAGAAACCCGCGCACGCCGACATGGGCTCGCTGCTGGCCAGCACGTCGGCGCACGATCTGAAGTGGGGCACCTTCCCCTGGATCCCGCTGCTGGTGACGATCCTGGGCATCATCGCCGTGGGGCTGTTCCTGCAGCGCTTCGAGGTCGACGGCCCCATGCAGCGCATCCGCGCCGAGCTGCGCGCGCTGGTGCGGCTGGACGGCGCGAAGCTGAATGATCACAAGTACGGCGGCGGCTTCGGCGGCATCGCCCGTGACGTGAACGCCGCGCTCGAGCACGTGTCGATCGCCATGTCGGGCGCACACCCGCTGGGCAACCACGCCATGGCCGATGCGCCCGCAGCGGGCAGCGCGTTCTCGGAGGGCGAGTCTCACTTCGCCCAGGCGGTCCGTCCGGCGGCCGGCCCGCCGCTGATCCCAGGTCTGGGCGCGCCGCCGCCGCCCGCCTTCGCCCCCCCTTCGGACGACGGCGGCCCCGCCCCGTCATCGCCCGCCCAGCCCGCCTTCGGGGCGGCCCCGACGTCCTCGGAGCAGGACGAGGACGCGCACATCCGCGAGGTCTACGAGCAGTTCGTGGCAACGAAGAAGGAGTGTGGCGAGCCGACCGCGGGCCTGACCCTGGACAAGTTCAGTCAGCGCCTGCACGACAACCGGGCGGCGCTGATGGCGAAGCACGACTGCCGCACCGTTCGCTTCACGGTCTACGTGAAGGAAGGCAAGGCGTCCCTGCGCGCCACGCCGATCAAGTAGGCGCTCCCGCCGGGTGCTCCCCGGAGGCGACCCGAGAAGGCGACCCCAGAGGCGACCCGACGAGCGGGGGCCGGATCCGCCCCACCCGGTCCTACTGTCCGCCCAGCAGCAGATCGTCCGCGCTCTGTTCCTGACCGGCGGCGGGGGCGGTCTCCGTCGGCACCGTCCCCTCGAGGAACACCTCGTCGTAGCCATCTGCGCCGGCCGCGGGAAGCAGCCCCGTCGCCTTGTCGATCCGCTGCACCACAATCCCGGGGGGCTGCACGAAGTCGCGCACCGGCTGGCCGGACAGCGCCTTGGTCATGAAGTCGGTCCAGATGGGAAGCGCCGTCTTCGCGCCCGCCTCCCCCTTGCCCAGCTTGCGCTGGTCATCGAAGCCGACCCACACGGCCGCCAGCAGCTCGGGCGTGAAGCCGATGAACCAGGCGTCGCGGAGCGCGTTCGAGGTGCCAGTCTTTCCGGCGGCGGGTCGGCGCAGGCGGCCGGCCGCCGAGGCGGCGGTCCCTTCCAGGATCACACTGCGCATCATCGACACCACGACATAGGCCACGTCGGGCGCGACCGCCGCCACCGGCGGCGGGGGGGTGATCAGCTCGTCGCCCACCTTCGTGACGATGACCGGATCGGCGCGCATCCCGCCCGCCGCGAAGGTGGCATAGGCGTTCGCCATCTCCAGCGGGTGCACGGTGGTCGCGCCCAGCGCCAGCGCCAGGCCCACGTCGTCGGCGATGGGCGAGACCACCCCCACCCGCGTCGCCATCGCCTTCACCGCCGGCAGCCCCACCTGTTCCAGCAACTTGATGGCGACCGTGTTGATCGAGTGGGCCAGCGCCACCCGCAGGCGCACGGGGCCGCGGAACTCTTCCTTCTCGTAGTTCTGCGGCTTCCAGCGGTCGTAGACGTCGGGCGCGTCGTTGACCAGCGAGGCGGCCGTGAAGCGCTTCGACTCGATGGCCGCCGCATACAGGATCGGTTTGAAGGCCGAGCCGGGGATGCGCACGGCCCGCTCGGCGCGGTTGAACCCGCCCGGGCGGAAGTCGTAGCCCCCCACCTCGGCCAGGATCTGCTTCGTCTGCGGGTTCATCACCACCATCGCCGCCTGCGGCCCCAGCTCCAGCGCCAGCGACACCAGCGGTAGCTGGGCCGCGTCGGCGTTCAGCTTGTTCAGGTCCAGCTTGGTCTCGGGGTGCGTGCGCTCGGGCGCCAGCCGGACCCGCACCAGATCCCCCTCCGAGAAGCGATCGACCAGGGGCTTCGCCCCCTTCGTGTAGCGCGGCTCCGACGTCAGATCGACCACGCCGTGCTGGTTGCCGATGTCGACCAGGATCTGGCCGAACCGCGGCTCGGCCGGGTTCTTCTCCAGCGCCTCCACGATGCCCTCGAAGATCTGCGGGGGATTCTTCCCCGCGCGCGCCGCCGCCAGCGCCGCCCGGTGCTTCAGCAGCGCCTTGCCCGCCACGTGCCCCACCGGCCCGCGAAAACCTTGACGCGCGTCCACCTCCTCCAGGCCGCGCTCCAGCGCCTGCCGCGCCTGCGCCTGCATCTTCCCGTCGATGGTGGTCTGCACGCGCAGGCCCAGCTCGGCGACGGGCTGATCCTGGAACCGCTCGTTCAGCCAGCGCGAGACGTCCTCCACCGCCTCGGCCGCCAGCTCGGGTGTAGGGGCGGTGTCGCGCGAGATGCGGATGGGCGCCTTGGAAAGCTTCTCGGCGGTGGCGTGATCGATGTAGCCGCGCGCCTCGAGCTGGCCCAGGACGTAGCGCTGCCGCGTCTTCGCCGCCTCGGGGTGCTTGCGCGGCGACAGCCGCTCGGGACTTTGCGGCAGCCCCGCCAGCAGCGCCGCCTCCGCGGTGTCGATCTGGCGCACCGACTTGTTGAAGAAGAAGCGCGCCGCCTCCTCGCAGCCGTAGCGGCCGTGGCCGTAGTAGATCTGGTTCAGGTACAGCTCCAGGATCTGCTCCTTCGACAGCTTCTGCGACAGCTGGCGGGCCAGGATGATCTCCTGCACCTTGCGGCGCAGGGTGCGCTCGGGCGTCAGCAGGAACGTCTTGATCACCTGCTGGGTGATGGTCGAGCCGCCCTGGGCCCGGCGCCCGCGCAGGACGTTCTCGACGACGGCCCGGACCATGCCCTTGTAGTCGAAGCCCGGGTGGTGCCAGTAGTCGGCGTCCTCGGCCGCCACCACGGCGTCGATCAAGATCTTCGGGATCTCGGCGTAGGGGACGAAGGTCCGCTTCTCCGGTCCCAGCTCGGCGATCACCGCGCCGTTGCGATCGAGCAGCCGGGTGACCTGCTTGGGCCGGTAGTCACGCAACGTCTCGACGTTCGGCAGGCGCGAATCGCTGCCGTAGTAGACGAACATCCCCACCAGCGCTAGCCCGCCCGCCACCGCGCCCAGCGCGCCCACCAGCAGCGCGATGCGCAGGATGCGCCAGGGGGTCATGTTGCCGCCCCGCCCTCGTCCTTTTCCCTTGGAAGCTGGTGACACGTCCGCGTCTGCCTTTCTGGAGCGGCCGCCGGTGCGCGTCGCCATCGGACCCAGTCTACCGGCCGGGCACCTTCCTTCAAGAATTAGCGCCCCCGCGTGACGGCGGCAGTTTGCGAGCCGAACAGGCGGCGACTATCGTGGCGGTCGCTCATGAGGTCTCGTCTCGTCGGATCACTTGTGGCGTCCCTGGGCCTCGCCACGCTGGCCGGGGCGACGGCCTGCCTGCAGCACGAATTCACGAAGGACGATCCCCAGCCGACCACGAATCGGTCCACGCAGCAGGTGCTGGACCAGATCGTGGCCGCTCGCCAGGCGCGCCAGCTTCCCGCGCCCAGCGTCGTGTCCGAGCTGCGCCAGCCCGCGCTGAAGGGCATGGTGGCGGTTTCACGCGGCGACCAGTCGCTGGCGACGGCCGCGCACGACGCCGCCCTGCGTGTCGTCCAGCTGATGGGCCGCCACACCTGGACGTTCGCCACCGACTGCACTGACCTGTCCCGGCTGCAGCTCCCCCCGGTGGTGCTGGAGTCGCGCGAGCTGCTGATGAACGCCGCGGCCGTGGCGGCTCCCGACGGCCACACCTACGTGCTGGTGGTGGTGACCGAGCCGGGCGCCTCGTCCATCCGGGCCGACCAGATGGGGGGCGGCGCCGGCGGAACCAACCCGTCCATCGAGGCCTACGTGCACCCGCTGGTGGCGCCGGGCCGTTGTGGCGAGCGCTGGCCAGCCGCGAAGCGCGGCGACTGAGGCTAGCCGCCGTTCTTGCGGGCCCGGCCCAGCGTCATCTCGGCGAGCTTCTCGATCAGATCCTGGTACGGGTAGCCCGCCACCTCGGCCGCCCACGCCAGATCCTCACCATCGGCCAGGTACGGGTTCGGGTTGGCCTCGACCACGTAGATGGCGTCGTCGTGGGCCAGGCGCACGTCGATACGACCGTAGTCGCGCAGCCCCGCCGCGCGATAGGTCCGCACCGCCACGTCCGACAGGCGCTGGATCAGGCTCTTCGACAGATCCTGCGCCACCATGTTCTCGATGCCGCGGCTCTCCCGGTACTTCAGGCTCCACTTCGCCTTGTAGGTGGCGATCCGCCCCTCCACGTTGGGCTCGTTCTTGAACACCATCTCGATGGGCGGCAGCGCCTTGGGCCGCTCGTTCCCGATCACGCCCACGTACAGCTCGCGCCCCTCGATGAACTCCTCGACGATGGCGTCGGTCTCGATCTTCTCGTGGATGAACTGGATGCGGCTGTTCAGCGCGTCGTCGTCGCGCACCACCGAGGACTGCGCGATGCCGACCGACGCGTCCTCGTCCTGCGGCTTCACGATCAGCGGGAAGCGCAGGTCGCTGGGCCGCTGGATGGGCTGTCCGATGGGACAGACCATGAAGTGCGGGATCAGGATGCCGTGATAGGCCAGCACCTTCTTGGTCAGCGCCTTGTCGCGGGCCAGGATCAGCCCCTCGGTCGACGCCCCGGTGAAGGGGATGCCCAGCATCTCGAGGATCGCCACCACGGTGTAGTCCAGCGCCGACTTGCCCCGGAAGCGCTCGGACAGGTTGAACACCATGTCGCAGGGCTGCGCCTTCAAACCGGCCACCAGCTGATCGAGGTCGTCGCGGAACCCCAGGCACCGCACCTCGTGACCGCGCGCGATCAGGGCGCGCGCCACGTCGAACTCCGCCTCGTCGACGGACTCGATGTGCTTCGTGAAGTCCTGGTTGGCCGGGGGCGCGTCGTCCGTGTCGAACAGAACCACCACGCGCGCCTTCTTCATGAGCGGACCCGCCAGCGGAGCGGCCTGCGCTCGAAACCACAGCTCATTCAAGGAATGTACGTCGGCCCACCCTGTTCTGTCGATATCCGCCGCAGGGTTTGACAGCCGTCGCCGGGTTCCCAGCAACCTGGCGACGATGAAGATGCTAACGTAACGCCCCCTCATGGATCCGGAGCTTCAACGCCTTCGCGCCGCGGTCGACATCCGTCGCACCTTCGCCATCATCTCGCACCCCGACGCGGGCAAGACGACGCTGACCGAGAAGCTGCTGCTGTACGGCGGCGCCGTCCACCTGGCCGGCTCGGTGAAGCAGAAGGCGGCCGGAGGCCGGCAGACCACCAGCGACTGGATGGAGATCGAGCGCCAGCGCGGCATCTCGATCTCCACCAGCGTCCTGCAGTTCACCTACGCAGGCCGGCATGTGAACCTGCTGGACACGCCCGGTCACAACGACTTCTCCGAGGACACCTACCGGACGCTGGCCGCGGCCGACGCGGCGGTCATGCTGATCGACAGCGTGAAGGGCGTCGAGCCGCAGACCATCAAGCTGTTCCAGGTCTGCCGCATGCGTGGCATCCCCATCGTCACGTTCATCAACAAGATGGACCGCAGTGGCCGCGACGCGTTCGACCTGCTGGACGAGATCGAGCGCGTGATGGGGATCCCCTGCAGCCCGGTGAACTGGCCGGCCGGCTCGGGTCACTCGTTCATCGGCGTCTACGACCGCTGGTCGAAGAAGCTGCTGACCTTCGAGCGCAGCGGCGCCGGGTCGCGCCGCGCCCCCATGAGCGAGACCGACGTCGACGATCCCATGGTGGCCGAGGCGCTGGGCGAGACGGCCAAGGCGCGCATGCTGGACGAGCTGGCCTTGCTGGAGAGCGCCGGCAATCCGTTCGACCTGGAGCTGTTCCGCCAGGGGCAGGTCACGCCGGTGTTCTTCGGCAGCGCCATGAACAACTTCGGCGTCGAACCCTTTCTGGATCGCTTCGTGGAGCTGGCGCCCCCGCCCCGCCCGCGCAAGACCTCGACCGGCACGCTGGCGCCGGACGAGCCCCGCTTCACCGGCTTCGTGTTCAAGATCCAGGCGAACATGGATCCGCAGCACCGCGATCGCATCGCGTTCGTGCGCATCTGCTCGGGCCGGTTCCAGCGGGGCATGACCGTGCACCACGTGCGCACGGCGAAGGAGCTGACGCTGGCGCGCCCGGTGCAGTTCCTGGCCCAGGAGCGCACGGTGATCGACGAGGCCTACTCGGGCGACATCATCGGCATCTGGGATCCCGGCGTGCTGCGCATCGGCGACACGCTGTGCGAGGGCGACCCGCTGGAGTTCGAGGGCATCCCGCGCTTCTCGCCCGAGCACTTCGTGCGGGTGCGCCTCGAGGATCCGCTGAAGCGAAAGCAGCTGAAGAAGGGGCTGGATCAGCTGTCGGAAGAGGGGGCCGTGCAGCTTTTCTTCGATCGCACACGCCTCGAGCGCGAGCCCATCCTGGGCGCGGTCGGCGTGCTGCAGTTCGAGGTCATCCAGCACCGCCTGAAGTCCGAGTACCGCGTGCAGGTGGGCTTCGACCGGCTGCCGTTCCGCCTGGCCCGCTGGATCGAGGGCGAGAACCTGAACCTGGACAAGTTCGAGCTGGCGGGCCGGACCACCTGCGTCCTCGACGTCGAGGAGCGCCCGCTGGTGCTGTTCGATTCGGAGTGGCTGCTGCAGATGGCGGAGCGGGACAACGCGAAGGTCCGCTTCGTGGCGGCGGTGCAGCCCGGGCGCAGCGCGCGCGCGGGCCAGTGACGCGCGCGGCCGTCCGGGCCGCCATTCGCTCGCAACGGCCGCTTTTTTTGACGAATTCTCGACGGAGATTGCCCGAAATCTGAGCACCCTCCGTAAACCCCGTCGGTACCGTGGCGGCGGTCAGGGTGGACCATTTCTGCGACCCCACTCCCCCGAGGCAAAAATTGAGGACGAACCGGCTCTCTACGGTCTACCTGGCTCTGGCTGCTCTCTCGTTCGCGGTGGCCGCCTGCGCCCCCCAGCAAGGTGGTTCGCAAACGGACGGCAGCGGCGGCAGCTCGGGTAATCAGGGCTCCGGCGGTTCGACCGCCAGCGGAGGCACGAAGGGCTCGGGGGGCAACACGGGCACCGGCGGCGCCGCCACCAGCGCGGGCAGCGGGGGCAAGGTGGGAAGCGGCGGCAGCAGCGGTGACACTGGCAGCGGTGGCTCGGCGGCCTCAGGCGGCGCGACCGGCTCCGGCGGCACGGCCGCGGGCGGCGCCGCCAGCACGGGCGGCACCACGGGCCGGGCCGGCATGTCCGGCACCGCCACGGGAGGCAGTCACAGCGGCGGCGCGACCGCGACCGGCAGTGGCGGGATCATCGGCGGTGCGGGCAGGTCGGGCAGCGGAGGCGCGATGACGGCCGCCAGCGGAGGCGCGACCGGCAGCGGTGGCGTGAGAGGCTCGGGCGGCACGACCGGCTCCGGAGGAAGCACCAACAGCAGCGTGATGCACCCGCCGCCCATCACCAACGGCCAGAGCGGCTGGGCGTCGCGCTACTGGGATTGCTGCAAGCCGGCCTGCGGATGGAAGGGCAACGTCTCGCGCGGCAATCCCATGATGAGCTGCGACAAGAGCGACAACAGCTTGGGCGGCAATTACGACGCGGTGAACGCCTGCCAGGGCGGCGGGACCGCCTACATGTGCTGGAGCGGCGTCCCCTTCACGGCCGACGACACGCTGGCGTACGCGTTCGCGGCCGCCTCCGGCAGTAACTACTCTTGCGGTCGTTGCTACCAGCTGCAGTTCACCGGCACGAACAACACGAGCGGCGACAAGAAGGGGACGCCGGCCCTGAGCGGCAAGACGATGATCGTCCAGGTCATCAACAACGGCGGTGTGCAGGCGACGCAGTTCGATCTGCTGATTCCGGGCGGGGGCGTGGGCGCCCTCAATGCCTGCGCGACGCAATGGGGAATGTCGGATCTGGGCAGCCAGTACGGGGGCTTTCTCACCGCCTGCAACGGCGACAAGAACTGCACCATGCAGAAGTGCCAGACGGTGTTCGGCGACAAGCCGGATCTGATGGAGGGCTGCATGTGGTTCCTGGGCTGGTTCGGCGGCTCGAACAACCCGGACTTCACGTATCAGAAGGTGGCGTGCCCGCAGGCGCTGACGGCGAAGTCGGGCCTGTCCGATCCGGGCTAGCCGCAGCCGTTCGGACCGGGAGGGGGGGCAGCGCGGCTGGGCGCTGGCCGGGGCGCGACCGAAGGCGTGCAGCCGAGGGGGCGCGGTCGGCCGCGGACGTTTCGACATCGCCACAGCCATGGAATGTACGGAAGATTGCATTCTTCAGCGTCCCGATCCTAAGCTGCCCTCGTGAAGACGCGCTCTGTCGTCCTGGGTACTGTGCTTCCCTCCTTGCTGGTGTTCTCCTTGCTCGGGTTCTTGGGCGGCCAGGCTCGCGCCGGCGGGAAGGAGGCCAACGACAAGGTGACCGCCCTGAACCGCGCCGCCGTCGAGGCCTACGGCGCGGGCGACTTCAAGAAGATGAAGGCGAAGCTGCAGGAGGCGCTGAAGATCGCCAAGAAGGACCTGGATGGCGAGCCGATGCTGGCGCGGACGTACCTGCACATGGGCGTCCTGTACGTCGACGGGCTGGACAACCGCGAAGCCGGCGTGAAGGCGTTCTCCGCCGCGCTGAAGATCAACCCCACCATCACCATGACGGCCGGCATGGCCACGAAGAGCGTGACCGACGCCTTCGAGGAGGCACGCGCCGAGAGCGCGGGTGGCGCCGCGCCGGTGGCCAAGGCCCTGAGCGCCAAGGCTCCCCCCGAGCAGCCCGTGGCGAAGACGACGACGCCCGTGGCTGCCGCGCCCGCGCCCAGGAGCGCCCCCCCGAAGGCTGCGCCGAAGGACGACGACGAGGAAGAAGACGAAGCGGCCGCCCCGCCGGCCCGCAAGCTATCGCCCAAGGAAGAGCGCGCCGCCAAGAAGGAAGAAGCCAAGAACGGCAAGCTGCTGGAGGCCGAGAAGAAGCGCAACGCCGCCGAACACGACAAGCTGACGAAGCAGCTGGCGCAGACGGAGAAGGAGCTGGCGGCCGCGAAGGAGACCGCGGCCAGTGAGCGCGCCGAGAAGGAGCGGTTGCAAGCCCAGATGAAGCAGCTGGTGGCGGAGGCGAAGAAGCAGGTGAGCGACGCCGAGAGCGAGAACAAGCGCCTGGCGAAGCAAGCCAACGACGAGGCCAAGAAGGCGGCCCTGGAAGCGGATGCGGAGGCCAAGCGTCAGTCCCAGGAGCTGGACAAGGAGCGGGCCGCCAAGGACAAGCAGCTGGCCGAGGGCCAGGCGCGCGAGAACAAGGAGCGGGAAGCGAAGGAGAAGCTTCAGCAGCAGTTACAGGAGCGCGACAAGATGCTCGCCGAGGCGAAGCAGGCGCTGACGGACGCCAAGCAGCGCATCCAGCAGGCCGACAAGGACAAGGCGGCGAAGGACAAGGAGATCGCCGATGGTCTGACGCGCGAGAAGAAGGAGCGCGAGGCCAAGGAGAAGCTGGAGAAGGAGAAGCAGGCCGCCAAGGAGAAGGAGACGGAGCGGAAAGCGAAGGAGGACGCCGAGCGCGCCGCGCGCGCCAAGCTGGCGGCGGGCCCCGACGTCCCGGACCACTTCTCGGAGCCGATCTTCTGCGACGTCCCCGAGATCGCGGATCCGCACACCGATCTCTACGTGCACTGCGTGGCGCAGCCCAAGGTGAAGGCCAAGGAGATCACGTTCTTCTATCGCTCGAACGGCGCCAGCTACAACGCGCAGGTCATGGAGCGCTCGAAGAAGGGATGGTTCATGACCATGATCCCCGCCGAGCGCGTGTCGGGCCGCGCGCTGCAGTATTACGCCGAGGCCCACGGCGACACGAAGGTCGCCAGCGGCAAGCCCGCCTCGCCGAACGTGATGTCGTTGCGCGCGAAGTGAGGGTGCCCGCCGCGACGAGGCCGGCCCGGCGCCGTCACCGCGGCGGCAAGTACCGGCCGCCGGACGATGAGGGCGGCGCCCCCGGGGCGGTCATGGGCTTGGCCAGCACGATGTTGCGGCCGGCGCGCCGGCCGTCGTGGTAGCTCTCGGTCGGGCGGACGCCGATGCCCGCCCCGCCGGTGCGCCGCGGGTAGCGGCGGCCCAGATACTCGGTCAGCGCCGGGTCCCCCACCCAGATCAGCCCCTCGCGGCGATTGTCCTTGGCCGCCTCGTTCAGCTTGTCGTCGAAGCCCATCATCACGCCCATCAGGTAGCGGCGGCGCTCGCCGTTGCCGGTCAGCCCCCGCTCGCGCCGGTGACCACGCCACAACCGCTCGCCGGTCTCCAGCAGGAAGCCGTGGACGTAGACGGCGACGTCCAGGTTCGACGGCGTCCCGCACAGCTCCAGCACGCGCCCCTGCTTGCCGGCCAGCGGCAGGTACGACGGGACCCAGATCGCCTCCACGAAGAAGTGGCGCGCCAGGATGCCCGCCAGGACGTGCTCGGCGCCCGACACGCGCCCGCTCGGCTGGCCCACCTGGCGAAAGGTGAACCCCTCGCGGGTGGCGGCGGCCGCGATGTCGATGTTGTGCTTCAGCATCAGCCGCTGGGCGGCGCGCATGGCAGCCTCGGCCTCGTGCGCGTTGGGGCTCTCGGCCAGCGCCAGCAGCCGCGCGATCCGGCGCAGGATGGGGCTGCCGTCGCCCAGCCCGGCCGCCCCCTCGGTCAGGTCGGGCATCCCGGCGGCCGTGGCGTCGAAGCCGTGCTGGCGGCACAGGTGTTCGAACGCCGGTCCGTGCGCGCTCTGATCGTGCACCCCCAGCACCTCGTCGACGAACTGGTGGGCCATCTCGTGCTTCACCACCTCTCGCACCACCATCCAGGGCCGCCCCAGCACCAGCGCGCGTGACAGCGACAGCGTCCGCGAGCGGCCGTCCCAGGCGCCCAGCCGTCGCTCGGTGTCGGACAGCGCCAGAACGGGGCGGCGCAGGCGTCCCCGGAAGTGGTTCTGGTTGATCTCCGCCCAGGTATGGCCCAGTTGCACCACCAGCGCCCGCTCCAGCGCCGCCGACAGCGGCGGCAGCGCCCCACCCTGCTCGGCTGCTTCGGTTTCTCCGGAGAACGACACGCGCGCGAATCCTACCAGTGCGCGTTGTGGGCCATCTCCAGCGCCTTCTGGGGCCAGAACGCGCCGGCGATCGGGCCCTTGTTGCACGCGCCGTCCGATTCGCCAGGGGGCTTCAGCCACAGGAAGGCGTCGCACAGCGGCTCGCCCGTGTTCGTGGTGGGCGGCGTCCCCAGCGCCCGGCCGTCCGGGTTGCACCAGCTGCGCTCGTCATCGGGGCCGAACCCCTCGGGCGCGCCATTGCCGTTGCGGCTGGTGTCGATGATGAAGTGCTTTCCGCCCAGCAGCGCCGACAGCCGCCGCCCGTACGCCAGCAGGTCCGGCGTGGCCTGGTAGTTCGACACGTTCAGCGAGAACCCGTCGGCGCGGTCGATGCCCGCGGCCTTCAGGCGGGGCGCCATCTCCTCGGGCGTGACCCAGCGCGAGTGGCCCGCGTCGACATAGACCGCCGCCCCCGGCAGGTCCATCAACGTGTCGACGGCGAAGTGAATCAGGTCGATGCGCTCTTGCTGGCGGCGCGCGTCCAGACACTTCGTCAGCATCGGCAGGCCGTCCGGCTCCAGCACCACCACCGCGCGCCGTGAGCCGATACCGGAGGCGACCTTGCGGATCCACTGCCGGTACCGCTCGGGCGAGCCGGCCCCGCCCGCCGAATATTGACCGCAGTCGCGGTAAGGCAGGTTGTAGATGATCATGACCGGCAGCCCGCCTGCCCCCGTCTTGGCCCACACCAGGCGCTTCACCTCGACGTCGACGGGGTTGCTCCAGTTGCCGATCCACGCCGCCGCGGGCTGGCTCGCGATCTTGTCCAGCGCCGCCGCGTCCTGGGGCCGGCTGGACCGCCAGCGCTCGGCGGTCCGGGCCGCGTTCGACTCGGGATCCAGCACGAAGTAGGCGTCCTTGAACGGGCTCTCCCCCTTGGGACGCGCCGACTTCATCGAGGCGCGCGGCTGGCCGACCACGCCCGAGGCCGGGATGGTCGCCGGCGCGGGTGGAATGATGCACGCGACGGCCAAGAAGCCGGCGCCCAGCACGAAGAGACGGAAGGTCATGGCTTTCCCTGACACAACCACCGGCAACGGTAAAGCAAGAAGTCGGCGCCCGGCGATCACGCGCGGGGTTCCTCACCGTCACGAAATGCGAAGCCCCGGGGACGGTGCAGACCGTGCCCGGGGACTGGTAGGCGTGCTGAAGCAGGCTGCTAGGTGACCAGGCGCGGGCGCGCCCGCACCCGATGGCGCTTCGGCTGGGGCGCGGGAACGGCGCCGCGGAAGTGGGTGCGGCGGCAGGCGGACCGAAGGGCCCGCCGGCTGCCGGATAGCTTGTGGGGGTCTTCCTCGCAGGAGATCAGCAGCGCCCGGGCGGCGTCGCGGAACTCGCTGCCGGCGGTGGACAGGCCCATCCCGCCGCCGACCGCGTCACCCCAGCGGCGCGCGGGCGGATCGAAGATGCCGTCACCCTCGCGCGAGCGCCAGCGCTCCATCGCCTCGCGCATCGTCAGCGTGGCGGCGCGCAGGCTGCGAGCGCGCCGCGACCGGATCGCCCGCACCAGCATGAAGACGGCGGCGCCGCAGATGACCAGCGACAGGTAGAAGCCGCCCGAGGGGCCCTCGGGGCTGACGTGGATGGACCGCGCCGCCAGCGCGACACCGCCCAGCAGCATGACGACGGAGAAGACCGGCGAACCCATTGTCTCCTTGCATCGACGCCCGCGCGGCGCGACTGAAGCGCGCCCGCGACGAACAGGGCGAATGCGGACCACGCCCTAAGCGGCGATGTAGGGGCTGACGGCAGATCGCCGCCCGCACCCCGACCCCGTCACCCTCGGGCTTTGCCCAGATCCCGCACCACCGCTTCGGCGGCGGCGACGTCCCGGTCGGTCAGCTTCTGGCGCGTCTTGAAGTAGGCCGCCCAGGGATCACGACGGCGCCGCGCCAGCCACTGGCTGCGGTCGGTGACGTGATAGCTGTCCGAGCGGAGGTCAGGGCCCAGATCTTCCCAGGCGAGCGGCACCGACACCGACGCCGTCGGCCGCGCCCGCACCGAATAGATGCTGACCGACGTCGCCCCCCGGCGGTTGCGCAGGTAGTCGACGAAGATCTTCGCCTCGCGGCCGGCCTTCGCCAGACCGGCCGAGTACCGCGTCGGCTCGGCGCGCGCCACCGCCTGCGCGATCGCATGCGTGAAGCCCAGGGTCTCCTTCCACCCGGCGTGCGGCGTCAGGGGCACCACCACGTGCAGCCCCTTGCTGCCGGTGGTCTTCACGAAGCTGGCCAGCTGGAAGTGCTCCAGGATCTCCCGGATCTTGCGCGCCCCCTCCACGATCGCGTCCCACCCGATGTGGGGGCCCGGATCCAGGTCGAACACCATGCGATCGGGCCGCTCCAGGTCGGACACCCGCGCGTTCCAGGTGTGAATCTCGAGCACGTTCATCTGCGCCAGCGCCACCAGCGCCGCCTGGTCGTCGGCGATCATCGTCAGGCCTGACTCCGTGCCCGACGCGATGTCGAACTGCCGCAGCTCGGGCGGCGCCCAGGGCCCCGGATGGCGCACGTAGAAGGGCCTGCCGGTCACGCCCTCCGGCGAGCGCAGCAGCGTCAGCGGCCGATCTTCGGTGTGCGGCAGCATGAACTCCGCCACGTCCTGGTAATAGTGGGCCAGGTCCAGCTTGGTGACGCCAGCGTCGGGATACAGCATGCGCTCCGGGTGCGTCAGCTTCACGCCCGCGACCTGATCCGACGACGCCTTCGCGGGCGCGCCGTGGTGCTGCGGCGTCTTCCCTGGCGCCACGGGCTTCGCCTTCGCCGCCGCGGCGGACGCTTTCCCTGGCGCGGCGAATGCCTTCGCCGGCGCGGCGTTCGTCTTCGTCGGCGCGGGCTTCGCGTTCGCCGGCGAGGCCTTGGTCTTCCCTCTGGCCGGCGGCGCCTTGGCCTGCTTCGGCTCCGGCTTTCCCCCGCCAGCGCAGCGGGTCACGCGCCAGTCCCCTCCCCGCGCGCCGTCCCGGTAAGGCGCGGCGGCCTTCTTCGAGACCACCCCCGGCGCGCCCAGCTGGCAAGCCGCCGCGAACGTCTCCGGGCCGTGCCCCACCACGTGATCGGCGAAGCGCAACGCCGGCGGCGGCCCGGCCGACGCGACCAGCGCGGCCAGGGCCTTCTTTCTCTCCACCAGCGGAGTTCGCGTCAGGTCGTGCCCGTCCAGATAGGGCAGGTCGAGCACGTACAGCACGGTGGGAGGACGATCGCCCCGGCTACGCCCGTCAGGGCCCAGGGCCGTCGCCACCGCATCGATCAAGGCATCGTGCAACGGCAGCGCCTTCGCCGCCTGGGCCAGCGGCGCCAGCTCGTCGGTCACGTCGTCGCCGGCCGGGTCCAGCAGCTTCACGAAGCCCGCGTCCGCGCGCACGCACACCCGCCGGCCGTCCAGCTCGATCTCGTGCACCCAGTCCTCGCCGCCGGGCACCGCCTTGCCGCGCCGGGCCCGCACCGGCTTCAGCGCCGCCGGCATGGCCTGCGCCCGGGCCTCCGGGATCGCGGCCACGTCCGACAGGCTGGGCTTCGAATGCCACACCCGATCGGAGGCCGCCGCGATGGCCGGCAGGTCGCGCCCGCTGGCCACGCTCTCGGGCCGCGCCGCCGTCACGTCGTACTCGGCCTGGGGCCGGGCGTGGCTGTCCCGGTCCTTGATCAGCAGCCAGTTGTTGTCCCCGTCCTCCCCCCGCCGCCCGCCGCGGTTCGGGCGCGCCTTCAGGTGGACCAGCGCCCAGCGCCCTTGCAGCTTCTCGCCGAACAGATCGAACTTCAGGTGCCCGGCCGCCAGGCCCTCCGCCGCGTCGCCGACCGGCTGCCAGGTGCCGCGATCCCACAGCAACACGGTGCCGCCGCCGTACTGGCCCTGCGGAATGATCCCTTCGAAGCCGCCGTAGTCGATGGGATGATCCTCGACGGCGACGGCCAGCCGGCGTTCGGCCGGATCGAAGCTGGGTCCCTTGGGGACCGACCAGCTCTTCAGCGCGCCGTCCAGCTCCAGCCGGAAGTCGTAGTGCAGCCGGCGCGCCGCGTGCTTCTGGATCACGAAGCTGCGCCCCGTGGGCGACGACCCCACGCGTCCCGGCGGCTCGGCGGTGACGCCGAAGTTTCGCTTGCGGTTGTAGTCGCCCAGGCTCATCGCGGGTGCAGTGGCTGCGTGCGCGCGCGTCGCCGCCGCACGCCCGAAGGATATCAGCCCCTACCTCGCCGAACCCGGCCCGGCGTGTAATGCTGTCGGCATGGCCGACGCTGACGCCGACGAGGACGAGGCCGGCGGCTGGCCCGACGGTCTGGTCGCGGTCGGCGGCGATCTCGACCCGGACACGCTGCTGCGCGCGTACCGCTCGGGCATCTTTCCCTGGTCCTCCGATCCCGCCGTCACCTGGTGGTCGCCCGATCCGCGCGCCATCTTCGATCTGGAGACGTTCCACGCGCACCGCAGCGTCGGCAAGTCCATTCGCCGCCACGGCTGGCGCTACACCACGGACCAGGACTTCGAGGGCGTCATGCGCGCCTGCGCCGCGCCCACGCCGGACCGCCCGGAGACCTGGATCAGCGAACCATTCGTGCGGTCGTATGTCGAGCTGCACCAGCGCGGCCGTGCCCACAGCCTGGAGGTGTGGGAGGGCAGCGAGATGGTGGGGGGGCTGTACGGGGTCACGCTGGGCGGCTTCTTCGGCGGCGAGTCGATGTTCCGCCGCCGCACCGACGCGTCGAAGGCGGCGGTAGGGTTTCTGGTCGAGCACCTGCGCCAGCGGAACTTCCTGCTCCTCGACGCCCAGGTCCCCACCGCCCACCTCCGCTCGATCGGCGCCATCGAGATCCCGCGCGCCGACTACCTGCGCCGCCTCCGGCTGGCGCTGGAACGCCAGGCGACCTTCTGAGGTCGTTCCGCCTTTTCCCTCAGTGGCGATCGAGGACGTTCGTCTTCTCGTCGTCCTCGGTCGTCACGCGCATGCAGACGCGGTTGCGCCCCGAGCGTTTCGCCTCGTACATCGTCTCGTCGGCGACGACGATCAGGTCACCAGCGCTGCGCACGCGCGCGTCGGGGAACGCGGCCACGCCGATGCTGACGGTGACCGGGATGATGCGCTCGCGCGCCTCGAACTTGTGCTCCTCGATGGCGCGGCGGATGCGCTCGGCCAGGTTCTTGGCCCGCGCCAGCTCCAGGCCCCGGCAGATGACCGCGAACTCCTCGCCGCCGTAGCGAGCCAGCACGTCCTCGCTGCGCAGCGACTTCGCCATCAGCGACGCCATGTCCTTCAGCACCTCGTCGCCCACCGGATGGCCGTGGGTGTCGTTGATGTGCTTGAAGCGATCGATGTCCAGGAACAGCAGCGCCAGCGGCTGGTGATGGCGGTCGGCGTACACGAACTCGTTCTGCACGCGGTCCAGGAAGAACTTGCGGTTGTAGACCTTCGTCAGCGGGTCACGCAGGGCCGACTCGGTCAGGTGCTGCTGGAACACCTCGTCCATCTCGTCGTGGTAGGTGAACTTCAGGATCGTGCCGGTGCCGATCATGATCTTGTCCCCCTCGGCCAGGACCTGGCTGGCCAGGCGGATGCCGTTGCAGAACGTCCCGTTCGTGGAGCCCATGTCCTCGACCAGGATCTTGTCCCCCTTGCGCACCACGCGGGTGTGCTCGCGCGAGATGCCATCGTCGATGATGCGCAGGTCGGCCCGCTCGCCGCGCCCGATCACCGTCAGGTCCTTGTCGATGTGGTACATCACGCCCATCGCGCTTCCCGCCAGCACGATCAGGTAGGGCTTGTCACGCTTGCCGGCCTTGAACGCGGGCAGCACGGCGTCGGTGTCCGTGTCGTCGCGCAGGCGCTCCGCCGGGCGTCCGGTGGGCACGGTTCGAACCGATCGCTTTTTGGCCACGCCCTATGATATCCCGGGAAACGAGCGAGGATCAAAGATGCAGATGTTCAGCGGCACCAGCGGATTCAGCTACCCGGCGTGGCGGGGCAGCTTCTATCCCGAGAAATTGCCCACCACCCGCATGCTGGAGCACTACGCCAGCCAGCTGGCCACGGTCGAGATCAACAACACTTTCTACCGGATGCCCAAGCCCGAGACCCTGACCGGCTGGGCCGCGCTGACGCCGCCCGTGTTCCGCTTCGCCCCCAAGGCCCCCCAGCAGATCACCCACCGCCAGCGGCTGGCCGGCTCTGCCGACAGCGCGGCGCTGTTCTGGAAGACGATCGGCGTGCTGGGGGAGCGGCTGGGACCGGCCCTGTTCCAGCTGCCGCCCAACATGAAGAAGGATCTGCCGCGCCTGACCGACTTCCTGGCCTTGCTGCCCCCCGGGGCCCGGGCGGCGTTCGAGTTCCGCCACCCCTCCTGGTTCGACGACACCGTCTACGCAGCGCTGTCGGCGCGGGGCGCCGCCCTGTGCATCGCGGAGGCCGAGGACCTGAAGACGCCCTCGATCGCCACCACCGGCTGGGGCTACCTGCGCCTGCGGCGGATGGACTACGACGAGGCCGCCGTCGCCACCTGGACGGCCTGGCTGCGCGAGCAGCAGGGCAACTGGTCCGAGGCGTACGTCTATTTCAAGCACGAGGACGCGGGTCGGGGCCCCCAGCTGGCGGCCGCGCTGAATCGCCTCTGGGCGGCCGGCTAGCCCGCCGGCAGACGCTTGGCGCGCGTCCGCTGCGCCGCCGGGTCTCGTCTCTCTCGGCGGCGGGGCCCTCCTGAAATTTTTGCGCGGGCGGCTGGACTGTGGTTGACTTCCCTACATGGCGCGTGCAATCTCGGGCGGCACGATCTCCTTCGGCCTGGTCTCGATCCCCGTGGCGCTGTACTCGGCGACACAGGCATCGGCCGGGATCTCGTTCAACCTGCTGCACGCGAAGTGCGGCACCCGCGTGAAGCAGCAGTACATCTGCCCGCTGGACAACGAGATCGTCCCGCGGGACCAGATGGTGAAGGGCTACGAGTTCGCGAAGGACCAGTACGTCACCTTCACCAGCGACGAGCTGAAGTCGATGGAAGAGAAGGCGACGCAGACGATCGACATCGCGCAGTTCGTCCCCTCCGAGAGCATCGACCCCGTCTACTTCGACAAGGCCTACTACCTGGGCCCGGAGAAGGGGGGCGAGAAGGCCTACCGCCTGCTGGCCGAGGTGATGCGCGAGACCAAGCGCGTGGCGGTGGCCCGCTACGCCGCCCGCGGCAAGCAATACATCGTGATGCTGCGCGCGGCGGACAGCGCCCAGGGCGGCACCGGCATCGTCATGCAGACGCTGCTGTACAGCGACGAGGTCCGTCCCTTCTCCGAGGTCCCCATCGGCGACGCCACCGTGCGCGAGGGGGAGCTGAACCTGGCCAAGCAACTGGTCGATCAGATCGCCTCCGAGACCTTCAACCCCAACGAGTACGAGGACGACGTCCGCAAGCGCATCCAGGCGGACATCGATCGCAAGGTGCAGGGTCAGGACATCGCCGCCCCGGCCCCCACCGCCGAGCCGGCGCGCGTGATCGATCTGATGGAGGCGCTGAAGGCCAGCCTGGGCGCCAAGGCGAAGGCCGCGGCCAGCGAGGCGGCCCCGACCGCCGGCGAGGCCCCCGACGCAGGGGGCATCGCCACGCGCCGCCCCGCTCGCCGCGCCGCCGGTGCGGCGCCCGCGGCCGGCAAGGCCGAGCCCCGCAAGCGCGCCGCCAAGCGCTGAGCGCGTCCCCGCGCCACGGCGCGTGCTTCGGGCTATCATCCACCCCGCCCGTGAGCACCGGATTCAGTACGCAGGACGTGACGGGGATGTTGGGACTGTCGCCCGCGCGCCTGCGCGCGTACATCAAGGCAGGCCTGCTGTGCCCCCAGCGCGGCAGCGCCGGCGAGCTGCGCTTCTCGTTCCAGGACCTGTTGCTGCTGCGCAAGGCGGAGGGCCTGGTGACGGAACGGCTGCCGCCGCGGCGGGTGATGGACGCGCTTCGCCACCTGCGTCGCATCCTGCCCCCGTCGCAGCCGCTGACCGGCGTGCACCTGGGGAACGAGGGAGGTCACGTCGTGGTGCTGGACGGCGATCGCGCCTGGCGCGCCGACTCGGGGCAGATGCTGATGCCGTACGGTCAGGCGGGTGGCGCGGCCGCCACGGCGGTGCTGGCCCTGCGGCCCGCGCCGCAGCCGGATGACCAGGACCTGCAGGCCCCCACCGCCGACGAGTTCTACGCCTTCGCCTGCAGCCTGGAAGAAGGCGCCCCCATCGAGGCGCGGGTGGCGTACGAGCGCGTGCTGAAGCTGGACCCGCACCACGCCGACGCGCACATCAACCTGGGGCGCATGCTGCACGACGCGGGAGAGCTAGCGGCGGCCGAGCATCACTATCGCGCCGCCATCGCCGCGCAGCCGAAGAACGCGACCGCCCTTTACAACCTGGGCGTGCTGCTGGAAGACCGCGCCCAGCCCGACGCCGCCATCGCGACCTACGAATCGGCCACCTCGCTCGACCCCCGTCACGCCGACGCCCACTTCAACGCTGCCCGCCTGCACGACCTGGCCGGGCACTACGAAGCGGCGCTTCGCCACCTGCGTGCCTACCGAAACCTGACCAACGGATGAGCTGCGGGCGCGCGCTGTCCGGGCGGCTCCTTTGCCGTGTCGTCATCGGCGCGGCGCTGGTGTCGCTGGGCCTGGCCAGGCCGGCGCGGGCCCAGGTGATGGGCCTGGGGACGCCCGTCTGGATGCGCGCGGCGAACGCTGGCGCCGCCGGGCTGGGGGGCGCCGGGGGCCACGGGGGCGCCGTGGGGTTCGGCGGCCAGGGGCCGTTCGTCGCAAGCAGCGGTGGGGGCGGCGCGGGGGGCGCCGGCAGCAAGCCCTGGCCCGTGGCGCCGAGCGCCGGGCAACCGCCCTCCCCCGCCCAGCCCGCCCCGGTCGAGCAAGCGCCTCCGCCCCCGCCGCGGTTCCCGTTCACGGTGCGCATCCTCGAGCGCGGGACGCGCCGCCCGCTGGGCGGGGTGTCCATCGCCGTCGATGCGCTGCCGGTGGGCGAGACGGGCCCCGACGGACGGCTGGCGCTGTCGATGGAAGGGGGCCCGCACCAGCTGGAGGCGCAGTTTCCCGCCCACACGGTGGGACGGGCGCGCATCGTCGCCGGGCCGACGCCGCAGCCCGAGCTGTTGCTGCGGCTCGATCCCCAGGTCACCGGCGAGCGCTACCAGACGGAGGTGCGCTCGACGCGCGCCGAGCTGCCCCGCCTCAGCATCGGGGTCGAGGAGGCGCGCCAGACGGCCGGCACGTCGGGCGATCCGGTGCGCGTGCTGGCGTCGCTGCCCGGCGTGTCGCAGGTCGTGTGGCCGGCCGCCATCTTCGTGGTGCGCGGCTCGAACCCCGGCAACACGGGCTTCTTCATCGACGGCATCCGCGTCCCGGCCACCTTCCACCTGGCGCTCGGCCCCTCGATCATCGCGCCCAGCCTGGTCTCGGGGCTGGACTTCTATCCCGGCGCCTACCCGGAGAACTTCGGGCGCTACATCGCCGGCATCGTGTCGATCCGGACCGAGCGCCCGCCCGAGGATCGGGTCCACGCCGTGGCGGACGTCTCGCTGTACGAGGCCCGCGCCATCGTCACCACGCCGGTCGACGACGCCAAGGGGACCGTGGCGGCGGCGGCGCGCTATTCGTACACCGGACCGCTGCTGTCGCTGTTCGATCAGAACACCACGCTCAGCTACTGGGACTACCAGCTGCGCCTGGATCACCAGCTCGGTCCGGGGCGGCTGACCGTGTTCTCGTTCGGGTCGTTCGATCGCCTCGACTGGAACGGCGGGGGCCTGTCGTCGTCGAACGAGGGGACGCAGACGGCGGCCCTGCAGTTCCACCGTCTGGACGTGCGCTGGACGGGCGCCCTGGCCGGCGGGCGCCTGGTGGCGGGGCTCACCGGCGGCTACGACAAGGCGCGCTCGACGCTGTCGCAGGCGCTGCTGTCGGTGCGGGCGCTGGATCTGGCGCCGCGCCTGTCCTGGACCCGCCCCCTGGGCCGCCACTTCGAGCTCGAGCTGGGCGCGGACGCCGAGTACCAGCACTTCGCCGCCGAGCCGGATCCCCTGCGCACCAGCAACGACCTCAGCCGTTCGCGCCCCGCCCTGTCGCAGGGCACCTTCGCGGCGCTGCGGCTGCGCCCCACCGACGGCCTGGTCATCTCGCCGGGCGTGCGCGCCGACCTGTTCGCGGAGGAGAACACGTCCCGCTTCGTGGTCGAGCCGCGCCTCGACGCCTCGTGGGCCGTCACGTCGCGCCTGAGCCTGAAGGCGAACCTGGGCCGCTTCTCCCAGATGCCCAGCCTCCCCTTGAACGTGGCGGGCTTCGAGTCGTTCGGCCTGGCCAGCATCGGCCTGCAGCGGTCGGACAGCGGCGCCGGCGGCTTCGTGCTGCGCTTCCTGGACGACACGACGCTGGAAGCGACGGGGTTCTACCAGCGCATGCTGGTGACCGATCTGACGAACACCGACGTGCAAAGCACGATGGTCACCGAGAACGACGTCCTCATCCTGCACGACGGCGTCAGCTACGGCGTCGAGACGATGATCCGGCGGGCGCCCACCAACAGGTTCAGCGGCTGGATCAGCTACACGCTGTCGTACAGCTATCGCAACGGCACGAACGGCGTGGTCCGCTCGGACTGGGACCAGCGCCACATCATGAACGTGGTGGGCAACTACCGCATCGGCGATCGCACCACCGTGGGCGCGCGCTTCCACTTCAACACCGGCCGGGACGCCCCCTACCCGCCCGCCACCCGCATCCAGCTCCCCGACTATTACCAGCTTGATCTGCGCATCGAGCGTCGGTTCGTCTTCGATCGCTTCATCCTGACCGCCTACTTCGACTTCGCGAACGCCACCGTCAAGAGCGAGCTGGTGCAGTACATCCAGACGTCGCGGGGCCCCCAGCCGTCACAGCTGCGCATCGCCCTGCCCACCCTGGGCCTGCAGGGTCAGTTCTAGAAGGGGGCTACCCCGCGCGCCCATCCGTGGCATGCTTCCCGCCGTGCACGTGAAGGGCTGGCTGCCGGCGTTCGTGTTGCTCGCCGGGGGGGTGACCGGGACCGCGATCGGGGTGGGATGTTCAATCCCGGATACGTCGCAACGGGGGTTCGGCTCGCGGCAGGTGCTGCACGTGCGCGAGGAGGGGCTGGGCCTGCGCAGCTTCTCCTTCGATCTGTCGGCCATCTACCTGGCGCATCCCGTGGCGGGCATCGTGACCTCGAACGGCGTGAGTGCCCCGTACGACCGGACGCTGCTGGATTTGACGACCGGTGTGGCGCGCCCCATCGCACCCGCGGTGCTGCAGGCCGATCTGCTCGCCACCGCGAACGGGACGGGACGCTCGCTGGTCCTGCAGCATTTCAGTGACGACGCCAGCATCCCCCTGACGCTCAGCTCGTCGTCGCTGCCCTTCCTGACGCTGACGTTCCTGGACGAGGTGGCGGGCACGTCCGTCGACATCGACGGGGTCCACGCCCTGGACGTATCGCTCGGGGCCACGCGCGCCGACCCGATCCTGTTCGGACGGCAGACCGAGACGGGCACGGTCGAGCCATGGTACGGCCTGCCGGAGGCGCCGCTGCGCATGAAGGATGTGCACTTCGTCGTGGGCCGCGATCACCAGGGCTTCGTCGCGCTGGTGGACGGCCAGGACTCGCACCAGGCCTTCGCGCGGTTTCCGTTCGACACCACCATGCCGGCGACAGTGATCAGCGGCGGTGTCCTGAGCACCCAGGAGGTCGTCGCCGCGGACGGGGTCGCCGCTGGCCCCGCGCTGCCGGCCACGCTGCCCGGGAACGACGTGACTCCGATCCTGGTCTGTCCACCGGCCAGCGCTGGCGCGCCGGTGCCCAGTTGCTTGCTGTTCTACGATCGGGACTTCATGGATGGCACCAGCGCCGGCTTCGTGCGCTTCCTGGACAGCGGCCGGGAGATGCAGCTCCCCGGAAAGTCGATGAGCCACCTGGCCGACAGCATGAGCCTGTCGCCCACGGGCCAGGACATGTACTGGCTGCAGACCGAGAACGCCGGCGGACAGACCAGGATCTTCACCTGGCACGTGGGCGACGCCGCGGCCGCCAGCTGCGTCCTTCCCCGGACCGCCGACCGCCGGGACTTCTCGCAGACCGCGTGGCAGCCAGGCACCGGGCGCTTCGCCGTCGTGGCCCAGTCCGCCAGCCAGTCCGCCAGCTCGCCCGCCAGCTGGGCGCTGATCGAGGGCACGGCCGGCGCGGGCTGCCAGGTGGTGGCGAGCGGCAACAACCAGATCAAGCAGCTGCAGTTCTCGCCCGCGGGCGACCAGTTCGCCATGCTGGAGAACGACCCCCTCAACGACTCGACGATCTATCTGGGCGCGCCGGACGGCACCGCTCCCGCGATCGCGTCCACGGGGAACTACTACTTCAGCATCGGCTATCTGGACGCCCGCCACCTGCTGCTGTGGCACTCGAACACCGACGGGTACACGCTGTCCTGGCTGGACGTCAGCACCATCCCGGCGATGGAGCACGCCATCGCCGACCGGGTGCGCTGGGATGCCCGGGGCTCCTGGGCCTGGCTGACGCCGAAGTGGGTGCTGCTGGCGGACGCGGATCTGCAGCAGGACGGGTCTTATTCGCTCGACGCCGTCAACATCGAGACGGGCGAGGAGCGCCTCGTCTCGCGGGGAGTCACCGACTTCCGCGTGTCCTGGTCCACGCCCCCGGCCGGAGCCAGCGAGCTGGTGGTGGCCTACACCGTGCGCAGCCGCACCGCCTCCTCGCAGGACGGCATCTGGGTCGCCCACCTGCCCCTCGGCGACTTCGCGGACAGCGGCACGCCGGCCGCGAAGTGACGAGCGCGCGGGGCGGACGAGCGCGTGCCCGCCCCCCAGGGTGACCTGATCGCCGATCATCGAGGCGCTGGCGACCAGCTGGCCGCCGGCGCCGCCATCAGCGAATGTCGTCGACGCGCATGCCCAGCCGCTCGGCGGAGAGCGCGAGGGTCCGCTGCCACGCGGGGCGTGCCTGGCAGCGGTCATGGTAGGCCTTCAGCCTGGGGAACGGGTCCAGCAGGTCGGTCTTGCGGATGGTGCGCAGCACGCCGGCCATCATGATGTCCGCGGCCGTGAAAGCGGCGCAGGCGATCCACTCCCGGCCGTCGAGGCGGCGCTCGACGCCGCCCAGCCAGCGCAGGGCCAGGTTGCGCGCCTCGGCGTGCAGGTGCGGCGCGGTCTTGCCGCCGTCGAAGATCTCCAGCAGATCGAGGCACGTCAGCGTCGGTTCGACGCTGCTGACCGCCGCGAAGCACCACTGAATGACGCGCATGCGACCCTGGGCGTCGGCAGGAAGCAGCTTGCCGGCCTTCTCGGCCAGGTGGAGCACGATGGCGGCCGACTCCGTGACGACGAACCCGTCGTCGTCGATGACGGGCGCCTGGCCGAATGGACTGATGCGCCGGAAGGCTTCGCTGTCCAGCTCGCCGGCCGTCTGGTCGAGCGCGTGCACCCGATACGGCAACCCCGTCTCCTCCAGCGCCCACTGCACCCGAAGATCCTTCGTCTCCCCCCGCCCCGCGGGAAAGATGTTTCCAAACCCATAAAGCGTGATCATAAGTCCCCGCCCGCCCATCTAAGCCCACCGCGTTGCCGAAGCAACCAATCCCCTGTCTCGTCCGCGCCCGACCGCCACGGCACCTACGCCATCACACGGACGCCCGCCGGGGAGGATTTGGGAACCCTCCCCCGGTTCCCATTACAAGGCTACAATCGCGCGAATGCTCCGTGCCGGCCCCGGACGCGCGCTGCTGGCGAGCGCGTTCCTCCTGGGGATCCTGATGACCACCCGCGCTCCCTTAGCGCAGGCCGCCGACGCCGAAGAGGACGCCCCCTCGACGGCGCCCGTCGCTTATTTTCGCACGCTGACGACGGAGCACTTCCGCATCCACTTCTACGAGGCGGAGCGGCCGCTGGCCGAGCGCGCCACCGTGCTGGCGGAGCGCGCCTTCGCCAGCCTGACCCGATACTTGCGGTGGATGCCCCGCGGGCGCATCGACATCTCGCTGGTCGACGCCACCGATAGCGCGAACGGGTTCGCCAGCTCGCTGCCCAACAACTACATCTATGCCTACGGCGTCCCACCCGAGCCGCTGTTCAGCCTGAACGACTTCGACGACTGGCTGAACGTGCTGATCTCGCACGAGCTGACCCACGTCGTGCACCTGGACACCATCCTGGGCCTGCCGCGCGTGGTGGACAGCGTGTTCGGGAAGATCGTCGCCCCGAACCTGGTCCAGCCCAACTGGTTCATCGAGGGGCTGGCGGTGCTGAACGAGTCGCGCGTCACCACGTCGGGCCGCATCCGCAGCGCCCTTTACGACATGTACCTGCGCATGGCCGTGCTGGAGGACCGGTTCCACGGCATCGACGCCGTGTCGAACGGGCCCATCGCCTTCCCCCAGGGCGAGGCGGCCTACCTGTACGGCTCGCACTTCCTCAAGTACCTGGAGGACCGCTTCGGCTCCGAGAAGCTGGCCGAGCTGTCGCACCGCTACGCCAGCCGCCTGTTGCCGTTCGGTCTGAACCGGGTCGCCCGCGAGGTCTACGGCGAGCGCTACGACCAGCTGTGGGAAGACTGGGTCGCATCGTTGAAGCGGCGCTACGCCGTGCAGGTCGACGAGCTGTCGCGCCAGGGCGCGGGCCTGACCGTGCCCACGCGCCTCACCTTCGACGGCGAAGGGCCGGTGGGCGGCGCCCCCAGCCCGGGTCTGTCGCCGCACTACTTCCGCGACGGGCGCGGCGTCTCCTACCTGCGCGTGACCAGCTTCGAGCGGCCCGCCTACGTCCTGCTCGATCCCCGCACCCGGCAGCGCCGCGAGCTGTGGGAGGTGCACGCGGGCGGCGTCGCCTCGCCCACCCCCGACGGTCGGGCGCTGGTGTTCGCGCAGACGGCGCCCTTGCCGCTGCCCCGCCGCATCGGCGGCAACGATTCGGCCCAGTGGGACGATCTGTTCCACCTGGATCTGGAGACGGGCGAGCTGCGCCAGTTGACGAAGGGCCGGCGCGTGCACCAGCCCGACGTGTCGCCCGACGGCAAGCGCATCGCCTGCACGACGGGCCAGCACACGGGCACGCAAGAGCTGGCCCTGGTGCCCATCGAGGGGGGCCCGCCCGAGGTGCTGCTACCGAACAGGAAGGGGGAGATCGCCTACTCGCCCTCGTGGTCGCCCGACGGCAAGCAGATCGTGTACTCCCGCTTCAAGCTGGGAGGGTTCCACGACATCCACCTGTTCGACCTGGCCACGCGCGCCGACCGCGCGCTGTGGATCGATCGCGCGCTGGACATCGAGCCGCGCTTCTCGCCCGACGGCAAGTACATCCTGTGGTCGTCGGACCGCACCGGCATCTACAACATCTTCGCCTACGAGGTGGCCACCGGCCGCGTCCTGCAGGTGACGAACGTCATCGGGGGCGCATTCCAGCCCACGGTGTCGCCGGACCTGACCACCATCGTCTTCACCGGCTTCTCCTCCGCGGGGTACGACCTCTATTCCGTCCCCTACGCGCCCGCCACCTGGCCGCCCGCGCAGCCGTTCGTGAACGGGCGCGAAGACGCCCCGGTGGTCGGCGTGCCGGGCGAGACCGTCCCCGCGCGCGAATCGAAGTATCAGCCCTGGAAGTATCTCTACCCGCATCACTGGGGCGTGCCGACCATCTCGCGCGACGACCTGGGCCTGGGCGCCGCCATCACGTTCACCCTGACGATGGCGGATCCGGTGGCCATTCACAACGTGGCGCTGACGGCCGAGATCCCCACGGCCGGCGATCCCTCGCTGGCCCTCGGGTACACCTACTCGAGGTTCTGGCCGCAGCTGAGCTTCGGCCTGTCACGCGCGGCGGCGACGCAGAACTATCAGCTGGTCGTGGACGGGAATTACAGGCCTTACGTGCAGCACGCGATCGTGGGGTCGGCCGCGATCGGCTTCCCGGTGTTGCGGCGGGCCGACGCCTCGTCCGACCTGTCGCTGTCTTACACGCGCAGCGACTACGGACCGGCCGATCCGCTGCCCATCGCCGATCCGACGGCCGGCATCACCATCCCGCCGGCCACGGGACCGGACGCGAACTTCAACATCGGCTGGAGCTATTCCAACGCCCACGCCTGGAACCGCTCCGTCAGCAACCAGGAAGGGCGCAGCCTGGGGCTGAACCTGAGCATCGCCGACCCCAGCCTGGGCGGGAAGTACCACACCCTGTCGGCGGACTGGAGCTGGCGCGAGTACTTCACCATGCCCTGGGCGAAGCTGCAGGTGCTGGCCGTGCTGTACGCGGGCGGCATCAGCGTCGGCGACCATCAGGGCTACTACGGCCTGGGCGGCTTCCAGCAGCAAGATCTGGTGCGGGCCCTGTTCTACCAGCGCCATCAATGTTGCCTGTTCCTGCGCGGGTATCCGGTGAACGCGGTGCAAGGCAACCAGTATCACCTGCTGTCCGCCGAGTACCGCACGCCCCTGTGGGTGATCGAGCGGGGCTATTCGACCTTCCCCCTTTACCTGCGGCAGCTGTACGTGGCCCTCTTCACCGACGTGGGCAACGCCTTCAACGGGGATCTCAGCCGGCACGGCTGGAAGACCGGCGTCGGCGGCGAGCTGCGCCTGGCGTTCAAGCTGGGGTACTACTTCGAGAC